>WPCK01028186.1_pt1 | contig 311827 bp, 312 predicted proteins | sample 5399851 | NCBI WGS metagenome assembly WPCK01 (sample SAMN12869471, study PRJNA574797) | sludge metagenome | isolation source: wastewater treatment of pH11 | place: China:Beijing | collected 2019-05-20
CCAACACTTAGCACTCATCGTTTACGGCGTGGACTACCAGGGTATCTAATCCTGTTTGCTCCCCACGCTTTCGAGCCTCAGCGTCAGTTACAGACCAGAGAGTCGCCTTCGCCACTGGTGTTCCTCCATATATCTACGCATTTCACCGCTACACATGGAATTCCACTCTCCTCTTCTGCACTCAAGTCTCCCAGTTTCCAATGACCCTCCCCGGTTGAGCCGGGGGCTTTCACATCAGACTTAAGAAACCGCCTGCGCTCGCTTTACGCCCAATAAATCCGGACAACGCTTGCCACCTACGTATTACCGCGGCTGCTGGCACGTAGTTAGCCGTGGCTTTCTGGTTAGATACCGTCAAGGGATGAACAGTTACTCTCATCCTTGTTCTTCTCTAACAACAGAGTTTTACGATCCGAAAACCTTCTTCACTCACGCGGCGTTGCTCGGTCAGACTTTCGTCCATTGCCGAAGATTCCCTACTGCTGCCTCCCGTAGGAGTTTGGGCCGTGTCTCAGTCCCAATGTGGCCGATCACCCTCTCAGGTCGGCTATGCATCGTGGCCTTGGTGAGCCGTTACCTCACCAACTAGCTAATGCACCGCGGGTCCATCCATCAGCGACACCCGAAAGCGCCTTTCAAATCAAAACCATGCGGTTTCGATTGTTATACGGTATTAGCACCTGTTTCCAAGTGTTATCCCCTTCTGATGGGCAGGTTACCCACGTGTTACTCACCCGTTCGCCACTCCATTTCTTTCGGTGGAGCAAGCTCCGGTGAAAGAAAAAGCGTACGACTTGCATGTATTAGGCACGCCGCCAGCGTTCGTCCTGAGCCAGGATCAAACTCTCATAATAAAAGTTAGAACAATCTTTCGATTGTTAAGCTCAATTTGTTTGCTAGCATATTGCTTGCTGTTTAAAAATGTTTGTTGTCTTGAATTGAATCAAGACGCCCTACACATTTGGTTTGTCTTACTTTGTTCAGTTTTCAAAGGTCTACTTGAATTGCCGTAGCAACTTTTATATCATATCAGAGTGACGTTTGAATGTCAACTCTTTTTAAAAAAGTTTTTTTTGATTTCGTTTGAGAAATCTTTCAGCAACTCATTTATCATATCGCATCGTTTGTTATTTGTCAAGAACTTTTTTTGAAGTTTTCCTTGATGAAATCAAGCTTCATAAGCAGTTCTTTTTAAACAACTTAGTTATCTTATCATGCCATAATGAACATGTCAACAACTTATTTAACGACTAATCAACAAAATTTTAATTGCTCTTGTTGAACAAATAATAATATACCAACTTAAAATTCTAAAGTCAATAATAAAAATGCTGTTTTAACAACATTTATAACAAGTTCGATCATTATTTAATTCTGCTTTAAAATCATTCGCTTTTTACACTATTTTCGCTTGATTTTATATTACATCTGTAATAATTGTTCAGTTTTTTTCTATTATGTTTGATTTACAGTGATTTCTTCTAAATTTTTTGTTAACAAAGTGTTGCTTTTATCTATTTCTGCTTTTTTTTGCTAGAATAATAGTAAACACACTTATTCTGGAGGATTCATTATATGAAAATTTTAATTGCAGATGACGACAAAGAAATTGTAGAGTTATTAAGTATCTATGTACACAATGAAGGTTACGAGGCAGTAAAAGCTTATGACGGAAAAGAGGCACTATCAAAAATTAGAACTATTCCCGATATTGAATTGCTTATTTTAGATATCATGATGCCTGAAATGGATGGTATGCAAGTTGTAAAAGAATTACGAAAAGAATCTCAAATTCCAATTATTATGTTAACAGCAAAAACAACTGATATGGATAAAATCAAAGGGTTAGTTGCTGGTGCAGATGACTACGTAACCAAACCATTTAATCCATTGGAAGTTATGGCGCGTGTAAAATCTTTATTACGTCGTACAAAAATGCAAATAACTGCTGAACAACCGGATGTATTAGAAGTAAATTCATTAATAATCAACAAAGACTCCCATGAAGTAAAAACAATTGACGGGAAAGAAATCCAATTAACTGCTTTAGAATTTGGCATTTTATATCTTTTAGCTAGTCACCCAAATCGTGTATTTAGTGCGGATGAAATTTTTGAACGTGTTTGGAAACAAGAAAGTATTGTCTCAGCAAAAACAGTTATGGTTCACGTGAGCCATTTACGAGATAAGATTGAAGAAGCTACAGGTGGAGAAAAAGTAATTCAAACTGTTTGGGGGGTTGGATATAAAATTGACGCAAGATAAGAGCGTGGGAAAAGAGAAACGACGGCGTATCATTTTAACTTCCAAAGAAATCAGTGAACTTTTAGCAGAAGGAATTATCACAGTTATTCTTTTACTTCTATTAAATGTCGCTATTTTAGTAGTAATTAGTTCTGTCATCAACAGCTCTCCTTCTCTCACAAACGCAATTTGGGACTCAAAAAATATTTTTGCCCAGCGACTTGGCTCTGATCTTTTTTGGAATGGTAGGAATTTTATTATTCCGCTTTTCTTACTATTAGATGTAGCAGTTTTATATTGGCGCTTGATTCGGCGCTATCGACAAATGCAATTACGTCATATTATCAGTGAGCTACATTTCATTGCTAATGGTAATTATGATCATCGAATCCCTTTTGAACTTAGTGGCGATCTTAGTAGAGTTGTTACTAGTATCAATGGCTTAGTAGATAGTACGGTTGCTGCTATTGAGGATGAGCGAAAAATTGAAAAATCAAAAGACGAACTGATTACAAACGTGAGCCATGACATTCGTACACCCTTAACATCCATTATTGGTTACTTAGGTCTGATTGAAGATGGACAATATCATTCTCAAGAAGATCTTTTGAAGTACACACATACTGCTTATGTAAAGGCAAAACAAATGAAATCCTTAGTTGAAGACCTTTTTGAATATACAAAAGTGCGACAGCCAGCAGTGCCTGTTAACTTTTCAGCATTTGATTTGATTCAATTAATCGAGCAGCTTGCTGCTGACTTTGAGTTGGAAGCTGCAAAAAAAAATATTCAAATACTTGTTCAATCTAAAGAGTCTTCTCTGATTATGGATGGGGATACAGAAAAATTGGTCCGCGTCTTTAATAATTTAATTACAAATGCCCTGAAGTACGGTAAAGGAGCTACAAATATTATCATTGAAGTCGAACGTGTCGGAACAGAAGTTGTAGCAGTCGTTAAAAATAATGGGGCAATGATTCCAAAACAATCTCTTGATAATTTATTTGATCGTTTTTATCGTGTGGAAGAATCTCGATCACAAGCAACTGGCGGAACAGGACTTGGGCTAGCAATTGCTCAAAGTATTGTTGCATTACACGGTGGGTACATTTATGCAAAATCAGATCAAAGTTGGACTTCATTTATTATGCACCTACCTTTGAAAAAAAATAGTAAACTTCCTCAAGATGAAAAATAATCAGTTGACGAATATCTCATTTTTCGATATTCTTAAGTCAATTAGTGAATACTAAACACAGAACCTAGTACACTTTATTTTTTAACAGAGAGCTGATGGTCGCTGCAAATCAGCAAAAAATAATTTGGAAGTTCCAGTTCTATGATGTGTGCTTTTTGAAATAAGAAAAGCCGGTTAACAGCCGTTATCTGTAAACAAGAGCAGCAATTAAAGCTGAACTCGGGTGGTACCGCGAATACAAAACTATTTCGTCCCAAGATTTTTGGGAAGGAATAGTTTTTTTTATTTATAAAGGAGGAATTAATTAATGTTAGATGTAAAAATGATGCGTCAGAACTTTGACTCAGTTCAAGAAAAATTAATGACACGTGGCGTAAAAAAAGAAACTTTGGCTGAATTTATGGAATTAGATGAAAGTCGTCGTAATCTGCTTGTAAAAAGTGAGGAATTAAAAAAATATCGAAATGATGTTTCTGCAGAAATTGCACAACTAAAACGTAATAAAGAAGATGCTTCTGCAAAAATTTCAGAAATGAAAGAAGTTGGTGGGAACATCAAAGCCTTAGATACAGAAATTGCTGATGTTGATGAAAAACTTACTCAGATTGCTACTACTTTACCAAACTTGCCTAATGACTCAGTACCAATTGGAAAAGATGAAGACGATAATGTAGAAGTTCGTCGTTGGAGCAATCCCCGAAACTTTTCTTTTGAACCTAAACCACACTGGGAAATCGCAGAAAATCTTGATATTTTAGATTTTGAACGTGGCGCAAAAGTTTCAGGAAGCCGTTTTGTTTATTATAAAGGATTAGGTGCACGCCTAGAACGCGCCGTGTATAATTTTATGCTTGATCAACATATTTATGAACATGGTTATACTGAAATGATTACTCCTTACATTGTTAACAGTCGTGCAATGTTCGGGACAGGTCAATTTCCAAAATTTAAAGAAGATGTTTTCCAATTAGAAAATACCGATTTAACATTGATTCCTACTGCAGAGGTTCCTTTAACCAACTATTATAATGACGAAATTTTAGATGGAAAAGATTTACCAATTCGCTTTACCGCTCTTAGCCCTGCTTTCCGTTCAGAAGCTGGTAGTGCTGGTAGAGATACTCGTGGTCTGATTCGTTTGCACCAATTTAACAAAGTTGAAATGGTTAAATTTTCTGATGCTGAACATTCTTATGAAGAACTAGAAAAAATGACTAATGATGCTGAAGATATTTTGCAAAAATTAAACTTACCTTATCGTGTCGTTGCTTTGTCAACAGGTGACATGGGCTTCTCTGCTGCTAAAACGTATGATTTAGAAGTTTGGATTCCCGCGCAAGATACTTTCCGTGAAATTAGTTCATGTTCAAACTGTGAAGATTTCCAAGCACGTCGAGCAATGATTCGCTACCGTGATGAAGATGGAAAAATTCATTACGCTCATACATTGAATGGATCTGGTTTAGCTGTTGGCCGTACAGTTGCAGCTATCTTAGAAAACTACCAAAATGAAGATGGCTCAGTAACTATTCCTGAAGCTTTAGTGCCATATATGGGTAATTTAAGAGTAATCAACTAAATTTACTTTCTAAAACAAAAAACTTCCACCAAAATCAATTATGATTTTGGTGGAAGTTTTTCTTTTATTTATGATTCAACTGAGTAGTTTGGTGCTTCTTTAGTGATTTGAACATCATGTGGATGTGATTCTTTTAGTCCACTGCCACTCATTTGGATGAATTGTGCATCATCTCGTAGTTGTTGTAAGTTTGCAGCTCCGACATAGCCCATTCCTGATTTTAATCCACCAATCATTTGGAAGATAATATCTGCTACGCTTCCTTTATAAGCTACACGTCCTTCAATACCTTCGGGAACTAATTTATTTGCTTCATTGATACTTCCTTGGAAATAACGATCTTTTGATCCTTTTTCCATCGCACCTAATGAGCCCATTCCACGATATGTTTTGAAACGACGACCTTGGAAAATTTCGAATTCACCTGGTGATTCATCTGTTCCGGCTAGCATACTACCTAACATAACTGCATGTCCTCCAGCAGCTAGTGCTTTAACAATGTCACCTGAATATTTGATTCCGCCATCGGCAATAATTGTTTTACCATACTGACGCGCAACAGAAGCTGCATCATAGATTGCTGTCAATTGAGGAACACCGACACCTGCAACAACACGGGTTGTACAAATCGAACCAGGTCCAATACCAACTTTAACAACATCAACACCAACATCATAAAGTGCTTTCGTTGCTTCAGCAGTTGCTACATTTCCAGCAATCAGTGTTGCTGCTGGGAAAGTTTCACGAATTTCTTTAATCTTGCGAATTACACCTGCACTGTGTCCATGAGCTGTATCAATAATGATTGCATCTACACCAGCAGTTAACAATGCATCAGCACGTTCAAAAGTATCGCTTGTTACGCCTACAGCAGCAGCAACTAATAAACGACCATGTTCATCTTTCGCAGCATTAGGAAATTCGATGACTTTTTCAATATCTTTGATAGTAATCAAGCCACTTAAACGACCATCTTCATCGACGATTGGTAATTTCTCAATTTTGTGTTTTTGTAAAATTTTCTCTGCATCTTTTAGAGAAGTTCCTTCTGGGGCAACAACTAAGTTATCCTTTGTCATCACATCGTCAATCGGAATATGATAATCTGTTACGAAACGCATATCACGGTTAGTAATGATTCCTACTAATTTTCTATTTTCCAAAGTTTCAACAATTGGAACACCACTAATTCGATATTTACTCATTAATTCTTCAGCATCAGCAACTAGATGTTGTGGTGTTAAAAAGAATGGGTCAATGATGACGCCACTTTCTGAACGTTTTACTTTGCGAACTTCTTCTGCTTGTTGGTCAATTGTCATGTTCTTATGAATAACACCTAGACCACCCTGACGAGCCATCGCAATTGCCATCTTACTATCAGTTACTGTATCCATGCTTGCGCTCATAATTGGAATATTTAACTTAATGTTTTTTGCTAGTTGTATGCTCATATCCACTTCGTTTGGTAACACGTGACTTTCTGCTGGTATCAATAAGACATCATCAAAAGTAAAACCTTTTTTCGTGAACTTTGTTTCCCAGTTGGACATTGTTAGTACCACTCCTCTAATTTAGTTTATCTATTAAAATAAGCGATTTTATCCTTTAAGTCAATAACTAAGAAGCAACTGCTGCTTTATTTCTCATAAAACAAAGATTTTATTTTGATTATTCTCATTGTTAAGAAAGAAAATAAAAAAAAAACAACGCACGAATAATTTCGTACGTTGCTTGCTAATTATCTTCTTGGAACAGATAGACTGCCCACGATTTCATATTTTTTCTTCAAGTAGTAACGTAGTGCTAATGCTGCTGCACCAATCACAATTACTGCAATTGGATTTAACACTGGGTTAAGAACTGGTGGAAGTAACGTTGTCGCTGAGAATGCGATTACCCACACAAGTGTTGAACCACCTAAAATCAATAATGTTTTTAACATTCCTGGTTTCTTGCTTCTATCTGCACCTGGATATTCATATTGATAAATATATTTATACATCATATAAAATACCCAACCACCGATAGCTGATCCAAACAGAAGTGTTGAGATTCCATAAGCTGGAGCTGTTTCACGTGAAAAGAAACCTGTAATTGCAATCATGATACTCAATAAACCTAATAACAATAATGTATTATCTAACCACATCAAAACTGGTGTAGAAGATTTTTTAGGTGCTACTGGCTTACTAATAATTGATTCTGTTCGCTCAGAAACTGTTCCAAAAAGCTGACGTGCAGTTTTGCCGCCTTTTTGTTCTTTCACCAAGACAGGTAACATATCATGAAGCGCATTAACTTTCTCTGCCTCAGATAAGTTTGCTGCTTCTAAAGATTTTTTCAAATCAAAAATATACTGTTGGTTTCGCTTCGTTAATTGTGTTTCTAAATTATTATTTTCTTTCACCATTTCACGTAATTGCTCTGGTTCCATGATCTAGTAGTCCTCCTTAGCCGTTAGTTTGCTTAACGGTCGTCACAAAAAATATTTTAACATATTTTTAGCAAACTATGATAGCCCTTTTATACATTAAAACGGAACAACATAACGTCTCCATCTTGTACAATGTACTCTTTACCTTCTAAACGAACACGTCCAGCTTCTTTAGCTGCATGCATATTTCCATATTTATTCAAATCATCGAATGAAACTGTTTCTGCACGAATAAAGCCACGTTCAAAGTCCGTATGGATAATTCCAGCTGCTTGTGGTGCCTTGATTCCTTTTCTGAAAGTCCAAGCACGCACTTCTTGCTCACCTGCTGTGAAATAAGTTGCTAATCCAAGTAATCCGTAGGCTGCACGAATCAATTGATCTAAACCAGATTCTTCAATTCCTAAAGCTTCTAAGAATTCTGCTTTGTCTTCTTCATCTAGTTCAGCAATTTCTTCTTCTGCTCGGGCACAAACTACGATAACTTCAGCATTTTCTTCTGCTGCAAAATTGCGCACTTCTTGAACATAATGATTTGATTCTGCATCAGCAACATCATCTTCTGATACGTTCGCCACATATAAAATAGGTTTAGTTGTCAGTAAAAATAGACTCTTAACGATTTTTTGTTCTTCTTCCGTAAATTCGATTGAACGGGCAGAACGGCCTTCTTCTAAAACTGGTTTGATTTTATCCAACACAGCTAACTCTGCCACAGCTTCTTTATCTTTTGTTTTTGCTACTTTAGCCACACGTGTATAACGTTTAGTAATTGATTCCAAATCAGCTAAAACCAACTCTAAGTTGATTGTATCAATGTCGCCTAAAGGATCTACACGACCTTCAACATGGGTGATGTTATCGTCATCAAAACAACGAACAACATGACAAATTGCATCTACTTGGCGAATATGGCTTAAAAATTTATTTCCTAATCCTTCACCTTTACTTGCGCCCTTAACGATACCGGCAATATCAGTAAATTCAAATGTCGTTGGTACAGTTTTTTTCGGTTGTACAAGTTCTGTTAAGCGTTGTAAACGCCAGTCTGGTACTTCAACCATTCCAATGTTTGGATCAATTGTTGCAAAAGGATAGTTCGCTGCTTCTGCTCCAGCTTTTGTAATTGCATTAAATAAAGTTGATTTTCCTACGTTGGGCAAGCCAACGATTCCAGCAGTCAATGCCATAAATTAATTCACTCTTTCTTTGCCTTTTTTTCAAGTATTTTTTTTAGTTTTTTTTCAAAATCGCGACGTGTCATCATCACGATATGGCCACAGTTCACACATTTAATTTTGATGTCTGCTCCCATACGAATGATTTCCCAACGATTTGTTTGACAAGCATGAGGTTTTTTCATTTCAACAATATCGCCTAAATCATACATAAAATAGCCTCCTGTTTCTACTCTTCATCAAATTGAATGTTAAGAATATCAAGAATTCTTGTTAAATCGTTTTGTGAAAGATACTCAATTTCAATTTTTCCTTTGCCATCTTTTTCTTGAATTGCAACACTCGTACCAAATTTATCCATCAAACGATCTTCGCTTTCACGAATGTAATAAGGTTTTTCTTTTGCCAAACGTGGGATTTTTTTCTTTTCTTTCCCATCATTTTGATTTAATTCAGACACTGTTTGTTCTAATTGACGAACAGTTAAGTTTTCAGATACTACACGATTAGCTAATTTCAAAATAAGATCTTTATTTTTTAGACCTAATAAGGTTCTAGCTTGTCCCATTGATAAACGGTGATCTTGAACCATTTCCTTCACTAGATCTGGTAAAGACAACAATCGTAAGTAGTTCGCAATGTAAGGACGACTTTTCCCTAAACGGCTGGCTACTTCTGCTTGTGTCAAATTCAAATTTTTCATCAGCATTTCGTAAGCTTCTGCTTCTTCTAAAGGATTTAAATCTTCTCGTTGCAAGTTTTCTAAAACAGCAACCTGCATCATTGCTTCTTCATTGAATTCTCGTACAATTGCTGGAATTGTTTCTTTTTCAGCTAATTTTGAAGCACGAAAACGTCGCTCACCAGCGATAATTTCATACCCTTTTACCGTAGATCTTCTAACAATAATTGGTTGAAACACACCCGATTGTTCAATTGAATTAGCTAGCTCCTGTAGAGATACTTCTTCAAACGTTTTTCGTGGTTGATAAGGATTAGGACGTAGCTCGTTCAAAGGTAATTGAATAACTGCTTCGTCTTTTACATCAACACTTTCTAAATTTTCTAAATCTTGAAATAGCGCGTTGATTCCTCGACCTAGGCCTTTATTTTTCTTCACGATCAACCACTTCCTTTGCCAATGCTTGATAAACTTCTGCTCCTCGAGAACGTGGATCGTAGTCAATAATTGGTAGACCATGACTTGGTGCTTCTGATAAACGAACATTTCTTGGAATAATCGTATCATAGACTTTTTCACGGAAATACTTACGAACTTCTTCAACAACTTCTGTCCCAAGGTTCGTTCTTGCATCATACATCGTTAATAAAACGCCAGCAATTTCTAAGTCGGGGTTAAAATGTTTTTGTACTAAACGAACGGTATTAAGTAATTGGCTTAAGCCTTCTAAAGCATAATACTCACACTGGACAGGTATTAAAATTGCATCACTAGCAGTAAACGAATTGATTGTTAAGTGGCCTAAAGAAGGCGGGCAATCAATCAAAATATAATCATATTGATTCTTTACTTCTGCTAAAGAACCTTTTAATCGAGATTCTCTAGCCATCATAGAAGTTAATTCAATTTCTGCTCCAGCTAATTGGAGAGTAGCAGGCACGATATTTAAATTTTCATGTTCTGTTACAATCGTTGCTTCTGCAATTGGCAATTCATTCACCAATACATCGTAAATATCTTGCTTAACATCCGGTTTTCGGACACCCACACCGCTAGTAGCATTTCCTTGCGCATCCATATCAACTAAGAGTACTTTTTTTCCTAGGCTAGCAAGACAAGCACCTAGATTAACTGTAGTTGTCGTTTTACCAACTCCACCTTTTTGGTTTGCAACAGATATAATTTGTGCCATCTCTTCTCCTCCTACTTAATGGGTTGCTTATTAGGCAATCCAGGTTTTCTTGGATATTTTTTTGGTGTGACTTTTTTCTTTTCTATAGTAAGAATATGACGTTGATCCGAAATTTTTGGCAGATCAACTGCTGTCTCCTTGATAAATTTACCACCCAAGATAGCAATTGCATGTTTTGCTTCAGTCAATTCTTCTTCACTTTTAGCAGCTTTTAATGCATAAAAATGACCACCTAACTTGACTAGTGGCATACATAATTCTGCCAATACGTTTAATCTAGCAACAGCCCTTGCAGTAACTAAGTCAAAAGATTCACGAAATTCTATGTTTTGCCCAAATGTTTCTGCGCGATCATGGTATAAAGAAGCACTAATACCTAATAAGTTAGTTAATTCTGTTAAGAAAGTAATTCGTTTATTTAATGAGTCAACAATTGTAATTTGTAGCTCTGGAAAAACAATTTTTAATGGAATACTTGGAAAGCCTGCGCCTGATCCAACATCACACAAAGAAAGCTTCTCGGTAAAGTCAACTTCAAAAGCCAGTGTCAGTGAATCATAAAAATGTTTCAAATACACTTCATTTTCATCTGTAATAGCTGTTAAATTCATTTTTTCATTCCACTCAACTAGTGTTTTAAAATACGTGGTAAATTGCTCCATCTGATGATCTGATAAATGAATTTGTTTTTCTGCTAATGCTTGGCGAAATTCTTCTGGTGTCATAATTAGTCCTTTCATTGTGAAACAGAAATTGTTTCACAGAATCTTCTCCTACTTTAACGCAATTTTCTTTTTCTTGCAATGCTTCCTTGGACAATCTTAAAAAAATTCGCACTAAAAAACGAACAAAAAAGAACTCGAGCAAGTATATAAATTATTACAGCTCAAGTTCTCTTTTTATTTTAAAAATTTATTGGGCAGATGCGTTAACTTTCGCAATCTTCCCTTGTTCGATATACACCATCAGAATACTCAAATCGGCAGGATTTACACCACTAATTCGACTCGCTTGCGCAATCGTTTCAGGTTGAATTTTTTGCAATTTTTGTTTTGCTTCTGTAGCTAAACCATTGATTGCTGCGTAGTCGATATTTTCTGGAATTTTTTTAGCTTCCATACGTTTTAATTTTTCAACTTTTTCCATGGCTTTTTTGATGTAACCTTCATATTTAATTTGAATTTCAACTTGTTCAATTTCTTTATGTGTCAGTGCATCATTTTCTGGAATAAATTTTAACAAATCTGCGTAAGAAATCTCTGGACGTTTCAAGAAATCACTTGCCAAGACACCATCTTTTAATGGTGCTGCTTCAATGCTACTCAAGAAAGCTTGGACTTCCTCTGTTGGCTTAATTCGAATGCTCATTAATCGTTTGATTTCTTGCTCAACCGCTGCTTTCTTCGATAGGTAAGAATCATATTGTTCTTCTTTTACTAATCCAATTTGATGGCCCATTTCAGTTAAACGTAAATCTGCATTGTCATGTCGTAAAATCAAACGATACTCGGCACGAGAAGTAAGTAAACGATAAGGTTCATTTGTTCCTTTTGTCACCAAATCATCAATCATCACACCAATATAGCCATCACTACGTTTAATTACGAAAGGATCTTTTTCTTGGACTTTTAATGATGCATTGATTCCAGCAATCAGACCTTGACCTGCCGCTTCCTCATACCCACTTGTTCCGTTTGTTTGACCAGCTGTATACAAGTTTTCAATTACTTTTGTTTCAAGTGTTGGACGTAATTGATGTGGCTCAATGACATCATACTCAATGGCATATCCCGTACGCATCATTTCCACTTTTTCCAAACCAGCAATTGAATGCAATACATCTACTTGAACATCTTCTGGTAACGATGTGGATAGCCCTTGGACGTATACTTCTTCTGTATTTAATCCTTCTGGCTCTAAAAACAATTGGTGACGTGGTTTATCAGCAAAGCGAACAATTTTATCTTCAATTGAAGGGCAGTAACGTGCGCCCACACCTTCAACAATTCCAGTAAACATCGGTGCACGATGTAAATTGTCACGAATAATTTGATGCGTTGATTCACCAGTGTAAGTTAACCAACAAGGCTCTTGATCAATTTTATATGCACTATCAGGTGTGCTAAAACTAAAATGATTAGGTTTTTCATCACCAGGTTGTTCTTCTGTGACTGAATAATCAATTGTACTTGATTTTACACGTGGTGGTGTTCCTGTTTTAAATCGTTCAATCTTAAACCCTAATTCCTTTAGATTATTGGCTAAGCCTACTGATGGCTGTGAGTTATTTGGACCTGATGAATATTTTAATTCACCAATAATAATTTCACCACGAAGAGCTGTTCCAGCTGTGATAACAACAGCTTTCGCGCTATAACGTGCGCCTGTAGAGGTAACGACGCCACGACAAACACCCTCTTCAACAATTATTTCTTCAACAATTCCTTGTCGTAGCGTCAAATTAGGTTCTTTTTCAATGGTATGTTTCATTTCTGAGGCATAGGCATGCTTGTCAGCTTGTGCGCGCAAAGCACGAACTGCAGGTCCTTTTCCGGTATTCAACATTCTCATTTGAATGTACGTTTTGTCAATATTTTTTCCCATTTCTCCGCCTAAAGCATCAATCTCACGAACAACCACTCCTTTAGCTGGTCCGCCTACTGATGGATTACAAGGCATAAATGCAACCATATCCAAATTAATTGTTAATAGCAATGTTTTCGATCCTAGTCTAGCCGAGGCTAACGCTGCTTCAGATCCAGCATGCCCTGCTCCAACAACGATGACATCATACGACTCTGCTTGATATTGATTCAAAAGATGTTCCTCCTCTATTTTCCTAAACAAAATTGACTAAATAACTGTGTTATCAATTCATCTTGGACACTATCTCCAACTACTTCTCCAAGATAGTCCCAACAACGTGTCATATCGATTTGAACTAAATCAACAGGCATACCAGCCTCTATTCCTGTGACCACTTCATCTAATGAAATAGCTGCTTTTTCTAATAATGCGATATGTCGCGTATTTGAAACATAAGTTGCATCTTTCTCGCCTGTTTTCCCACCGAAAAACAGTTCAGTAATAGCAAGTTCTAATTGATCCAAACCATCATTGTTTGTGACTGAAACTGGAAAAACAGGTTCATGATTAATAAATGTTGCTAGTTTATCTAGTTCAATTTTTGCGGGTAGATCAGTTTTATTTAAAAGAATGATTCTCTTTAATCCACTGGTTGCTTCTAATAATTGTTCATCTTCTGCTGTTAGAGCTTCACTTTGATTTAAAACTAATAAAATCAAATCAGATTCAGACAAAGCTTTTCTACTTCTTTCTACACCAATTCGTTCTACAACATCATCCGTCTCACGAATTCCAGCTGTATCAATCAATTTCAAAGGTACCCCCCGAACATTGACATATTCTTCAATCACATCACGTGTCGTTCCGGCAATATCAGTTACAATTGCTTTTTCTTCTCGCAATAAATGATTTAGCAAACTTGATTTCCCTACGTTAGGGCGTCCAATAATTGCTGTGCTTAGCCCTTCTCGTAAAACTTTTCCTTGTTTTGAAGTTGCCAATAGCTCTTCAATTTTTTGATGAACCATTTGCGCTTTTTCAAGTAATAATTTAGTTGTCATTTCTTCAACATCATCATATTCTGGATAATCAATATTGACTTCAACTTGTGCTAACGTTTCTAAAATTTCTTGGCGCAATGCACGAATTAATGAAGAAAGATTTCCATCTAATTGATTAATTGCTAGGTCCATTGCCTTATCTGTTTTTGCACGAATTAAATCCATGACAGCTTCTGCTTGTGACAAATCCACCCGTCCATTTAAAAATGCACGCTTTGTAAATTCTCCTGGCTCCGCTAGACGCGCACCCTCTCTAAGTAAAAGCTGAAGTACCTGATTGACTACAACAATCCCACCATGACAATTAATTTCAACCACATCTTCACGAGTAAAAGTTTTCGGTGCTAACATTACTGAGACCATCACTTCATCCACTAGATGATTATCTTTTGGATCAGCTATATGACCATAATGAATCGTGTGGCTAGGTACTTCGAGTAAAGTTTTTGTTCCACTACGATAAACTTTATTGGCAATTTGAACTGCATGATCACCACTCAAGCGTACAATACTAATTGCACCTTCACCTGGTGGCGTTGAGATTGCTGCGATTGTGTCAAACTCCAAAGTAATTTCAGCCATTTTTTCACTTCTCCTTTAATTTTACGCACAAAAAAAGCGCCCACTCCACCCTTTACATAAAAAGGTGAACTTAGCACTTTGACTGCTTGTTCTTGATTAAATTCTTGTCATAGACTATCACATTTCTAAAAATGAATCAAGTTCTTTTGATTGACTAGTCTCTAACCTTATTTTTAAGCAAAAAAGTACAAAGCAAATGCCTTGTACTTCTTTTTATCAAAGTTAGACTACTACGATCGTATACTTCGATAAGAATGATTTCTAGTAAAATATACTTGGTTTAAAAAATTTTGTCAATCTGATTTTATTTCTTCACACCATTTAGCCATAAAAAAATTATTTTAGTGTTCTTTTTTTTATTATCTTCTATATATAGAAACAAAAAAGGAAATGTCACAAGTCAACTGACTTCTGACATTTCCTTTTTGATTTTTATTTCACTTTAATAGAATCTTTTTGCTGGCTCAACAACTAAATATCGATAAGGCTCTTCACCTTCAGAGTGTGTTTTTACTCCGTCATTTTTACTTAGTGCTGCATGAATCTGTTTTCGTTCAAAAGCCGGCATTGGTTCTAAAAATACTGGCTGACCTGTACGAATGACTTTATCAGCTGTTCGCTCAGCTAAACGCTGAATAATTTCTTGGCGCTTTTCACGGTAGTTTCCTACATTAACAACAATTGATAATTTGTTTGTAGCCACCCGATGGATAAATACTTGTGCTAAATACTGCAAAGCATTCAGTGTCTTCCCATGTTTACCAATTAAAATTCCTTGTTTTTGTGTTTCTAAGTGAAAAACAACTAAGTTTGCTTCTCTCTCCATTTTTACCAGAGCAGGCGCGTCCAAATGTTTAGAAATTTCAGTAAGATAAAGTGCCAATTCCGTTAAAGCTGCTTCATCATCCAAGTCACTTAATTCTTGTTCTACTGAACTTTCTTCTGACTCTACTTCAAATTCATCAATCACTGTGATTTCTACAGGAGTTTCTTCTAGAACGTCTTCAACTGTTTCTTCCACTACTTCTGAAATAGTTTCACTAACAGATGGCTCAATAGACACTTGAGCATCTTTACGGCCCATTCCAAGGAAACCTTTTTTTCCTTCGTCAAGTATCTCAAGTTCAACTTGATCTTTAGTCAAACCTAACTGATTCAAACCATTTTGAATGGCTTCATCTACTGTTGCAGCTTTATAAATCGGCATTAGCATTACCTCCCTTATTTTTTACGTTTTTTCTTAGGACTTGTGGCTTTTTTCAACGCTTTTTCTTTTTCACGAATCTTCATTGCTACTTCTTCACGTTCTTTACGGATCTTAAACGGATTATTAATCAACAATGTCTGAACAACTTGAAAGGCATTTGAAACTACCCAGTATAATGAAAGACCACTTGCTAAGTTAACACCCATAACTAAAATCATCACTGGCATAGCAAAACTCATAATTTTTGTTGTTGGGTTTGACTCAATTTGACTCATACTAGATAAGTAAGTACTTGCAAAAGTAAAAATTGCAGCTAAAATTGGCAAAATAAATGTTGGATCTGCTTCACCTAAATTAAGCCAAAGAAAATGTCCCTGTTTTAATTCTGGTACACGAGAAATTGATTGCCATAATGCCATCAAGATTGGCATTTGTACCAACAAAGGAAGACATCCAGCGTATGGATTTACACCATTTTCAGCGTAAAGCCGTTGTTGTTCTTCTCTCAATTTGCTTTGAGTCTCAGGATCTTTAGAAGAATATTTCTGTTGTAGCTCTTTTAATTTCGGTTGAACTTCTTGTGTTTTGCGCATACTTTTTGTTTGAAAATGCATTAATGGTAATAAAATTACCCGAATCACTAATGTAAATAGAATAATCCCGATTCCAGCATTCCCAAATGATAAGCCTTTAATCGCTTGAGCAAAATTATAAACAATGTAGCGATCCCAAATTCCTGTACTTTGTGCACTCACTTCTCCAGTTCCACAACCAGACAAGATGACAACTAAACTAATTATGCCAGCCATCAAAAGTAAACGTTTGTATTTCTTCACGTACTCGTTACCTCTCTATCGATTATTTTTGCAAGCTTTAAGACATGGACTAAATTTGAGCGAATCTCATCGTAAGTCAGTCCTTTAACACTTGGTCTTGCAATTACAATAAAGTCTAATTCTGGATCGATTTCATCTTTAAAAGAATAAATCGCTGCACGAATCTTTCTTTTTACATCATTGCGGGAGACTGCATTTCCAACTTTTTTACCTACTGAAAGTCCTACTCTAAAATGAGGTTGGTCTTTTTTATCTAATCGGTAAACAACAAACTTACGGTTAGCAAAGGAAGCCCCTGTTTTAAAGACGGCTTGAAACTCTCGTTCTTTTTTTACTCGATACGCTTTTTTCATTAGTTTTCTTTCCTTTTCTATCTCTCACTTACGTGAACCATCATACCATATTTACTGTTATCAGTTCATCATTTCCCTAAAAAAGGGCATAAAAAAAACCACTGAAACCCCAGTGGCCTAAGCTGAAAGAACTTTTCTTCCTTTACGACGACGGCTTGCTAAAACACGACGTCCATTTTTAGTACTCATACGTTTACGGAATCCGTGAACTTTTTGACGTTTACGTTTATTTGGTTGGTATGTTCTTTTCATGTATTCCACCTCCAAAATTTCTTATCTAATTATAAACACAGACATACTTTGATAGTATACCGACTAGAATGCTGTTTTGTCAATATAAAATAATATTAACTCTCTTAAAACTTATCCACAACATTATTTTTTGCTGTGTGATTTTTTTGTGGAAAAAGTTATCAACAACAATTATCCACAATTTTTTTAGCCCATTTTTTACACAGAATAAACACATGTAAAAAAAGAAATCCACAGACTCTCTCTTTTCTGTGAATTGTTTATTCAATCACTTATAAATATTACCTTTTTTATCCACACTTGCTTGTTAAAAACTTTTTTATTAGCTGACTTATCCACCTGTTGATTACTCCTGTGGATAAACTTTTTCCTCTCTTGTGATTTTCTTTTTTTTTCTGACGTGGATTTTGTGGATAATACAAATAAATTTATTTTTTTCTTTTCTTTCTGTGGAAAACTATCTGAAAAAATGCTAAATTAGTACTAGTTATTCACTTTTTAATGAAGGAGGAAGCCTTATGGTATCCCTCGATGCTTTATGGAACGAATTAAAAACTACTTATCAAAGAGATTTATCTCCCGCGAGTTACAATACTTGGATTGAAACTGCAACACCTCGTTCATTAGACAATCATCAATTTGTCTTAGAGGTTCCAAGTAAGATTCACAAAGAATATTGGGAAAAAAATCTAGCTACAAAAATTGTTGAAGTTGGCTATATGCTGACTGAAGATGAAATTATTCCACGTTTTGTCACTGGGGATGAGCTTGAACAAGAAGAAATCATTACTGAAAAAATGGAGAAGCCCACCATGGCTGCGCCAATCAAAAAAGCCATGTTAAATCCTAAATATACTTTTGATACATTTGTCATTGGTAAAGGAAATCAAATGGCACATGCTGCAGCATTAGTTGTAGCAGAAGATCCTGGATCAATTTACAATCCACTTTTCTTTTATGGTGGTGTTGGTTTAGGGAAGACTCACTTGATGCATGCGATTGGTCACCAAATGCTGTTAAGCCAGCCAAATGCAAAAGTAAAATACGTAAGCAGTGAAACTTTTGCGAATGATTTTATCAATTCGATCCAAAATAAAACTGCCGAAGAATTTCGTCAAGAATACCGAAATGTTGATTTACTATTAGTAGATGACATTCAATTTTTTGCAGAAAAAGAGGCTACTCAAGAGGAATTTTTTCATACATTTAATGCACTTTACAACGAGGGCAAACAGATTGTCTTAACAAGTGATCGTTTGCCCAATGAAATTCCAAAACTGCAAGAACGACTAGTTTCGCGCTTTGCTTGGGGACTTTCTGTCGATATTACACCTCCAGATCTTGAAACTAGAACAGCTATTTTACGTAAAAAAGCTGCTGCCGAACAATTAGAAATTCCAGATGACACTTTAAGTTATATCGCAGGCCAAATTGATTCAAATATTCGGGAACTTGAAGGTGCTTTGGTTCGAGTTCAAGCCTTCGCTGCAATTAATAGCGCAGATATTTCAACTAGCTTGGCCGCTGATGCTTTAAAAACGTTAAAATCTGGAAAAGGTCATTCTCAATTGACTATTTTACAAATCCAAGAAGAAGTTGCTAAGTATTATCATGTCCAGCTAAAAGATCTAAAAGGAAAGAAACGTGTCAAGTCTATCGTTGTCCCACGTCAAATTGCGATGTATCTTGCACGTGAACTCACAGATAGCTCATTACCAAAAATCGGCGCTGAATTTGGTGGGAAAGATCATACAACTGTCATCCATGCACATGAAAAAATCCAACATTTGATGGATTCCAGCATGAGCATGCAAAATGAAGTTTCAGAAATCAAAAATTTCTTACTTAATTAGCTTGTGGATAAAGATAAAAGTTTTACTTTTTTTATCCACAGTTTGTCCACAGCGATTTTTTCTACGGACTATTATGTTTTTAATAGTTTTCCACAAAATTAACATGCCCTATTACTTTTATTATTTTAATTAACTAATAATAAATTAACTACGCAAAAGGAGATTCATCATGAAAGTTACTTTAAATCGAGCTAGCTTTATGCAAGAGCTACATACTGTTCAAAGAGCTATTTCAAGTAAAACGACCATCCCAATTTTAACTGGGGTCAAAATTACGTTAACTGATGAAGGTTTAACGTTAACAGGGAGCAATGCAGATATCTCAATTGAAACACTTTTATCTGTTGAAAATGAAAAGGCTCAGATGCAAATTGAATCTACAGGTTCAATTGTTTTACAAGCACGCTTTTTTAGCGAGATTATTCGTCGTTTACCGGAAGAAAACTTTACTTTAGAAGTTTTAGAAAATAAGCAGGTAGCAATTACTTCTGGTAAAGCCAACTTTACTGTTAATGGATTAGATGCAGATAATTACCCACATTTACCAGTTATCGAAAGCCACAACCAAATGAAATTACCTGTTCATGTATTAAATAAATTGATCAATGAAACAGTTTTTGCTGTTTCTCAACATGAAAGTCGCCCAATTTTAACTGGAGTACATTTAATTTTATCGGATGAATCATTATTAGCAGTTGCTACAGATTCACATCGCTTGAGCCAACGTGTTATTCCAGTAGATCAAACAGCTGACCATTTTGATATTGTTATTCCTGGTAAAAGTTTGACTGAACTTTCTCGCTCGTTAACCAATGAAGAAGAAATTGTTGAAATTAGTATCATGGAAAACCAAGTGCTTTTTAAAACTGAAACAATGTTCTTCTATTCTCGTTTACTAGAAGGGAATTATCCTGATACTAATCGTTTAATTCCATCAAGCTTTAATACGGAAGTTGAATTCTCAGTACCAAGCTTATTAGCAGCGATTGAACGTGCTTCATTGTTGTCTCACGAAGGCCGCAATAACATTGTTCGTTTATCAATTAATTCAGATTCAGTTGTGTTATACGGAAACTCGCCTGAAATTGGTAAAGTAGAAGAAAGCTTAAATTATACGGCTAGCAGTGGAGATCCATTAGAAATTTCATTTAATCCAGACTACATGAAAGCTGCTCTACGTGCATTTGGAGATATGAGTATCAAAGTTAAATTCATTTCAGCTATCCGTCCGTTCACATTAGAACCTGCTGAAGAAGGTGTTCAATTTATTCAGTTGATCACGCCGGTTCGGACAAATTAATCTTTTTTTCATCCTTTTGAAAAATACTTTGAAAAAAATCAAAAAAATAAATTTTGAAACAGAAGGCCCTAAAATCAATTTTAAGGCTTTCTGTTTCTTTTTATTCAAAAGACCTTTTTAGAATCAAATCTTCTTATATTTGAAAATATGTAGGAAAATTTGTTTTATTCCTCAAAAAAAGGTATAATAATGCTATGTTTAATAATGAAAATGAGGGATGGATATTGAAACAACAAGTCATTTTAGAAACAGAATTTATGACGTTGGGCCAAATGTTGAAAGAAACTACTGTTATTGGCAGTGGTGGCCAAGCAAAATGGTATTTAGCTGAAAATACTGTTTTAGTTGACGGTGAACCAGAAAACCGTCGAGGAAGAAAACTTTATCCCGGAATGATGATTGAAGTTCCAGATGTAGGAACTTTTTTTATGGTAAAAAAAGGAAAAGTGAATAATGAGGCTGAATAAGCTACACCTTAAAAATTATAGAAACTATGATGAATTGACTATGGATTTTTCCAAGAATTTGATTATTTTTTTAGGTGAAAATGCTCAAGGAAAGACGAATTTGTTAGAAAGTATTTATGTACTTGCTATGACACGAAGTCATCGTACAACTAGTGAACAAGAACTAATTGGCTGGGAACAAGAACAAGCACTTGTTCAAGGTGAAATTAGTAAAGGTTCTTCTAAACTTCCTTTAGAGATTTTATTATCTAAAAAAGGGCGTAAAACCAAGATTAATCATATTGAGCAAAAAAAATTAAGTAGTTACGTTGGGCAACTAAATGTCATTTTATTTGCACCAGAAGATTTATCATTAGTAAAAGGTAGTCCTCAAGTACGTCGAAAATTTTTAGATATGGAATTAGGTCAAATTAATCCTATTTATCTATATAATTTGGTTCAATATCAGTCAATTTTGAAACAACGAAATCAATATTTAAAGCAATTAAGCGAAAAAAAGCAGTCAGATTTGCTTTATCTAGATATTTTATCGGAACAATTAGCAGATTTTGGAAGTAAAGTGTTGAAAGCTAGAAGCCAGTTTATTAAAAAGTTAGAGTTTTGGGCTAATTCACTACATCAACAAATCACGCATCAAAAAGAGCACCTTAAAATTGAATATGTGACGACGCTTAATTCTTTGGAGAGCCAATCGCAAGAGCAAATTCAAAAACAATTTTTAGAAGAATTAGCAAAAAATCAAAAAAAGGATCTATTTCGAGGTACGACAACTGTAGGACCACATCGAGATGACCTTCATTTTTTTATCAATGAAAAAAATGTTCAAGTTTATGGGTCACAAGGACAGCAGAGAACTACTGCTTTAAGTGTTAAATTGGCAGAAATCGATTTGATTAAAGAGGAAACAGGTGAGTACCCAATTTTGCTATTGGATGATGTGATGAGTGAACTAGATGATAACCGCCAATTACATTTGTTGGAGACAATCGAAGGGAAAGTCCAAACCTTTTTAACAACGACAACACTTGATCATGTAAAAAATAAAATGACCGTTGAACCAGAAATATTTTATGTTCAACAGGGAAAAATAAAAGGAGACGAAACTGAATGACGGAAGAAAAAAGTTTAGTGGATCGCGCTAAAGAATATGATGCCAGTCAGATTCAAGTATTAGAAGGACTGGAAGCCGTTCGTAAACGTCCAGGGATGTACATTGGAACAACAAGTTCTGAAGGATTGCACCACTTAGTATGGGAAATCGTTGATAATTCAATTGATGAAGTATTAGCTGGGTTTGCTACTTCTATCCACGTTATTATTGAAAAAGATAATAGTATAACAGTAGTTGATGATGGTCGTGGTATTCCTGTTGATATCCAAGCTAAAACGGGACGTCCAGCTGTGGAAACAGTTTTTACTATCTTGCATGCCGGAGGTAAATTTGGCGGTGGCGGATATAAAGTATCAGGTGGTCTTCATGGTGTAGGATCTTCTGTTGTAAATGCGTTGTCTACTCTATTAGATGTAAAAGTTTATAAAGACGGAAATGTTTATTATCAAGAATACCGTCGAGGTGCTGTTGTCGATGATTTGAAAATTATTGATACAACCGATCGTCACGGAACAACAGTCCATTTTATTCCTGATCCAGAAATCTTCACTGAAACAACTGTTTTTGACTTTAATAAATTAGCAACGCGTATTAGAGAACTAGCTTTCTTAAACCGCGGAATGCATATTTCAATTGAAGATAAGCGTGAAGAAGAACCAGTTATTAAAGAATATCATTATGACGGCGGGATTAAGAGCTACGTTGAATTTTTAAATAGCAGTAAAAATGTTTTGTTCCCAGAACCAGTTTATTTGGAAGGTGAACAGCAAGATATCACAGTTGAAGTATCAATGCAGTATACAGATGGTTATCATTCAAACATTATGAGTTTTGCCAATAATATTCATACATATGAAGGCGGAACACATGAATCTGGATTTAAAACAGCACTGACACGCGTTGTTAATGACTATGCAAGAAAACAAAAATTGATGAAAGAAAATGACGACAATCTAACTGGAGAAGATGTTCGTGAAGGGTTAACAGCTGTTATTTCAATTAAACATCCAGATCCACAATTTGAAGGTCAAACGAAAACAAAATTAGGAAATTCTGAAGTTCGTACTGTAACTGATCGATTGTTCAGCGAACATTTCATGAAATTTTTACTTGAAAATCCAAGTGTTGGACGACAAATCGTTGATAAGGGATTACTTGCATCTAAAGCACGTTTAGCTGCTAAACGCGCACGTGAAGTTACTCGACGTAAAGGCGCACTAGAAATTAGTAATTTGCCAGGAAAATTAGCTGACTGTTCAAGTAATGATCCTGAAAAATGCGAACTATTTATCGTCGAAGGCGATTCTGCTGGAGGATCAGCAAAACAAGGACGTGATCGTCAATTTCAAGCTATTTTACCAATTCGTGGGAAAATTTTAAACGTTGAAAAAGCAAGTATGGATAAAATTTTAGCCAATGAAGAAATTCGTTCACTGTTTACAGCAATGGGAACAGGATTTGGAGCAGATTTTGACGTAGCAAAAGCACGTTATCATAAATTAGTTATTATGACCGATGCCGATGTTGATGGTGCTCATATCAGAACACTGCTATTAACATTGTTTTATCGTTACATGCGTCCAATCGTGGAGGCCGGCTATGTTTATATTGCACAGCCACCTTTGTATGGAGTAAAACAAGGAAAGAAAATCACTTATGTTCAACCAGGTAAAAACGCAGAAGAGGACTTGAAAAATGTTATTGCTTCCTTACCTGCATCGCCTAAACCAAACGTTCAGCGTTATAAAGGTCTAGGGGAAATGGATGATCATCAATTATGGGAAACAACCATGAATCCTGCTAATCGAATGATGGCTCGCGTAACTGTAGACGATGCAATTGCTGCAGACCAAATTTTTGAAATGCTGATGGGAGATCGCGTAGAACCTCGTCGTGCGTTCATTGAAGAAAATGCACATTACGTTAAAAACTTAGATATTTAATCATGAAGGAGGAAAAGAATTGTGAGTGAAAAATTTAGTGAAAACATCCATGATGTCAATCTAACCAATGAAATGAAAGACTCCTTCATCGATTATGCAATGAGTGTTATCGTAGCTCGTGCATTACCTGATGTTCGAGATGGATTGAAACCAGTTCATCGTCGTATCTTGTACGGAATGAATGAATTAGGTGTTACACCAGATAAATCACATAAAAAATCAGCCAGAATTGTTGGGGATGTTATGGGTAAATACCATCCCCACGGTGATAGTGCTATTTATGAATCCATGGTTCGGATGGCTCAGCCATTCAGCTATCGCTATATGCTAGTTGACGGTCACGGAAACTTTGGCTCTGTGGACGGTGACGGAGCTGCCGCAATGCGTTACACGGAAGCCCGAATGAGTAAGATTGCTATGGAAATGCTAAGAGACATTAACAAAAATACAGTTGATTTCCAAAGTAACTATGATGATACGGAAAAGGAACCAGAAGTTCTTCCTGCTCGGTTCCCCAATCTTTTGGTCAATGGGACAACTGGTATTGCGGTAGGTATGGCAACGAACATCCCTCCACATAATTTATCAGAAGTTGTAGCGGCAATTGATTTGTTGATAGAAAATCCGGAAGTTACAACAAATGAGTTAATGGAAGTGTTACCTGGACCAGACTTCCCAACTGGCGGTCTAGTTATGGGTAAATCTGGAATACGCCGTGCCTATGAAACGGGTAGAGGATCAATTACTGTTCGAGCAAAAGTTGAAATCACTGAAATGCCGAATGGCAAAGAAAGAATTTTAGTCACAGAATTACCATACATGGTAAATAAAGCAAAACTAATTGAACGAATTTCTGAACTTCATCGTGATAAACGAATTGAAGGAATTACTGATTTACGGGATGAATCTTCTCGTGAAGGAATGCGTATTGTTATTGATATACGCCGTGATGCTAGTGCTTCTGTTATTTTAAATAACTTATATAAAATGACTTCATTGCAAAACTCGTTTGGATTTAATATGTTAGCAATTGAAAAAGGTGTTCCTAAAGTTTTAAGCTTGAAAGAAATTCTTGAAAACTATGTTGAACATCAGCGTGAAGTAATCACACGTCGTACAATTTTTGATAAAGAAAAAGCTGAAGCACGGGCACATATTTTAGAAGGTTTACGCATTGCGTTAGATCACATTGATGAAATTATTGCTATTATTCGTGGATCAAAATCTGATGATATTGCAAAAGCAACAATGATTGAACGATTTGCTTTGTCAGATCGTCAAGCACAAGCAATTTTAGATATGCGCCTTCGTAGACTAACTGGTTTAGAACGTGAAAAAATTGAAAATGAATATCAAGAATTATTAAAATTGATTGCAGATTTAACTGATATTTTGGCAAGACCTGAACGAATTACTGAAATTATCAAAACAGAACTTGCTGAGTTAAATCAACGATTTGGTGATAAACGTCGGACAGAACTTTTAGTTGGTGAAGTCTTAAGCTTAGAAGATGAAGATTTAATCGAAGAAGAAGAAATCGTTATTACTTTGACAAATAATGGTTATATCAAACGTGTTGCTAATAATGAATTTAGAGCACAAAGACGTGGCGGACGTGGTGTACAAGGCATGGGTGTTCATAACGATGATTTTGTAAAAAATCTTGTTTCCTGTTCAACACACGACACATTATTATTCTTCACGAACAACGGAAAAGTATATCGTGCAAAAGGATATGAAATTCCAGAATATGGTAGAACTGCCAAGGGGATCCCCGTCATTAATTTACTTGGAATTGATTCTAGTGAAAAAATCCAAGCAATTATTGCTGTAACAGGGAAAGCAGAAGAAGGGCATTATCTATTCTTTACTACTCGTCTAGGAACTGTAAAACGAACAGCAGTGACCGCCTTTTCTAACATTAGAAGTAATGGCTTGATTGCCATTGGCTTAAAAGATGGTGATGAGTTAGTCAATGTCTTATTAACAAATGGCGAATCGAATATTATCATTGGAACGCACAATGGTTACTCAGTTACATTCAAAGAAAAAGCTATCCGTGATATGGGGAGAACTGCTTCTGGTGTAAGGGGAATTCGTTTAAGAGAAGAAGACTATGTCATCGGCGCAGCTTTGATGACAGAAAATCATGAGGTTCTTGTAATTACAGAAAAAGGATATGGAAAACGTACAAAAGTATCTGAATATCCTGTAAAAGGTCGTGGTGGTAAAGGAATTAAAACGGCCAATATTACTGAGAAGAATGGTCCTTTAGCTGGATTAACGACTGTTACTGGTGAAGAAGATATTATGTTGATTACAGATAAAGGCGTCATTATTCGTTTTAATGTGTCAACAGTCTCTCAAACTGGTCGTTCAACATTAGGCGTTCGTTTAATGAAAATGGAAGCTGATACAAAAGTTGTAACAATGGCAGCAGTTGAACCTGAAGCGACTGAAGAAGTAACAGAAGTAAATTCAGAAATTGATGCAGAAGAAACAACAGAGGAATAAAAATTTTCTTTGAAAACAATCTATAATAAGAGTACCTTAAATTTTAAGGTGCTCTTATTTTTTTGTTGCGCAAAAGACGTAATGCGTGTATAATCAAAGATTGTGAGTAGTCTAATTATATTAGAAAACTCTCCTTGCTCTTGGAATAACAAGAGCCTAAAGTCCATAGGGAGGTGAAATCAATGGAAAATACGAAATATGAAATTATGTATATTATTCGTCCAAACATTGATGAAGAAGCAAAAACTGCTTTAATCGAACGTTTCGATACAATCTTAAAAGATAACGGAGCTGAAGTTATCGAATCTAAAGATTGGGAAAAACGCCGTTTAGCTTATGAAATTAACGGTTACCGTGAAGGTATCTATCACATCGTTAAAGTGTCTTCTCCATCAAATGCAAGTGCAATCAATGAATTTGATCGTCTTGCTAAAATCAATGACGATATCGTTCGTCACATGATTGTTAAAGAAGAAGCTTAATTTGTTTCACATGGAACAAAGGAAAACGATGAGAGGAGATGACTATTTTGATTAATAATGTTGTACTAGTTGGACGTCTGACTAAAGATCCGGATTTACGATACACATCAAACGGAACTGCAGTAGCAACGTTTACTCTGGCCGTAAATCGTAATTTTACAAACCAAAGTGGAAATCGAGAGGCTGACTTTATTAACTGCGTTATTTGGCGTAAATCAGCAGAAACAATGGCTAACTATGCACGTAAAGGTACACTTTTAGGTGTTACTGGTCGTATTCAAACACGTTCTTATGATAATCAACAAGGACAAAAAGTCTATGTTACAGAAGTAGTAGCTGATAACTTCCAATTATTGGAATCTCGTTCTGCATCAGAAAATCGTCAACAAAGTGGCGGTTTCCAAAGCTCAAACCAATCAACAAACACATTTGGTGGAAACAATAACTTTAATCAAACATCTCAATCATCCAACGGTATGCCTGATTTTGATCGTGACACAACTGATCCATTTGGTTCAAGTTCAACGATTGACATTTCAGATGATGATTTACCATTCTAAACGAATTGATAGGAGGGAAATAGAATGGCACAACAAAGAAGAGGCGGACGTAAACGTCGTAAAGTAGACTATATTGCTGCTAATCATATTGAATATATCGATTATAAAGATATCGAATTACTAAAAAGATTTATCTCAGAACGCGGTAAAATTTTGCCACGTCGTGTAACTGGTACAGGCGCTAAAAACCAACGTAAACTTACTGTTGCAATTAAACGTGCTCGTATTATGGGCTTACTACCTTTCGTTAGTGAAGACTAATAAATTGTAAAAAAAGAAGCAATAATCCCAAAGGATTGTTGCTTCTTTTTTATATAAAAGCAGAATTATAGTTTCTTTTTTTTGTTTAGGGAGCAGATATAGATGTTAGTCGCTTGTATTGACCAAAATATGGTAAAATTGAACTAATTATTAGTGGGAGGGAGAATATGGAAGATGAAAATTTAAACTTTACCCCCAGACCATTCTTCTTTTTTTTGTTTATTCTAATAGAAGTTTTGGTTATTCTAGTGTTTCCGTTTCGATTAATTAGTGCATTAATTGTATTTGTCATGAATGCACTTTGTTTCCGTTATTGGTTAAAGATGAGTCGATGGTTAGTTTTAAGAAACCGAGAGAAAATTCAACAAGCATCGACTGTGGCAGAAACTAATCTCGCATATGTTTCAGAGATTATGCCTGTAGGAGTAATCGCTTACCAACCAACGACACAAAAAATCGAATGGTTAAATCCCTTTGCTCTAGATATAAAAGATAAGAGTGCATTATCGGAAACTGAATTATTAGATGCCTTTTTTTCTGCTAAAGAAAAAAAGAAAAATCAATTATATTTAGCAGACAAAACCTTTCAGTTTGATCTAGATACGGTCAAAGGAGTTATCTACTTCAGTGATGTCACACAAAATCAATTATTAAAATTGCATCAAACAAATATACAGCCCGTAATCGGAATTTTATCAATTGATAACTATGCAGATGCAATTGATAAATTAGATGATAAAGAGATTTCTTATCTAAATTCATTTGTTACCACATTGATTTCTGATTGGATGGATGAATATCATATTTTTTATAAGAGAATAAATGCAGAGCGTTTCTTCTTTTTTGCACAAATGATTGATTTGAAAAAGATGATGGAAAAGAAATTTGACTTATTAGACCGGCTGAGAGCTGAAGCAGAAAAACAAAATTTACCGATTACGCTAAGTATGGGTGTTGCTTATGGGCAAAAAACGCTAGAAGAAATTGGCGACGAAGCACAGAATAATTTAGATATTGCTTTAGTTCGCGGGGGCGATCAAGTTGTTGTAAAAGAAGTCCAAGAAGGATCAAAACCAACTTACTATGGTGGTAAGTCAGCGAAAAACGTAAAAAGAACAAGAGTAAGATCTCGTGCAATGAGTACTGCGTTACGGAAAATATTTACAGAAACAAATGATGTGTTTATTATGGGCCATCGTTTTCCAGATATGGACGCTTTAGGTTCTGCTTTTGGTGTCAGTTGTTTGGCGCGCTTCAATCAGAAAAAAGCATACGTTGTGATTAATGAAGATGAAATTATTCCAGATGTTTCTAGGTGTTTAGAAGAAATTCACAAGCATCCAGAGCTAGAAGCTCAAATAATTTCGCCAGAGCGAGCGATGGAGATCAAACAAGACAATGACTTATTAGTTATGGTAGATTATCATAAACCATCATTATCAATCTCACAGAGCCTGTATGACCAATTTGATAAGATTGTTATCATTGACCATCATCGACGTGGAGAAGAATTTCCAAATAAACCATTATTAACTTACATTGAATCATCTGCGTCATCAGCCTCAGAATTGGTAACAGAATTGATTCAATATCAAAGTACGAGAACCAATAGACTTGATCGTTTTGAAGCAACACTTTTACTCGCTGGGATGACCGTAGACACGAATAGTTTTAATGTGAGAACTACGGCTCGAACATTTGATGTGGCAAGTTATTTGAGGTCTTGCGGAGCAGATGCGTCATTAGTACAATATTTATTAAGCTCTGATTTAGATACTTATTTAGAAATCAGCGATCTAATTGCTCACAGTGAGTATGTTACAAAAGATATTGTGGTAACAGCAGGAACAAATGAGAAAGAGTATAATAGTGTTATTGCCGCTAAAACAGCTGATACGTTGCTGTCAATGATTGATATTAATGCTGCCTTTGTTATCACTAAGCGAACAGATGGTTTGATCGGAATTAGCGCAAGAAGCAGTGGAACAATCAATGTCCAACTCATCATGGAGTCTTTAGGTGGTGGAGGTCATTTTACCAATGCAGCAACACAATTGGAAAATACAACAGTTGAAGAAACAAAAGAGCGGTTATTAGCAGCAATTCATGAGAATATAAATCAAATATATGACAAGGAGTAGGCCAAATGAAAGTAATTTTCTTGCAAGATGTAAAAGGAAAAGGCAAAAAAGGGGACGTCAAAGAAGTTCCAACTGGATATGCACAAAACTATCTATTGAAAAATAATTTAGCTAAGGAAGCTAATAAAGGTAGCATTAGTCAATTAGCTGGACAAAAAAAGGCACAAGAAAAGCATGAAGCCGAAATTTTAGCTGAAGCAAAAAAATTAAAAGATTTTCTTGAAAAAGAAGACACAGTTGTTGAAATTAAAGCAAAAGCTGGTGAAGACAGTCGTTTGTTTGGATCAATCCCATCAAAACAAATTGCAGAAGGATTGAACAAACAATATAAAGTAAAAATCGATAAACGAAAAATAGAATTGGAAACACCAATCAGAGCTTTAGGTTACACAAACGTACCAGTTAAGTTGCATCATGATGTAACTGCGACGATTAAAGTACATGTTGTGCAAGAATAAGAGTACAAAGAGATTGTGACGCAAAACGTTTAACTCTGACAAATAGTGAGGCGTTGTTTTGGAACACTGTTTATTCGGAAAAAGGAGGTATGACAAGATTTTTGTCACACCTCTTTTCTTATGCGGTGTACATTTCAGTTATTTTCTTGTAAAATGAAGCAACCGAAGACAAGGAGCGATAAGTATGAGTGAAGTGTGGCAGGATCGAATTCCACCGCAAAATATTGAAGCGGAACAAGCAGTCTTAGGCTCTGTTTTTCTTGATGCAGAAACGATCATTGATGCCATGGAATACATAGAGCCAAAAGATTTTTATCGTCGTGGTCATCAAATTATTTTTGAAACAATGATTGAGTTGAATGATCGCAATGAAGCGATAGATGTTGTAACTGTGAAGGATCGATTAGAGCAAGGAAATCTTTTAGAAGATGCTGGGGGATTAAGTTACCTCTCAGAACTTGCTTTGGCGGTCCCTACAGCTGCAAATGTGGCTTACTATGCCAAAATTGTTGAAGAAAAATCTCTGTTGCGAAATTTAATCCAAACAGCAACTGGAATTGTAACTAAGGGCTTTGAACAAGGTGAAGAAGTTCAGTCGATTTTGGACGACGCAGAACGAAGTATTTTAGAAGTATCTGAAAAAAGAAATCGTAGTGGTTTTTTATCAATTGCTGAAGTTTTGAACTCCACAATTGAAAATATTGATCAGCTAGCACAAAATAATGAAGAAATTACCGGGTTACCGACAGGGTATCAAGGGTTAGATAAAATGACTGCAGGTTTTCAAGCAGAAGAATTAATTATCATTGCCGCTCGTCCAGCGGTAGGTAAAACAGCTTTTGCTCTGAACATTGCTCAAAATGTTGGAACAAAAACAGATCGTGCTGTAGCAATTTTTAGTTTAGAAATGGGTGCGGAATCATTAGTAAATCGTATGCTTTGTGCAGAAGGATCCATTGAGGCTAGTCATTTACGAACAGGTCAATTATCAGAGGAAGAGTGGTCAAACTTAATTGTTGCTATGGGAAGCTTATCACGAGCCAATATTTATATTGATGATACTCCTGGTATCAAAATTTCTGAAATTCGTGCGAAATGTAGAAAACTAGCACAAGAAAAAGGAAATTTAGGATTGATTTTGATTGATTACTTACAATTGATTGAAGGGAGTGGGCGAGAAAATCGTCAACAAGAAGTGTCTGATATTTCGCGTCAGTTGAAAAAATTGGCAAAAGAGTTAAAAGTACCTGTAATTGCGTTATCCCAACTTTCACGTGGTGTAGAACAGAGACAAGACAAACGTCCAGTTCTTAGTGATATTCGGGAATCTGGATCTATTGAGCAAGATGCCGATATCGTAGCGTTCTTATATCGTGATGATTATTATGATCGTGAAAGCGGAGAAGACGGAGAAGCGACAGAACCACAAAATGATAATGTAATCGAAGTAATCATTGAGAAAAACCGGAGTGGTGCACGTGGGACTGTTGAGTTACTATTTATTAAAGAATATAATAAGTTTTCTTCACTTTCACCGAGGGAAGAATTCTAATAAATTTTTTTGAAAAAAGTTTGTTTTTATTGTGTAGACAGTAAAGCCAAGCTTTTTTTATTATGGAAATTTTTTAAATAATTTGCAAAACGTTCGTAAATAAACCGTTTTTACAAAAAAAAATAAAATATCATTCGAATTTTGTTTGAATATATAGGCATAACTTGGTACAATAGTTCAGGATCAAATAATATAAAATGAGGTGTTCGAATGTCATCTGTAGTAGTAGTAGGTACACAATGGGGCGATGAAGGGAAAGGAAAAATCACTGACTTTCTTAGTGAGAACGCAGAAGTAATCGCACGTTACCAAGGTGGCGATAATGCAGGACACACAATTAAATTTAGTGGTGTTACGTATAAACTGCATTTAATTCCTTCTGGGATTTTTTACAAAGATAAAATCAGTGTGATTGGGAATGGTGTTGTTGTTAATCCTAAATCTTTAGTAAAAGAGCTTGCCTATCTACACGAAAAAGATATTACGACGGACAATTTAAGAATTTCTGACCGTGCACATGTCATCTTGCCATATCACATTAAATTGGATCAATTGCAAGAAGATGCTAAAGGTGAGAATAAAATTGGAACAACGATCAAAGGAATCGGACCTGCATATATGGACAAAGCAGCACGTGTAGGGATTCGAATTGCAGATTTATTAGATAAAGAAATTTTTGAAGAACGTTTACGCATGAATTTGGAAGACAAAAACCGTCAATTTGTTAAAATGTTTGACTCTGAGCCAATTTCATTTGATGAGATTTTTGAAGAATACTATGAATATGGGCAACAAATTAAACAATATGTGACAGACACTTCAGTCATTTTAAATGATGCGTTAGATGCTGGAAAGCGTGTGTTATTCGAAGGTGCACAAGGAGTTATGTTGGATATTGATCAAGGAACTTATCCGTTTGTTACTTCATCTAATCCAGTTGCTGGAGGCGTAACAATTGGTAGTGGTGTTGGCCCATCTAAAATCAACAAAGTGGTTGGTGTATGTAAAGCTTATACTTCACGTGTAGGTGATGGTCCTTTCCCAACTGAATTATTTGATGAAACTGGTGAACAAATTCGTAAAATCGGTCGCGAATATGGTACAACAACTGGTCGACCACGTCGTGTTGGTTGGTTCGATACGGTTGTTATGCGTCATTCAAAACGTGTATCGGGGATTACAAACCTTTCACTTAACTCTATTGATGTGTTAAGTGGCTTAGACACAGTAAAAATCTGTACAGCTTATGAGTTAGATGGAGAGTTAATCTATCATTACCCAGCTAGCTTGAAAGAATTAAAACGTTGCAAGCCTGTATATGAAGAATTACCAGGCTGGTCTGAAGATATTACAAGTTGTAAAACATTGGCAGAATTACCAGAAAATGCTCGTAATTATGTGAGACGTATCTCAGAGCTTGTAGGCGTGCGTATTTCTACTTTCTCAGTTGGACCAGATAGAAACCAAACAAACATCTTAGAAAGCGTATGGGCGCAAATCTAGGACGTTTCAGCCCACATAGATAACTGAATCAGGACATTTCTTTTAGAAGTGAGTTATCATCTTGGGGAACCTTTTTAATAAAAAACAGCTGAAACTTGAAGTAACCTTGAATTTATTCATGTTGCTTCAAGTTTTTTTGTAAATACTGGCCATAAATTCCTTTTGATTGCAAGACGTTTGTTATAATGTAGTAGTTAGGCGGGTTAAGAATAAAAAGGAGTTGAATAATGTGTATCAAATAGTGACTGATTCTTGTTGTGATTTACCTTATCAGGTATTAGAAGAAATAAATGTCGATTTTTTATCAATGAAGATTCAGCTAAATGGCGAAGAATTAATTGACGACTTAGGAAAAACTTTTGATTATGAAAAATATATGAATGAATTAAAAGGCGAAGCAATGCCAACAACTTCTCAAATAAATGTGGGGGGCTATTTAGAATTTTTCCGATCATATGTTGAAAAAAAGATTCCTGTCCTTTATGTTGCTTTTTCTAGCTCAATGAGTGGCTCTTATAGTAGTGCAATGCAAGCTGTTGAGTTATTGAAGGAAGAGTATGAAAATCCAGAAATTTATGTTTTTGATACGAAAGCAGCTAGTGTTGGCGAAGGACTGTTGGTTTTAGCGGCAGCTCGATTAAAAGAAGAAGGCAAGCCACTTGAAGAAGTTTTAGAGTGGTTGAATAATAATTATTTAAAAGTGCGTTCTTGGGTAACTGTCGATGATTTAAAACATCTTGAGCGTGGGGGAAGAATTTCTAAGACAAGTGCGACCTTAGGAAGCATTCTAAGTGTAAAACCTATCATTACCGTTGATGAAGCTGGACGTTTAACAAATGTTGACAAAGTTCGTGGAAGAAATAAATCCATTCAAAAAATCGTTGATGAAACGATCCAATCAATCGTAGCGCCTCTTGAACAAACCATTTATATTGCATATGCTGGTGATTTAGAAAGTGCTGAAAAAGCTAAGAAACAATTAGAAGAAAAAATCCAAGTAAAAAACATTGTACTTTACCCCTTAGGACCAACGATTGCTAGCCATACTGGTTATGGTTGTATTGCTATCTTTTCAATGGGAACGAGTCGTTAATCAATATCAATAATCCATAACAAAAAAGCGTAGGACGGTTAAGTTGTCTCTACGCTTTTTGTGTTTATTTTATGAGAACAATGCATCCATACTTTTCTTAATATCAGGATTTTCTAAAAACTCATCGTAGGTTGTATCTGCACGATCAATTACACCTTTATCAGAAACAGCAATGATGCGGTTTGCTAGTGTTTGAATGAATTGGTGGTCATGGGAAGCAAATAGGATAGAACCAGTGAAAGCCATCAATCCATCGTTTAAAGCAGTAATTGATTCTAAATCTAAATGATTTGTCGGGTCGTCGAGTACTAAGACATTCGCTTTTGAAAGCATCATTTTTGAAAGCATACAACGAACTTTTTCACCACCAGATAAAACGTTAACTGGTTTTAGGACTTCTTCTCCAGAAAAGAGCATTCGACCTAAGAAACTTCTCAAGAATGTATTGTCATCTTCTTCTTTGCTTGCATACTGACGTAACCAGTCAAGAATCGTTAAGTCATTATTGAATTCTTTTGTAGTATCTTTTGCTAAATAAGAATGACTTGTTGTAACACCCCAGCGAACAGTACCAGTATCAGGCTTGATTTCACCCATGATTACTTTAAATAAGGTAGTAGTTGTAATATCATTATCTGCTATGAAAGCAACTTTATCTTCTTTGTTCAAAGTAAATGATATATCTTTTAAGATTTGCTTACCATCAATGGTTACACTTACATTATCTACTTGTAAAAGATCATTTCCAATTTCACGTTCAGGTTTAAATCCAACAAATGGATAGCGTCTTGAAGATGGTTGAATATCATCTAAAGTAATTTTTTCTAACATTTTTTTACGTGAAGTTGCTTGTTTTGATTTTGAAGCATTTGCACTGAAACGCGCAATAAATTCTTGTAGCTCTTTGATCTGTTCTTCTTTTTTTGCATTTGCATTTGCTTGGAGTTTTGTTGCAAGTTGGCTAGATTCTAACCAAAAATCATAGTTACCGACGTAAAGTTTGATTTTACCGAAGTCTAAATCTGCCATGTGTGTACAAACTTTGTTTAAGAAGTGGCGGTCATGGGATACTACGATTACAGTATTTTCAAATTCAATTAAAAATTCTTCTAACCAATTGATTGATTGGATATCCAGCCCATTGGTAGGTTCGTCAAGTAGTAATACATCAGGTTTACCAAAAAGTGTTTGCGCTAGTAAAACTTTGACTTTTTGACCAGCCGTTAATTCACTCATTGATTGATGATGTAATTCTTCAGGGATATTTAATCCTTGCAATAAAACTGCTGCTTCGGGTTCAGCTTCCCAACCATTTAGCTCAGCAAACTCTCCCTCTAATTCTGCGGCACGAATACCGTCAGCATCGGAAAAGTCTTCTTTCATATATAAAGCATCTTTTTCTTTCATTACTTCATATAATCGTTTATGACCCATAATAACAGTTTCTAAAACAGTATATTCTTCATAATCAAAATGATTTTGTTTCAATACTGCCATACGTTCATCAGGGCCTAAAGTAACGTTCCCAGTTGACGGTTGTAAATCTCCAGATAAAACTTTAAGGAAAGTTGATTTACCTGCTCCATTTGCACCAATCAATCCATAACAATTTCCGGGAGTGAATTTAATATTAACGTCATCAAATAGTTTGCGATCTGAAAAGTGCAAACTTACATCATTTACAGTAATCAATTTTTTTCCTCACTTATATCTATAGTAGTTTTGACGAATTTGAGTCTTATAGAATTATAAAGGGGAAAGGTAAAAGTTTCAAGGTAATACCAATTTTAATTGTGTTTCACGTGGAACGTAAAAAAATTGATCAAAATTTTTTTTGTCAGATAGACAGCATAAATTTTGACGTATATCGAAAGAGTGTTTAGTATTAGTTATGTAAATAAAAGAAAGAAGGTATGAAAATGAATGAAAATAGAAGATCGGTTGATTGGGGCTCCTTGCTGTTAGGGGTTTTGTTTGTGATTGTATCGCTATTATCATTTCAAGATCCTGTCGGAAATTTAGTGGCTATTGTTATGGTGTTTGCAGTGTTTGCTTTTTTAAAGGGAATTTTTGAAATTATTGGACGTAATCGATTGAAAGAGTTAACTGGTTATAAAGCAAAAATGCCTTTAGTAGTTGGGATTATTGATATTTTAATTGGGATTTTTTTCCTGTTTAATGTAAATGCAGGTGTGATGGCTTTACCATTTGTATTTGCTGTTTGGTTCATCATTGATTCGATATTTGCTTTATTTGTTACTGATTTGGCAAAAAATATTAGTACAGGATATTATTGGTTTACAGTTATTATCAATATTTTAGGAATCTTCTTAGGAATTGTGTTACTATTTAACCCAATTTCTTCAGCATTGACTTTGAGTTTTTTAGTTGGTTTTTACTTCATGATGTTTGGAATCACTCATATTGTTTATGCATTTAGATAATAAATGAAACAATAGCGTATGCTTTTTGAGCATACGCTATTTTTTATAGTTTTATAGATTTTCGTAAATTTCATGAAGGACGGGCATGTCGTGTACTTCGTATTTTTGTTTAAAACTTTCAATTTCTTCAGCTGAATAGAGACGAGGATCCAAATGTAAATCTTCAACTGGTAGTGGACGTTTGTCTGAAATTTTGACATCAATGACGACTGGACGAGTTGATTTTGCTGCAGCATCAAATGCAGGGCGCAATTGTGAAAATTCAGTGATTGTGAAACCATCAGCACCTAGCGCTTCCCCTACTTTTCCGAAGTCAGCACCTTCCAAAAAGACACCAAATTTATTTTGTTCAGAATCTTCTTGCTCAGCTTCGATAAAACCAAAGGATTCATTTGAAAAAACAACATTGATAATAGGTAATTGATATTTTACTTGAGTAATAATATCTTGCATGACCATTGCAAAGCCACCATCACCACTAAGTGTAAAAACTTGTTGTTCAGGATAACTTAATTTTGCAGCAAGCCCGGCCGGAACAGCGTAACCCATCGTGGCAAACCAACCAGATGTTGTATGTTTTTGTTGACCATTTAAATCTAATAAACGAATAGATTGGATTGTGGTATTACCGACATCTGTTACAAAAATAGCTGATTCTTCTGCAATACGATTGATTTCATTGTACACAGCTTCGGGACGGATTGGCTTATCAGCTTTAGTTGCAAACGATTGAAGCCAATTTACCCAATTTTCTTTATTTTTTTGGTTAGCAAGCAACCAGTTATCTGAAGGTCGTGCTTCTCCAAGTTCAACCAACGTTTGCAATGTTGTGACGGCATCACCTAAAATGGCTAGTGAAGTTTGGTGCCGACGACCAAATTTTGAAGCATCAATGTCTACTTGGACAAATTTTGCATCAGGATTAAAGAAGTATTGGGCGAAAGGAAAATCACTTCCTACGAAGAAAATTAAATCTGCTTCAGCCAAAGCTTCGTTTGCAGGCTTGGTAGCAACACGACCAGCAAAACCAAGAAAATTAGGATAGCTATCTGGAACAATACCTTTTCCTAAAACAGAAGAAACAACAGGCATTGAAAAATGTTCTGAGAAAGCTTTGATCTGTTCAAATCCTCCACGAGTTCCTTGCCCAATATAAAGCACAGGCTTTTTCGCTTCGCTGATGTATGGTAAAGCTTTGATTACTTCATCTTTTTTTGGTAACAAAACATTATTTTGATAGGTGGAGGCTGTACTGAATTCTTGTTCTTCAATAGTTGCATAACCAAAATCAACAGGAATAGTTACCACGGCTACACCATTGTATTTGTAAGCAGCTTTAATTGCTTCATCAGCTACATGAGGGAGACTTTCTGGTGTCATTACTGTTCGATTATAGACACTAACATCAGCAAACATAGGGTTTTCATTTAATTCTTGGAAAGCATTATAATTCATTGCACTTGAAGCGACTTGTCCAAGAAAGGCGACTACTGGTACATGATCCATTTGTGCGTCGTACAGCCCGTTGATTAAGTGTGTTGCCCCAGGACCAGCTGAGCCAAATACAGCCCCAACTTTACCAGTTAGTTTAGCGTCAGCTGCAGCTGCTAGTGCACCTACCTCTTCGTGACGAACTTGAATATATTTAATAGAGTGTTTTTCTTGATATAAAGCATCCATGATGGAATTAAAGGAACCACCAGGGATACCATAGATATGATCAATGCCCCAACTTTCTAAAACTTTGACCATAGCTACGCCTGAATTAATTGTTGACATATGATGTATCACTCCTTTTGCTTTGTTAGACACAGTATAACTCTTTCTTTGTTTTGTCCCAACTAATTCGTTTTTTCACATAATAAGTCGTGATAGGTGTCGAAAAACTCTTTTTTTTAGTATGATGAATAAGTAAATGAGAAAGGAGAAATCAATGGTTACCTGGTTATTAGGATTGGATTCATGGCAACAAGCATTAGTCGGAACAGGATTCACTTATTTTATGACAGCGCTAGGCGCAGCACTTGTATTTTTCTTTAAAGAGATTAAGAAAGAGTTATTGAATTTGATGTTGGGATTTGCTTCGGGGATAATGATTGCTGCTAGTTTTTGGTCATTGTTAGATCCAGCAATTTCAAAAGCAGAAGAAAATGGCGACATTGCCTGGTTGGTCGTAAGTATTGGATTTGGTTTAGGTGGCGTTTTTCTTTACATAGCAGATAAGACGTTACCTCACATGCACTTTGGTCCAAAGCATGAAGTAGAAGGGTTTCAAACACATTTGAAACGAACAATTTTATTGGTTTTTTCGATTACACTACACAATATTCCAGAGGGATTGGCAGTAGGGGTGGCATTTGGCGCAGCAGCCAATGCTAGTGATCCTAAGGCAGCAACGTTGGCGGCCATTTCGGTTGCTTTAGGAATAGGTATTCAAAACTTCCCCGAAGGTGCAGCAGTATCGATTCCATTGAGACAAGAAGGATTAAGTCGAAGAAAAGCGTTCTGGTATGGGCAGGCTTCAGGTGTGGTTGAACCAATAGCAGGTGTGCTAGGTGCACTGCTTGTAACGAAAGTATCACTATTGTTGCCTTATGCATTGGCTTTTGCCGCAGGCGCGATGATTTACGTTGTTGTAGAAGAGTTAATTCCAGAGGCACAACAAACATTATCAAGCAGACGACACTTTGCTGTATTTGGTGTCATGCTTGGATTTATGATTATGATGATTTTAGATGTAGCATTAGGATAAAATGAATGTAACGGCAGTTTTGCTCAAAGAAACAACCAGAGAAAATTTTTCTCTGGTTGTTTTCTGTTAAATAATGAATCATAAAATTGCAGCATTTTTAGTGATTGCTCGAAAGGGTCCTGTAAGCTATAGCCAGTTTTTTCGTGCAATAACTAGTAGTATCGTCTATTGTTACCGGACGTTCCTGTAATCAATCGAACTAGCCAAATAGCAATAGCCAATGGGATAAGTAATTTGATTGCAAACCACAAGAATCCGCTTAATAAACCAACAAAAAGACTGATGATAGAGCTAGCGATGATTAGAAAAAGAATTAACAAGAATACTTTTCCAAGTATATTTTTTTGTCCCATGAACTATTCCCTCATTTCATATGTTTTTTTCTATATAGAAAGTTTAACAAATTTTTACTTTTTTCACGTCCAACTAAAGACTGATTATTTCATCAGACTTCAGATGATTATCTTTTGCTTTTTTTGAATGTTTCCATATAAAATAAGCGAAAGGAGAGAAAATTATGACAAAGAATCGTTTAGAAGCATTTACAGATGCAGTTATTGCAATTATTATGACCATCTTAGTTTTAGAATTACATCAGCCTGGTTCGGATACGTGGTCGGCGTTGATTGGACTCGAACATAAAATTTTAATTTATGTTATCAGTTTCTTTACACTGGTTATTTATTGGAATAACCACCATCATTTGTTTTTAGTGGTCAAAAAAATCAACGGACAAGTATTGTGGCGAAATAGTATCTTTATTTTTTCTTTATCGTTATTCCCTTTTGCGACTGCTTGGATCAGTGAATACATAAATAGTCTCGTGCCTGAGCTTATTTATGGTTTAGTCACATTGTTTGCTAATGTTACCTATTATTTTTTAGCGAGAGAACTTGCTAAAGTAAATAAAAAAGAAAGCATCGTGAAAGAACTGTTGATTGACTATCGGAAATCTTATCTATCTATTGGACTGAATATTTTAGGGTTATTATTGGGGTGGTTAGTCGCTCCTATTGCAGTTTTGATCGTGAATGTATTGATATTATTGATGTGGATTATTCCAATAAAAAAAGTGGAACAGTATTTTCGATGAAAAGAAAGGTGTGGGACAATAGTCTTACACCTTTCTTTTGTGGATTAAATAAAAGAACCAGAGTTTTCCACAGTGGATAACTCTGGAAGAATGACAAAATTCAGAAGTAAATATGCGTTATTTGTAAATGATTGAATAACGTTTCTTTACAGCATACAAGTGATAGACAGTTGGCAACAAGAGAATAAATAAGGGGATATATCAGTATCTCACATACCGTTAGGGGGTATTTAAATTAAGGATTAAACTAAGGTACTAAACACTAGAAATGCTTAGTTGAAAGGGTACCAGGCTAGTAGAGAGGGGGGAACTGTTTTCTTATATTGAGATAGATGAGTTACAATAAACAAAAAGGAAGAAAATAATGAATAATTTACGTAAATTACGATTAGAACACCAATTAACCATTCGAGAGTTAGCTGATATTTTAGTTTGTGACTTCTCTTTGTATTCAAAATATGAACGTGATGAGCGGAGTATTCCGATTAAATATTTGGTCATATTATCAGATTTTTATGATACGAATAGTGATTTTTTACTGGGACGAACAGATTATCCTAAAAAACTTCCATCGTCTAAAGAACCATCTGAATATGATCGTACATAGAATTATTGATAAAATATAGCCAACCAAAATTTGATATATCAAATTTTGGTTGGAGACGAGATAAGAAGAAAGTCAAAAATAGATAAAACAAAATAGTAGTTTGATTTTTTATTTTTCATCAAATAGTGGAGAATTTTTATTAGATGTGTTGTTCCATGAATGTTAAGTGGTGTAGAAATGACTTATAGTGGAAGTAAGTAATGATTCAACTGTTCGCTGAGTCAAAAAAGTGAGCGCAACAAAGCGTACATTGCCAAACTATTCTTCAAGGAGTACATTGATAGTAGAAATAGGAAAGAAAATAAAAGAATTAAGACAATCAAAAGAAATGACGCAAAAAGAATTAGCAGAAATCTTGAATGTCACACCTCAAGCAGTATCTAAGTTGGAGCAAAACGTTAAGTAATCCGTATCTTCAAATACGTTTAAGGCTTAGTGGTTAGATGTTTCCATTACTGATACTTCAGGTAATACTAAGCAGACACTTTTTGATTCTCTTTTTTCAAAAATGAAAAGGGGTAAGCAGATGGAAAATTCTCAAAACACGAATGTAGAGCAAGTTTCAACTGATACAAAAGTCCTGATTTTTGATTTAAGTGGTAGTTTTATGAGTGATAAAGGCTTGTTACAGACACAAATTTTGAATAGTAAATTACAGTCACTAATGAATAAAAGTGGAAAAAAAGTCATAGTAGACACCTATGAATCTAGTCAAATAAATAAGTACGGAGAACAAGCAGATGTTATTCTATTGACACCGTCATTTAGTTTTGCGCAAAAAGACATTGAAAAACAATTTCCTAAAATTCCTGTGATTGAAATATCAAAGAGAGACTATGGTTTGCTGAATATTGAAAATATTTATCAAGAGATTCTCAACGTAGTTAAATAGAAAACAACTAAGTAAAAGAAAAGGCAGCTTTTGAGTAAACGACTCAGAGGCTGCTCTTTTTGCGAAGGGTTAGATCAGAGATGCAATACAATAAATAGTAAATTTACTAAAAGATAAATGACAAGCAGTTCTCTGCTTAACACCGTTTCTCTCTTTTTTTTGATTTTTAAGTGGTAGTAGGTTCCAAATGTCATCAGACAAATAAGAAACATTAGATACTTCGTTAGTAACATAAAATTACAACTTTTTGATTGGACTTTGAGTCGTTGTCTTTAAATTAGCAATTGGGAACTCATCGGTAAGAGTAATTCGGATTCCTCCTTTAGCTGAGTCAACACTAATCCATTTTTTCCTATCATTGTTACCATCTCTAAATCTTGATGCTAGAATGGTAGCTCCTACTAGTCCAATAAGAGCCCCCGCAGGTCCACCAGCAAGGGCACCACCTAATGTGCCATTTACTTGTAATAATGTTGCACTCGCACCTAGATTATCACGTAAACTTACCATAGCTGTTTTATTAGAAGCGAAAGCATTGTATCCACCGGAGAAAAATACTTCTGAAAAGGAGGCTCTACCATTGATACATACAGTAGATTCTGCATTATCATATTTATTGATTAAATAAAGAAGTTGATCTCTAGTCAAATCGAGTGTACCAGACTGGCATAGTTGACTAGCCCGTAGATTATTAAACTCTTGCTCAAATCCAATCCATTGTTTATTTGATTCTCTAGTTATTGAATAGCTGTCTATGCTAGTTTCTGTTGCATATGTAGTAGTAATAGGTGACAAAATTATTGATGAAAAACTGAAACACATACCCATTGTAATTATCATTTTTTTCATTTAAACGTTCCTCGTTCTTTAACAACTAATTTTATGCTGATAAATAGGCCCAATTATCTACCAAGTTTGGTGGTGTTCTTTTTTATTATTAACTAAAAAAATGTTTATTTCATCCGTAAAAAATGTATCTTTTTTTCTCTATTTACGTATGCCATGTATTGAAGCGTGATAAAATATGACGTATTAAATGATTCTAAGGGGAGGGATGGGCAGCGAGACTAACTAATTTTTTGAACCACATTTTTGAAAAAGTGCACTGAGAGAAAAAGAGATATTGAGGTGTAAATAATGAAAGTAATTTTATTTGATGATCAAGAGTTATTTTCAAAAGGAGTAGAGGAAGTTCTTACACAAGAAGTCGCTAGTTTTCGTACATTTCCCACTTCTAGTAATATTATAGCCACAGTACATAGAGAGAACCCAGATGTTGTTTTGATGGACATCCATATGGAAGGAAAGGATGGACTTGAAGAAGGAAAGAAGCTAGTAGAATCAAATTCAGAATCGAAAGTGGTTTTTTTAACAGAGTATCCATTTAATCAATGCTATGAAGAAATGATTAGTATCGGTGCAGCTGCTGTTATTTCTAAAAGAAGCTCCAGAGAAGATTTTATTACAAAATTAAGGCTAGTTATAAAAGGGAACAGGATTTTTCCCAAGAAAGAACTTATGGTGGAAAGCTTAACTGCTAAAGAAAACAAAATCTTACAAATGATTACGGATGGCAAGACGCAAAAAGAAGTCGCTATTCAGTTGTACATGAGTCAAAGGACAATATCCACGCATATGCAACATATCTTAAACAAATTAGGTGTTCATTCTACCGTGTCAGCAGTTGTTAAAGCGCTTGAGCTAGGTGTTGTGAAAATTAAATCAGAAAAAATCAGTAATAGTATTTTACCATCCGTTTTTGTTGTTACTTTTAAATATTTTTGAGAACCTAAATTCGAATAACAAATCTGATATACTAACATATGGAAGCGGAAACAAATTATTGCTATAACTCAAAAGGGACTGATTTTATGAAGAAAGTTTTTTCTCGCGTATTTATTAAAGACACTGCTGGGGATTTTTTAATAATTAGAGATAGAGCAGATGTTTGGAATTTTCCAGGTGGTAAAAAAGAAATTGGCGAAACCACAATGGAATGTGCTATCCGTGAAGTATATGAGGAAACTGCCTTACGAATTTCTCAAGTAGAAGAAGTTTATCAAGCGGACTTCCTTTTTGAAGGGGTGGAATGGGAAGGACATTTCTATTTTGCTCATCAGGTTTCGGGGCGTCCAACATTAAATGAGCCTAATAAAATTAAAGGTGTACAATTTATTTCTGAGCTAAGTTCCGTTGAATTTTCTCCTAGTTTAGCTTCGTTATTTCGATGGCTTTCTAAACAAGATGATTTAAAGACAGAACATACAATTTGGTGTTAAAAAAGACGCAGTTACTTTATGTTTAACTTTTTAAGGATGTTATCCTCCTGACTACATAGTCAGGTTTTTTTATTTTTATAGCAAATAAGTCACTCTATTTTTATCTTAGAAGAAAAGATGGTACGCTTGTTTTACTCGATAGAAGGCAAGGAGGAGCGACATGTTTTTAGCAATAAACGAAATCAGGTATTCAAAGTTAAGATATGCTTTGGTAATTGGAGTTATGTTTTTGATTGCCTATCTAGTATTTTTTTTAACAGGATTAGCATATGGATTAGCTCAGGACAATCGGACAGCAATAGATAATTGGCAAGCAGACGATATATTATTAGCAGATGAAGCTAATAATAATTTAAATATGTCGATGATTCCATTAACGAAATTTGAGGAGGTCAAGGCAGAAGAAAAGGCCTACCTAACACAGACTGCGGGTGTGATACAGAAAGAAAAAGGGAAAGAAAAAATTGATGTTACTTTTTTTGGAATTAATCAAGATCAATTTTTAGCTCCAAAAATCAGTGATGGGAGAATGTTCCATTCCGATGATGAAACAGTTGCGGATAGTAGTGTAAAAGAGCAGTATGAGCTGAGTTTAGGTGACACAGTTCAACTTGCGGGCAGTGATAAAAAATTAAAAATTGTAGGATTCACGAAGAATGCAAAGTTTAGCGTTGCCCCAGTTTTGTATACAACAGTGGGTGCTTATCAAGAAATTCGTTTTGAAACACAGGGCAGTCAAACGAGTGAAAAAACGAGAGTCAATGCGATTGTTACGAGAGGAAACGTAAGTAAAATTCCAGATGATCTAAAAAAAATAAGTATTAAGACATTCATAAATGATTTGCCTGGATATAGCGCACAAGTCCTAACTTTTGGCTTTATGATTGGCTTTTTAATTGTGATTGCTGCTATTGTGATTGGGATCTTTATCTATGTTTTGACTATGCAAAAAGCGGATGTTTTTGGTGTCATGAAAGCACAAGGAATTTCTAGTCGATACATTGCTAATTCAGTGATTGTTCAGACTTTTTTACTTGCAATTATCGGGGTCGCAACGGGATTAGTGGGAACGTTGGGGACAAGTTTACTGTTACCTGAAGCTGTGCCATTTCAAGTAAATCTTCTGTTCTTTTTAAGTATCAGTATTTTGATGATTGTGATAGCAGTTTTGGGTGCTTTGTTCTCTGTCAGAACAATTGTGAAAATTGATCCATTAAAAGCTATCGGATAGGAGAAAATAATGAAAGCAATTGAATTTAAACAAGTAAAAAAATCATTTAAAGATGGTGATTCTGTTATTGAGGCTTTAAAGGAAACGAATTTTTCAGTTGAAAAAGGAGAATTTGTGGCAATTATTGGCCCTTCTGGTTCTGGCAAAAGTACACTCTTAACAATTGCTGGGGGGCTACAGGCTCCTTCTGCTGGGCAAGTGCTGATTAACGATCGACCGTTTAGTGAAGAAAAAGAAAAGCAACGTGCAGCTTTACGCTTTAAAGAAATTGGATTTATCTTGCAGGCATCTAATTTGGTTCCTTTTTTAACTGTAAAAAAACAATTAAAATTGGTCGATAAAGTTAGTAAAGAAAACCGACTAGATAATGGGATTAAGTTGTTAGAACAGTTAGGCGTAGGTAAGTTGCTTGATAAATATCCTGAAGAATTATCAGGAGGAGAGCGTCAGCGTGTAGCAATTGCACGTGCATTGTACCATGACCCAACAATTATTTTGGCAGATGAACCAACAGCAAGTCTTGACTCAGAGAAAGCTTATGAAGTAGTAAAAATATTAGCTGAAGAAACCAAAGAAAAACAAAAAGCAACGATTATGGTGACTCATGATACTCGTTTGATTGAACATTGTGATCGCGTGTTGGTGATGAAAGATGGTCAACTAACAGAGCAGAAGGAGTAATTAATTCCCGAATGCTAACAAAAGCTTGTTTTTAAAATAGAAAGAGCCTAGGAATCATTTTTCCTAGGCTCTTTCTATTTTTTAGTTACGAAGAGAGATCTGTTGAGTAAATTTCAGCAAAATAACGTACATACGCATAAAATAGGGAAGGCTACTTGGTATTTATTATTATTTATACAATTGAAATTCTCGAACAAAAGATACGCTCAACTCTTCAAATTTTTTAACGCCAACCCAAATCAGGGGCGACATCTTTTACAATGGATTCAAGCAAATGAACGTTGTATTCAACTCCTAGAGTGTTTGGAATAGTTACAAGAACAGTATCCGCTTCTTTGATTGCTTCGTCTTCCGCTAATTCTTTTACGATTTGATCTGGCTCGCCAGCAAACGTTTTACCAAAAATTGTTGGATTTTGATGATAAGCTAAGAAACCAACTTGATCGTATTTAGAATCATCATTTCCACCAAATAAACGACGATCTAAGTCACTTGTAATTGGCTGAATGGAACGAGTAACGAGCGTTCTTGGTTCAAAATCATGACCCGCTTCTTTCCAAGCTTCTTTGTATGCACGTAGTTGTTTTGCTTGTTGAACGTGGAAAGGTTCATTTGATTCGTTATTAACAAGTGTTGATGATTGAAGATTCATTCCGTGTTTAGCCGCCCAAATGGCTGTTTCTTGTGAGCCTGCTCCCCACCAAATCCGTTTTTCTAAACCTTCTGAATAAGGTTCAATACGCAATTTTCCTGGTGCTTGTGGGAACATTGGCATTGGATTTGGTTCAGCAAAACGTTCACCTTTCAATAACTCTAAAAATTCAAGTGTTCGTTCACGTGTAACTTCTTTGATTTCTTCTTCGCTGTAATCATAACCAAAGTATTTCCAACCATCGAGAACTTGTTCAGGTGAACCACGACCGACGCCTAATTGCACTCGTCCTTGGGTAATGATATCTGTTAATCCAGCATTTTCTGCCATGTAGTAAGGATTTTCGTAACGCATGTCGATTAATCCTGTTCCAATCTCAATTTTACTTGTTTGTGCACCAATTGCAGAAAGTAGTGGGAATGGTGAGCCAATTTGTGGTGCAAAATGATGGACGCGGAACCAAGCACCATCAATGCCAAGTTTTTCTGCTTCGACAGCTAGCTCAATTGATTGTAGATAAGCATCTTGAGCGGTTTTTACTAAAGAACCTTGATCCATCCAATGACCGAAACTTAAAAAGCCAATGTTTTTCATAATTGAAATCCTCCTTAACCTTGAATAATTTCACTTACTTTTAATAAGTTGAATTTATTCTACTACTTTTTATTTTAAAAGGCGAATAATTGTTCCGGCTGTGATTCTCAAATGAAAAGAAGCGATTCTCCCTAGTATTTACTGTACAGTGAAAAAGGAAAAAGTCAGCCTTTAATTAGCTGACTTTTGATAATCTATAGTAAAAAATAAAAGCAAGAAATCTATTTGATTTTTTTAGCAGAAACCAGTAGCATCATTGGACGTCTTAATTCATCTTTCATTCCGGGAACACTATCCAATAAATGTTTGTCTGGTATTGGTTCTACAATTGCGGTAATGCTCAATCCATGTTTGATTAATGTATTTAAATAAGTTGTCAGTGTTTTATGGTATTTGGTGACAGTTTCTCCCAAAAATACTGCTTTACGCTGATTTTCCAGAAAATAATTGTCAACAGGCCAATGATCAGGTGTCCCATCTTCGTTATAGATCCAGTCTTGATTCCCATATGCGGTAAAAACAGGGTGTTCTACCGAAAATATGAACTCACCATTTACACGAAGAAAAGAAGAAATTTTTGAGCAAATTCGATCAAAATCAGGAGTATAGTGAAGTGCCAATGAACTGATAATGATGTCGAAACTTTCAGGTTTAAAATCTAAGTCTTCCATTGCAATCTGTTGATACTCAATATTGGCAAGGTGTGTTCGTTCGCGTGCCCCAGCTAACATTTTTGTTGAAATATCTGTCCCAATTACTTTATCTGCACCGCGTTCTGCAGCGTAGATACAGTGCCAACCAAAACCACAGCCAATATCTAAAACAGTTTTCCCTTGAAAATCTGGCAGCATTTTTTTTAATTCATGCCATTCGCCAGCAGCACTGAGTCCAGCTACGGATCTTGGAAAATGGCTGTATTTATCAAAAAAGCGATTATTATCGTAAATATTTTCTTTCAATTATGTTCACTCCTAAAATGTAATCAATTGTTGTGTGCTTGCTGTAATTAATCTTCACCCATTCATGCTAAAGGCTCATGATTTTTTTACAATGATAAGGGGTCCTTTTTTACGAATATTTTAAGTAATCTTACAATAGCAGCAACATTTAGTCCAGAATTTTCAAAATGAATGTTTGTTTTTCCAAACTGTTTTTATATAGAAAAAGCGGTTTGTTCAATTTTTTCTATTAGCAAGTTTTGCTGTTGCAGAATCCTCAAATAATTATATAAAGATTGAATTACCAGAGCTTAGTAAAAGATGTTAAAAATCAATTTCAGAAATAAAAGAAGCAACTGTGATAAAAGTATGATTATAAAAAAATAAAGAGCCAACAAACATTGATTTAACAATGTTTGTTGGCTCTTTTTATTATTCCCACTCCACAGTTGCAGGTGGCTTAGAAGTAATATCGTACACGATGCGGTTTACGTGTGCGACTTCATTTACGATGCGAACAGAGATTTTTTGCAAGACATCCCAAGGAATACGAGCAAAGTCAGCTGTCATTCCATCAATCGAAGTAACTGCACGGATACCGACTGTGTAATCATACGTACGGCCATCACCCATAACACCAACTGAACGAATGCCAGGTAAGACAGTAAAGTATTGCCAGATGTCACGATCAAGACCAGCTGCTGCGATTTCTTCACGCAAGATAGCATCTGATTCACGAACGATTTCTAATTTGTCTTCGCTGATTTCACCTAAGACACGGATACCAAGACCAGGTCCAGGGAATGGTTGACGCCAAACGATTGAGTCAGGCATTCCAAGTTGAGTTCCTAATTCACGTACTTCGTCTTTGAAGAGTGTATTTAAAGGTTCGATTAATTCGAATTGCATATCTTCAGGTAGTCCACCAACATTATGGTGAGATTTGATTGTTTGAGCTGTTTCAGTACCACTTTCGATAACGTCTGTATAAAGTGTTCCTTGTGCCAAGAAAGAAATACCTTCTTCGCCAGCTAATTTTGTTGCTTCATCATCAAAAACATAAACAAATTCATTACCAATGATTTTGCGCTTTTGTTCAGGATCAGAAACACCTTTTAGTTTGTTTAAGAAACGATCACGTGCATCTACTTTGATGATGTTTAGGCCGAATTTTCCACCTAAGCTTTCCATTACTTGATCTGCTTCATTTTTGCGTAACAAACCATGGTCAACAAAAATTGATGTTAATTGGTCGCCAATCGCTTTTTGTAAAAGGACACCAACAACACTTGAGTCAACTCCGCCAGAAAGGCCAAGCAAGACTTTTTTGTCGCCAACTTGTTCACGGATTTTTTCAACTTGCATATCAATGAAGCTATCCATTGACCAGTTACCTTGGCAATGGCAGACATCGAAGGCAAAGTGACGTAATAATTCGATTCCGTATTCAGAATGACGTACTTCAGCATGGAATTGGATACCATAAAAGTTACGTGTAGTATCTTGAATAGAAGCGATAGGACAGTCTTTGCTTGTACCGACAACTTCAAAACCTTCAGGAACTTTCGTTACTAAGTCGCCATGACTCATCCAAACCGTTTGTTCTTTTGGTGTATCAGTGAATAACACCGCATCATCTGTTGTAACTTCCAATAAGGCTTTTCCGTATTCACGGTTTTTAGCAGGTTCAACTTTCCCACCAAGATTGTACGTAATCAACTGCATTCCGTAACAAATTCCTAATACAGGTATATCTAAATTGAAAATCTCAGGATCAATACTAAAAGCACCTTCGTCATAAACACTGTTTGGTCCACCAGAAAGGATAATTCCTTTTGGATTCATAGCTTTAACTTCTTCTGCAGTAATTCGGTGGCTCAATAATTCAGAAAAGACCCCTAAATCACGGATGCGTCGTGTAATCAATTGATTATACTGGCTACCATAATCTAACACGATAATCTTTTCAACGTTCGTCATATCGGCAACGTTTGTCACATTTATTACCCCTATCCATTTAAATTTATCTCAAAATAGTTTTACTATTTTAAAATGCTAATATTTGCGCATGAAAATCGAATCGATGATATGATTTTCAGTTTTATGGAGAATTATATCTGCTCTACCACGTGTAGGCAAGATATATTCCTCTAAATTTTTCAAATTCACATTTTTCCAGACTTCTTTGGCCATTTGAAAGGCGTCTTCACGATCACCGATTGCAAAACGATAATAATAATTCTCAGGATTTTGAAAAGCTGTGTCTAACAGCGCAGCAAAACGATCGAGATACCATTTTTCAATCAAATCAGGTTCGGCATCAACAAAAACAGAAAAATCAAAAAAGTCACTAACGTAAATTTGTTGGTTAGCTGGGAGTTGTAAGGTATTGATTCCTTCAACGATTAAAATATCTGGTTGCTGGATCACTTCATACTCGTCGGGAATAATATCATAAACATCATGAGAGTAGATAGGAACTTTCAACTCGTCTTTTCCAGACTTCACTTGATTTAAAAAATCAATGAGCATTTCCATGTCATAGCTTTCAGGAAATCCTTTGCGATCCATGATTCCTTTTTCACGCAAGACCTTATTAGGATACAAAAAACCATCAGTCGTAATCAATTGAACGTTTCGTCGTTTTAGCGTACGAGACAAGATTGTTTGCAACAAACGTGCAGTTGTACTTTTTCCAACAGCAACGCTCCCTGCAATGCCAATAATGAAAGGCGACACAGGTACATATTTATGGAGAAAGAGTCCTTTACTTAATGATAAAGATTCAAATTCTTTCATATAAAGATGAATGAGGTGCGTTAAAGGAACATAAATATCTTGAACATCTTGCATCGAGATTCGATCATTCAAGCTTTTGATGCTGTCTAATTCCGCTTGTGTCAGTGGTGCTTGTCCATTACGATAAAATTCTTGCCATTCTTCCCTTGCAATACGATAGTAGTTCATTGGGTCGTTCATAATAGCCTCCTGCGTTCTCTCCCGTCAATGGATTTATTCTAACATAAAATAGTGCTAAACCCTACCTCTTATAAAGGGAATGAGAAGACTTTTTCACGAATTTGAAAACATGGCTTTATCCAATAGGTTCGATTTGCTAAAATCAAAGAAAGAAACGAGTTAAATGAACTGATTTTGAATGGATAGTACTTGTTTGTTTTTGAAGAAAAAGGTAGACTATGTGCAGCATAATAGAAGAAGGATGGAAAAGATGACAGATCATTATTATACAGAGCGTCCCAATGTTGCCCATGACTTTGAGCAATGGTCGTTTGAGTTAAAAGGAAAATTATTTCACTTTGTGACAGATGCCGGGGTATTTTCACGTGAAACGGTAGACTATGGTTCGCGTGTGTTAATCGACGCATTTGATTGGGAAGAAATTCCAGCTGAAGGAAACGTGTTAGATGTTGGCTGTGGTTATGGACCAATTGGGTTAGCCATTGCGTATGCTAGCCAACGTACGATTGAAATGATTGACATTAATTTACGCGCAGTGGAATTAGCACAAGGAAATGCGAATCGTAATCAACTGGCGAACGTAGACATTCATCAATCAAATATTTACGAAGATGTGCATCAAGAAAAGTACGCAGCGATTATTAGCAATCCGCCTATTCGTGCTGGAAAAAAAGTTGTTCACGAAATTTTGACAGGCGCCTATCCACTTTTAGAAACAGGTGGCACGTTGACAATTGTCATTCAGAAAAAACAGGGCGCACCAAGTGCACAAAAGAAAATGGAAGAAACTTTTGGCAACGCAACAATCGTTACCAAAGACAAAGGTTATTACATTATTAAAAGTGTAAAAGAATAAGTTTGACCATCAATTTTTATTGTAATAGATATTCGAGTGTGGAATATCTATTGCAATTTTTTTGTTTGCAAAATTATTTTCATTTTAAGAAAGTGCTATCAATTAACTATTTTTTTAGAAAAGGTTTTGTTACACTGATTAAAAGTTCAAGTTGAGGGGGAGAAAAAGTGAAGTTAACAATTAGAGATATTGCTGAGATGGCTGGTGTATCAGTTACAACTGTTTCGCAAATTTTGAATAATAAAGGAAGTCGCTTTAGTGACAAAACTAGAAAAAAAGTTTTGAACATTGTTAATGAACATCATTATAAGCCAGATTATTTTGCTTCAAATGTAATCAACCGTCATTCAAAAACAATTGGAATGATTGTTCCAGATGTAACAGACTTTTTTTTCTCAAAACTAATTGAAGGCGTCGAAAGCTATTTAAATCCACTTGGGTATGTAATTATGTTGTGTAACTCAAGACACAAGCAAGAAAATGAAATCAAATATTTACGTGAATTAGCGCATCGTTCAGTCGATGGGATTTTATTAGCTACACCAAACGTTTTACCAGAGGCTTATGCTTTAGACAGTGGATTTTATAAAAATATGCCGATTATCTTGATTGATCGTGGTTTAAATCGTCGAGATAGTGGCCGCTTAATTGTTAAAGAATATGAGGGAGCGTATCAAGCTGTTTCATTATTTATCAAAGAAGGACACACAAAAATTGGCATGTTGAAGGAAACAACTGGCTACTATCAACTAGAAGAACGGTTTAATGGCTATCGACATGCACTAAAAGATCATGGAATATCGTTTAATGGGAAATTCGTTGAGCATGGCGAACTAACGGTTCAAGGTGGGTATGACGCAACTAAAAGATTATTGGAACACAAAGATATCACAGCGATTTTTTGTGGAAATGATGCAATGGCAATCGGTTGTTATCAAGCTATTCATGAAATGGGTAAAAAAATTCCGGATGATATTTCTGTCATCGGTTTTGATGGATTAAAATTATCTGAGTACATGATTCCACAATTAACGACGGTGCGACAACCTAGTTTTGATATTGGATTTTATGCGGCTCGTTTTCTAATCGATACGATTGAATTCCCTCAACGCAAAGTTCCGAACAAAGTCTTCGAGACAAAATTAATTATTCGTGAGAGCGTAAAAGCATTGACAAATGGCTAAGTGGGCGGTATATTGCTTATGTAAGTGTTTACAAATGCAGGGCAAAGCCTTTTGCATTTTTAGTAAACCAGTTTACTAAAGTGGTTTACCTTTTATAAAAATAATGTATAATACCGAATGAAGGCTAGGAGGATCAAGCGATGCGAATGGTAGATTTGATTGAAAAAAAGAGGGATGGAAAAACCTTAACAAAGAATGAGATTGATTACATAATTACTAATTATACAAACAATCAAATTCCAGATTATCAGCTCAGCGCATTATTGATGGCAATCTTTTATCAAGATATGACTGATGAAGAAATTACAAACATGACTTTAGCAATGGCAAATTCTGGTGATGTGATCGACTTGACTTCATTGAATGGTATTAAAGTAGATAAACATTCTACGGGTGGAGTTGGAGATACAACTACTTTGATCTTAGCACCGTTAGTTGCAAGTGTGGGTGTGACTGTGGCGAAAATGTCAGGACGTGGGCTTGGTTATACTGGCGGAACGTTAGACAAATTAGAAGCAATTCCTGGATTTAAAATTGAACTTTCAGATGAAGAATTCATTCGAATTGTTAATGAAAGTCAAGTTGCTGTTATTGGACAATCAGGGAATTTAGCCCCAGCGGATAAAAAGCTCTACGCTTTACGTGACGTAACGGCGACTGTAGATTCAATTCCTTTAATTGCTAGCTCAATTATGAGTAAGAAAATTGCAGCTGGTGCGGATGCAATTGTTTTAGATGTAACAACTGGTGACGGTGCCTTCATGAAAAACATTGAGGATGCGAGACGCCTCGCAAAAACAATGACAAGTATTGGCAAACTTGCTAATCGTCAAACGATTGCCGTAATTTCTGATATGTCCGAGCCATTAGGTGAGGCAATCGGTAACAGTTTAGAAGTAGTTGAGGCAATTGAAACATTGCAAGGGAATGGTCCAGAAGACTTAATCGAAATGTGTTACGTATTGGGTAGTCAAATGGTTGTTTTAGCTAAGAAAGCTGACTCTGTAGAAGAGGCTCGTGTAATGCTACAAGAAGCGTTAACTTCAGGTAAAGCCTTAGAAAAATTCAAGGAAATGATTCAAAACCAAGGTGGAGATATTCGCGTGGTTGAAAAACCAGAACTGCTTCTGACAGCACGATATCAAGTAGAACTTCCCGCAAAATCTGCTGGGTTAGTTTCTAAAATCGTTGCTAACGAATTGGGTATCGCGGCGATGATGCTGGGTGCCGGTCGTAAAACGAAAGAAGATGCGATTGATCACGCAGTTGGTTTGAAATTGCATAAAAAAATTGGCGATTCAGTACAAGAAGGCGAATCTTTATTAACTATCTATAGTAATACAGAAGATCTTTCTCAAGTTGTCGAATTATTATATCAAAACATTGAAATCAGTGATTCAGCTAAAAAACCAATTTTAGTACACGATATTATTACTGAGTAGGAAGGAAGAAAAAAATGGAATTAAATCGAATGATTGACCACACAATTTTAAAGGCAGATGCGACAGAGGAAGATGTGTTACGCATCATTGAAGAAGCAAAAAAATATCATTTTTATTCTGTATGTATCAATCCAACTTGGGTTTCATTAGCAAAAGAACAGTTAAAAGGTGAACCTGTTGCAGTCTGTACAGTAATCGGCTTTCCTTTAGGAGCAAATACTTCTGCTGTTAAAGCCTATGAAACGACAGATGCAATCAATAATGGTGCTGACGAAGTGGATATGGTCATCAATATTGGTGCATTGAAATCAAAACAGTTCAATAAAGTTCAACAAGATATTGAGGCAGTAGTCGAAGCGGCAAAAGATCGCGCACTTGTTAAAGTAATTATTGAGACAGCACTGTTAACAAATGAAGAAATCGTCAAAGCTTGTGAACTTGCAAAAATTGCAGGAGCAGACTTTGTTAAGACATCGACTGGGTTTTCAACTGGTGGCGCTAAAGTAGAAGATATACGTTTAATGCGCGCAACTGTTGGTCCTGAAATGGGCGTGAAAGCTTCTGGTGGTATCCACAATGAAGAAGAAGCTGTAGCAATGGTTGAAGCAGGAGCAACACGAATTGGTACGAGTGCTGGAGTTGCTATTATCTCTGGCTCAGTTGGCGAAGGATACTAAAATGAGTGAAGTGGCAAAACAAGAATGGATTGACATTGCTGTAACAGCATTGGAAAAAGCATATGTCCCATATTCACATTTCCCAGTTGGTGCGTGTTTAGTAACAGATACAGAAAAGACGTATCAAGGCGTAAATATTGAGAATGCTTCTTTTGGATTAACCAATTGTGCTGAACGAACAGCATTTTTTAAAGCTGTGTCAGAAGGCGAAAAACAATTTTCTCATTTGGTTATTGCTGGTCACACGCCAGAACCAATTTCACCATGTGGGGCTTGTCGACAAGTAATGGCAGAATTTTGCTCACCAGAAATGCCAGTCACGTTGGTTGGCGATGATGGTGTGACAAAGACAATGACGGTTAGAGAACTACTACCGTATGCATTCACAGAAAAAGATTTATAACCTATGTTCATTCAGTCAGCTGACTGTTGAAAAAACAATTATTTTAGGGGGCTTTACAGAAATGAAAAAAGCAAAATTATTTGGTTTGGGTGCCGTAGCATTAACAGCTGGATTACTTCTAACTGCATGTGGCAATGGCAATAGCGGAACAGATTCAACTGATGGTGGAAGTGGAAGCTCATCAGCAGGAACAACTGCAGCATTAATCACAGATACAGGCGGTGTCGACGACCGTTCATTCAACCAGTCAGCTTGGGAAGGTCTAGAAGCTTGGGGTAAAGAACACAAGCTTTCACGTGGAAACGATGGCTACCAGTATTTCCAATCTTCAAATGAATCAGATTATATTCCAAATATCGACCAAGCTTTAACAGCAGGATTCCAAACAATCTTTGGAATTGGGTATAAATTACAACCTGCCATTAAAGAACAAGCAACAAATAATCCTGAAACAAACTTTGTTATTATCGATGATGTTATTGATGGCTTAGACAACGTAGTTTCTGCAACATTTAAAGACAACGAAGCTTCTTACTTAGCAGGGATCGCTGCAGCTTACACAACTGAAACAAATGTTGTTGGTTTCATTGGCGGAGTAAAAGGTGAAGTTATCGACCGTTTTGATGCTGGATTTACAGCCGGTGTTGAAGCAGGGGCGAAAGAATTAGGTAAAAAAATTGACGTGAAAAACCAATATGCTGGTGATTTCTCTGCACCAGACAAAGGTCGTTCAATTGCACAAGGTATGTACGCACAAAATGCAGACATTATCTTCCATGCTTCAGGCGGAACTGGTAATGGTGTATTCCAAGAAGCAAAATCATTAAATGAATCTGGCGACAAAAAAGTTTGGGTAATCGGTGTTGACCGTGACCAATCAGACGAAGGCGGCTACACATTAAACGGCGAAGATAAAAACTTCACATTAACATCTACACTTAAAGGTGTGGGCACTGTTGTTGAAGACTTAGCTCAAAAATCTGCAGATGGTGACTTCCCTGGTGGAGAACATACTGTTTATGGCTTGAAAGAAGACGGTGTTGGCTTAACAAAAGGTCAACTTTCTGATGAAGCACAAAAAGCAGTTGATGCTGCTAAAGAAAAAATCATTGCAGGCGATGTAAAAGTTCCTGAAGTTCCAGAAAGCAAATAATAATTTTTCTATAGCCTTGTTAGACAACTGTTTGACAGGGCTATGGTTCAATTTTTAGTAGTTGTTTGTTTATTCAAGTGGTCAAAATTTGACTGTTTGAATAAGGGAACACCCCCTGAAGTGAATTTACTTCAATTTGCGAGGACAGATTTCCGATAGTCAGAAATCTTTACTCATCGTTGCCCTAGATAGAAATCGTTAGGATGTGAAAAATGTGGTTCAAGAAAATATTGTCATCGAAATGCGGAATATTACCAAGCAGTTTGGAACATTCAAAGCAAATGACAACATCAATTTGCAAGTAAAAGCTGGGGAGATCCATGCGTTACTTGGAGAAAACGGTGCTGGCAAGTCAACATTAATGAACGTTTTATCTGGCCTTTTAGAGCCAACATCAGGAGAAATTTTGATGCATGGGAAAAAGGTTCAAATCACAAGCCCAACTAAAGCCAACCAATTAGGGATTGGAATGGTTCACCAACATTTTATGTTAGTTGATGCGTTCACTGTTACTGAAAACATAATTTTAGGTAGCGAGCCAAGTCGGATGGGAATTGTTGATCGCAAAAAAGCACGTGAAGAAATTCAAAAAGTATCAGAACAATATGGACTGTCAGTTAATCCAGATGCTTACGTTCGTGATATTTCTGTTGGAATGGAACAACGTGTCGAGATTTTAAAAACACTTTATCGTGGTGCAGATGTCTTGATTTTTGATGAACCAACAGCTGTTTTGACACCACAAGAAATTGATGAACTAATTTTGATTATGAAAGAATTAGTTAAAGAAGGTAAATCTATTATTTTGATTACCCATAAATTAGATGAGATTAAAGCCGTAGCTGATCGCTGTACAGTTATCAGACGAGGTCAAGGAATTGGAACTGTCAATGTAAAAGATGTTAGTTCACAGCAACTTGCTGATATGATGGTTGGCCGAACGGTTTCATTTAAAACGGATAAAAAAGAAGCTCGCCCTCAAGAAGTTGTCCTAGCGATTGAAGATTTAGTTGTAAATGAAAATCGTGGATTAGAAGCAGTAAAAAGCTTAAATCTAGAAGTTCGTGCAGGAGAAGTTTTAGGAATTGCAGGAATTGATGGCAATGGTCAATCTGAGTTGATTCAAGCATTAACTGGCTTGCGAAAAGTTGAAAGTGGAAGTATTCGCTTAAAGGGAGAAGAAATTAGTAATAAACGTCCAAGAAAAATTACGGAGTCTGGCGTCGGCCATGTCCCAGAAGATCGCCATAAATATGGTTTAGTTCTAGACATGACGTTATCTGAAAATATTGCTCTTCAAACATATTACCAATCTCCTTATAGCAAAGTTGGACTATTAAATTATTCAGTTATCAATGAACATGCGAGAGAATTGATTGATGAGTATGATGTTCGTACGACGAATGAATTAGTTCCAGCTAAGGCGCTATCTGGTGGGAATCAACAAAAAGCAATTATTGCACGCGAAATTGATCGCGACCCAGATTTATTGATTGTTGCGAATCCAACACGTGGACTAGATGTAGGAGCCATTGAATTTATCCATAAACGTTTGATCGAACAACGAGATAAGTTCAAAGCAGTATTGTTAGTTAGTTTCGAATTAGAAGAAATTTTAAATGTGTCTGATCGAATTGCTGTGCTTCACCAAGGTAAAATCGTTGGAATTGTTGATCCAAAAGAAACATCTGAAAATGAATTAGGTCTATTAATGGCGGGCTATTCTTTAGAAGAAGCAAGAAAAGAGTTAGAAAAGGCGGGTGGCGCACATGAATGATCGTAGCGAAAAACTCCGTAATTTACTTGTACCTATTTTTTCAGTAATTTTAGGATTAATTTTAGGTGCATTATTAATGGCAGCTTTTGGATATAATCCAATTCAAGGATACTCTTCTATGTTGGAAGCTGCGCTAGGTTCACAACGAAGTATTGGTGAAACTTTACGACAAGCAACACCGCTCATTTTTACAGCGTTAGGATTTTCAGTGGCGAATTCAGCGGGTTTCTTTAATATCGGGCTTTCTGGACAAGCGCTATGTGGCTGGATTGTTAGTGTGTGGTTTGCGTTGGCCTTTCCAGATCTGCCGAAGGTGATTTTGCTTCCAGCTTGTGTCATCTTAGGTGCTTTGGCAGGGGCGATGGCTGCGGCAATTCCCGGATTATTACGCGCGTTCTTTGGAACCAGTGAAGTAATCGTCACAATTATGATGAATTATATTTTATTGTATTTAAGCACTTATGCTTTACATGATGTGATGCCAGAAAGTTATCGTTCAAGTTTAGACTCATCCAATTTAATTAGTCAAAATGCTTCATTAAGAGTTCCTTGGTTAACCCAAATGTTTGGCGGTTCTCGGGTAAACGCTGGTTTGTTCTTAGCTCTAATTGCTTTGTTCCTTGTGTGGTTACTTATGAAAAAGACAACTTTGGGATATGAAATTCGTTCAGTTGGTCTAAATCCTTTTGCGTCAGAATATGCAGGAATGAGTAGCAAACGAACAATTGTTTTATCAATGGTTATTTCTGGTACACTTGCAGGATTAGGGGGCGTTGTTGAAGGTTTGGGAACGTACCAAAACTTTTTTGTTCAAACAACTTCTTTAGCAATTGGCTTTGACGGAATGGCAGTATCTTTACTGGGCTCTGGTTCAGCAATTGGTGTGTTGTTGTCAGCAATTTTATTCAGTATTTTAAAAATCGGTGGTTTGGGAATGCAAACAGGTGCCGGTGTGCCATTTGAAATCGTGAATGTATCAATTGCATTGATTATCTTCTTTATTGGTATTAACTTCTTAATCCGTTTTATTATGGCAAAATTTTTCCAAGGTAAAAAACAAGTAGCTGTAGTTGAAACAATTGAATCTAAATCAACGCATCAAGATCAAGAAGGAGGGAATTTATAATGACAGCTGTAGAATTGATTGCTTTAATCCTTACGTCAACATTAGTTTATTCCACACCTTTGATTTTGACATCGTTAGGTGGAACATTTTCTGAACGAAGCGGAATCGTTAACGTTGGTTTAGAAGGAATTATGGTAATGGGCGCTTTCAGCTCAATCGTATTCAATTTAACGATGAGTCCATCTTTAGGCGCGATGACACCTTGGATTGCCATTCTAGTTGGTGGGATAGTTGGTGTTTTATTTTCATTACTTCATGCAGTGGCAACAGTTAGTCTTCGTGCAGACCACATTATTAGTGGTACGGTAATCAACTTGATGGCACCTGCGTTAGGTGTGTTCTTAGTTAAAGCGTGGTATGGAAAAGGACAAACAGATAATATCACACGAAACTTAGGTTATTTCTCATTTCCTGGGTTATCAAAAATTCCTGTGATTGGTCCAATTTTCTTTAAAAATACATTCTTACCAGCCTATTGTGCTATTTTAATTGCTGTAATTGCTTGGTTTGTCATTTTTAAAACAAGATTTGGTTTACGTCTGCGTTCTGTCGGAGAAAATCCACAAGCTGCAGATACTTTAGGCATCAATGTTTATGCGATGCGTTATTCAGGCGTTTTGCTTTCAGGTTTATTAGGCGGTATGGGTGGTGCAGTATTTGCTCAATCAATCTCAGGTAATTTCTCTGCGGGAACGATTGTTGGCCAAGGTTTCATTTCGATGGCAGCAATGATTTTTGGTAAGTGGAATCCTTTGGGTGTAATGGGTGCATCATTATTCTTTGGTTTTGCACAAAGTTTGAGTATTATAGGAGCACAGCTTCCAGTGATTTCTTCCATTCCACCAGTGTTATTACAAATTGCACCTTACTTGTTAACAATTATCGTCTTAGTTGTTTTCTTAGGACAAGCATCTGGTCCGAAAGCAAATGGGAAGAACTATATCAAATCCAAATAATTTTTAGTTAATAAAAAGGGTGGGACTATGGGAAGTGTTTCTTCGTCTCGCCCTTTTTGTTTAGTTTAAAGTAGAAAAGATGAAAAGAAAGAAGGAATCGAAATGTTTAAACGCGTACACTTAATTGTAATGGATTCAGTCGGAATTGGTGAAGCACCTGATGCAGACAAATTTAATGATGTTGGATCAGATACGCTAGGTCATATTGCAAAAGAAGCAGGTTTAACAATTCCTCACTTAGAAAACTTAGGCTTAGGTGCAATTCGCCCATTAGAAGGCGTAAAGACTGTAACAGATCATCAAGGCTATGCAACAAAATTAGAAGAAGTTTCTGTTGGTAAAGATACGATGACAGGTCACTGGGAAATTATGGGCTTGAATATCAAGACACCATTTCGGGTATTTCCCAATGGATTTCCTGATGAATTATTACAACAAATTGAAGAATTCTCTGGACGAAAAATTGTTTGTAACAAACCTTATAGCGGAACAGCTGTAATTGATGATTATGGTGAACATCAAATGAAGACAGGTGACTTGATTGTTTATACGTCTGCAGATCCTGTTTTGCAAATTGCTGCACATGAAGAAATTATTCCTTTGGAAGAGTTGTATCGTATTTGCCAATTTGTTCGTGATATTACGAAAGATGATCCATACATGATTGGAAGAATTATCGCACGTCCTTATATTGGAGAACCAGGAAACTTCACTCGAACAAGTAACCGTCATGACTATGCTCTTGATCCATTTGGACATACAGTTTTAGACTCATTAAAAGAAGCTGGTAAAGATGTGATTGCTGTTGGCAAAATTAATGACATCTTCAACGGCCAAGGAATCACTCAATCTGTCCGTACTAAAAGTAATATGGATGGTGTAGATCAACTATTAAATGTGATGAAGCAGGATTTCAACGGACTAAGCTTTACTAATTTAGTAGACTTTGATGCTTTATTTGGTCATCGTCGTGATGTTGTTGGTTACGCACATGCAATTGAAGAATTTGATTTACGCATTCCGGAGTTACTTGATGCAATGAATGATGATGATTTATTGTTGATCACAGCAGACCACGGAAATGATCCAACATTCCCAGGAACAGATCATACGCGTGAATATGTACCATTATTGGCTTATAGTAAAAAAATGAATGAACAAGGAAGCTTACCACAAGGGTACTATGCAGATATCTCAGCAACGATTGCTGAAAACTTTGAAGTACCAGCAACTGAAAATGGTGAAAGCTTCTTGAAATTGCTGAAATAATAGTTACTAAAAACCATAACTTAGGAGAAAAAGAATGAAAAAATTAAGCGAAATGTTACAAGAAACAACTCAATTCATCCTTGATCAAGGAGTAAAAGAAATTGAATTTGGTATGATTCTTGGCTCAGGTCTTGGTGAGTTGGCAGATGAAATTGAAGATGCAATTAAGATTCCATATGACAAAATTCCTTTCTTCCCAGTTTCAACCGTTGTTGGACATGCGGGACAACTAGTTTACGGTACATTATCAGGCAAAAAAGTCTTAGCAATGCAAGGACGTTTTCATTTTTATGAAGGGCATTCCATGCAAACAGTTACTTATCCAGTCCGAGTAATGGGCGCTCTTGGTGCACATTCAGTGATCGTAACAAATGCTTGCGGTGGCGTAAATGAATCTTTTGTACCAGGTGATTTGATGTTGATCAGTGATCATATTAATTTTACAGGCACTAATCCGTTGATTGGACCAAATGAAGATGAAATCGGCCCACGTTTCCCGGATATGAGTCAAGCTTACACACCTGCGTATCGAGAATCTGCAAAAGAAGTTGCTAACAAGTTAGGGTTAGACTTAAAAGAAGGTGTCTACATGGGTTATTCAGGTCCAACTTATGAAACGCCAGCAGAAATTAAAATGTCACGTGTCATGGGTGCTGATGCAGTCGGAATGTCGACTGTACCGGAAGTAATCGTTGCGGCACATGGTGGATTAAAGGTGTTGGGTATTTCTTGTATCACAAACCTAGCGGCAGGAATGCAAGCAAATTTAAATCACGAAGAAGTAGTGGAAACAACGGAACGTGTTAAACAATCATTTAAAGCTTTAGTGAAAGAAACCCTAGCAGTATTATAAAAAGAGTAGTAGTTGAAAATGAAGGAGAGATAAACTAAATGAGTGTTCATATCGAAGCAAAACAAGGCGAAATTGCCGATAAGATTTTACTTCCAGGAGACCCACTACGTGCAAAATATATTGCAGAAACTTTTTTAGAAAATCTGGTTTGCTATAATCAAGTTCGTGGAATGTTAGGTTATACAGGAGAATATAAAGGTGAGCGTGTTTCTGTACAAGGTACAGGGATGGGGATGCCTTCAGCGACTATTTATGCGCATGAACTAATTAATTCTTATGGCGTGAAAAAATTGATTCGCGTTGGGACTTGTGGTGCGTTATCAAAAGATGTTCATGTGAGAGATTTAGTGATTGCTCAAGGTGCAGCAACAAGTTCATCTATGATTGAAAAGAATTTTCATCAATTCCATTTTCCACCAATTGGTGATTTCGATTTACTATTAAAAGCTTACGAATTTGCTAAAGGAAAAGGGTACACGACTCATGTAGGAAATGTTTTGTCAGAAGATACCTTTTATAAAGATGATTTAACTGAAACACTAAAGCTAGCTGAACTTGGTGTTTTGGGTGTTGAGATGGAAGCTGCAGCACTTTACTATTTGGGTGCAAAATATAAAGTGCAAACGTTAGGAATTATGACAGTTAGTGATCATTTGATTACTGGAGAAGAAACAACGGCACAAGAACGTCAAACAACGTTTAATGAAATGATTGAAGTCGGTTTAGAGACAGCAATCGCAAAATAATTGTAGAAAAAGCTTGGAACGACTATTATTAATGTTGGTTCCAGGCTTTTTTAATAGGTAAGGAGGAAAAGAAAAATGGAAAACTTTCGCTTTGATGTAGCAACAGATATTCGTTTTGGTAAAGATCGTTGGGACGAATTACCAGAGGTCTTATATCAGTTTGGAAAAAATATTTTACTTGTTTATGGTGGAGGAAGTATTAAAAAAAATGGTGTTTATCAAAATATTATGAGTCGTCTGCAAGAACATGATTTCAATGTGACAGAACTAAGTGGGGTAGAACCAAATCCTCGTATTGAAACAGTTAGAAAAGGGATTGCTCTTTGTCATGAAAATCAAATTGATGTAATTCTTCCAGTCGGCGGAGGTTCAACAATTGATTGCGCTAAAGTGATTGGTGCTGGCGTTTTCTATGAGGGAGATCCATGGGATTTAGTCATCAAAAAAGCAAACGTCGGGAAAGTATTACCATTAGTAACAGTTTTAACACTTGCGGCAACCGGAAGCGAAATGAATCGAGGAGCGGTCATTTCAAATCCCAAAACAAATCAAAAACTAGGTCTAGGTGGTTGGGAAATGTTACCCAAAGTTTCATTTCTTGATCCAACAACGACATTCACTGTACCAAAGAATCAAACGGCGGCAGGCTCAGCAGATATTTTCAGTCATCTAACTGAAAATTATTTTAAGCGGACCGCTGGAACAGATATTCAAGATTTCGTTGCAGAAGGAATTTTTAGAACAGTCATTAAAAATTGCCCAATTGCATTGAAGTATCCAGATGATTATGATGCACGAGCAAACTTAATGTGGGCTAGTACCTTAGCTCTAAATGGATTAACTGGTAGTGGAAAGACGGGTGCGTGGTCCTGCCATCCAATTGAACATGAATTAAGTGCATTTTATGATATTACGCATGGCGTTGGCTTGGCTATTTTGACGCCACGCTGGATGAATTATGCATTGAATGAAGAAACTGAAGAAAAATTTGCACAATTTGCTCGTAACGTGTGGGGAATTCAAGAGTCAGTAAATCATCTTGCTGCAAAAGAAGGAATTCAAAAAACATATGATTACTTTAAAGCATGCGGCATACCTATGACTTTGCCTGAGGTAGGGATTGATGAAACCAAATTTTCTTTGATGGCAGAACAAGCTGTTAAGCACAGTCAAATTGCTACAGATGCGTATGTTCCATTGGATGAACAAGCAGTCGAAAAAATTTTGCGCGAGTGTTTGACAGAATCTAATTATTTATAAGTAAAAAAGGAGTGGCGATTTTATCGCCACTCCTTTTTTTGCTTATAATCAATGAAAATTATAAGTAGTATTTTTTAGCAACAGTTAGATCATCATTCAATTCATAAACAAGTGGTTGACCTGTTGGAATTTCAAGATCCATAATGTCTTCGTCAGAGATTCCTTCGATATGTTTTGCTAAAGCGCGTAATGAGTTACCATGTGCAGCTACTAAAACAGTTTTGTCGTCTAGTAATGCTGGAGCAATATGATCTTGCCAGAATGGTAAAGCACGTTCCAAAGTAACTTTTAAGTTTTCGCCACCAGGAATATCGCGTTTGTCTAACATAGCGTAACGACGTTCATTTGCAGCTGAACCTTCGTCAGTTTCGTCCAATAATGGAGGAAGAGTGTCGTAAGAACGGCGCCAAATATGAACTTGTTCATCACCATATTTTTCAGCAGTTTCTTTTTTGTTCAAGCCTTGTAATTTACCATAATGACGTTCGTTTAAGCGCCATGATTTTACTTGAGGTACCCAAAGTTGATCTGAGTATTCTAAGATAAGGTTACAAGTTTTGATGGCACGAGTTAAAACAGAAGTGTAAGCAATATCAAATTCGATTCCAGCTTCTTTGATTTTGCGTCCGCCTTCTTTTGCTTCTTCGATACCTTCTGGTGCTAAGTTTACATCAGCCCAACCAGTAAATTGGTTTAAAGCGTTCCATTCACTAAGACCGTGACGAGAAAAAACTAATTTTGGCATGTTGTGTGCTCCTTTTTAAAATGTATTTATTTCTGAAAATTTCAGTTCTTGTTTATTGTACAATTTTTTTGAAAAGATTTCCATTGAAAATGATAGAAGATTGAATTCAGATACACAAAAAAATAAGTAATCTTCGGAAAGATTACTTATTTTTAATTAATTATATAATTGCTCAATATCTTTTTCTGGAAGATTTATATATTTATAGCAAGTTCCAACTGAAACACCACATTTTGATGAAATAAATTGAATTGTTTCTTTCTTCTCATAATAAAGGCGACGAATTTTTTTGATGGTTTTGGCATCAATTTTAGGACGGCCGCCAATTTTCCCTTTTTTACGTGCTTCATTCAAGCCAATTAAAGTGCGTTCTTTAATCAATGAGCATTCCATCGTAGCTAGACCTTCCATTAATTGAAAGTAAACCTTGCCCATTGGTTTACGAGTATCGATTTCTTCAGCGATACTTACTAAATGGAGCCCACGATCGTTAAAAAGTTTTGTAAATTCCGTTAACTGTCTTGTTGATTTGCCAAGACGATGAAGTTGGCAAATGACAAGAGTATCTCCTTGTTGCATTTGTTCAATGACGGATTGTAATTTGATCATTGTCTCAGCATCTTTTGCTTCGTACGTTTCATGGAAAATTTCCTGACAACCAAAGGTAGATAGTTGTTCAACCTGAGTTGTTAAATCAACATCGTTTATGGTTGTGCGTGCATAACCAATAATTTTCATGATGATTCCTTTCTAGCGGTGAATTTTAAACAGAATACAATAGTAAAAATTTAGCATAAAGCCCACTAAAAAGATAGTATTTTAGTGGATTTTATCTAGAAGCTTTATCTGAAAATACTATGCTTTAGGGGCATGTGGTGTATCCAAAATTTTCACACCATTTTCGGATCCGACAACTACTTTTGAAACAAGATTCAAGAATAAGCCATGCTCAACAACACCAACGAGATTATCTAAGTAGTCAGCAAGTATTTCTGGTTGTTCAATAGTTTGAAGGTGTAAATCAATAATGAAATGGCCACTATCAGTTTTAAGTGTTTCACCATCAGCTGTTTTACGTAAAACTGGATGAAAATCTTTTGCTTCAAATAGACGTAATAGTTGTTGCGAACCATAAGGGATAACTTCAACAGGAAGAGGGAAATCACCAAGGTTTTCGACTAATTTTGATTCATCAACGATCCAAATCGTTTCTTTTGAATAAGTAGCAACGATTTTTTCAAATAGTAAGGCTGCACCTCCACCTTTAATCCCTTGGAAATCAGTACTAATTTCATCTGCGCCATCAATTGTTAAGTCAACCTCAACAACATCATCAATACTCTTTAATGGAATGCCAAGTTTTTCAGCTTGTTCTTTCGTAGCGTTTGATGTTGTTACACCTATGATATTTAAGTCTTCTTCTCGCATACGACGACCAAGTTCTTCTACCATATAGTAAGCAGTAGATCCTGTTCCAAGACCAACGATCATACCATCTTTGACAAATTTTGCGGCTTCGATACCAGCTTGTTGTTTTAGATTCATGTTTGCTTTTCCCCTTTTTTGAGTTTGAGCTTTCCTGCTTATTTTAGCGTTTATTTTAGTAAAAAGATACCTTTCTTTGGTACCAATTTGAATGATTTTCAAAAAAAATATGGAACAAGTTGACATGGGTTTTCATTCGTGCTATTCTAACGAAGGTGCTTTATCTACAGGTCTCTGTAAAGAGACGTGCTGACTGTTTATCAAAGCATATTTGATAAAGATGCAGACATTGCATTTATTTTTTATCGCAAAAAAAGAACCACCTGGATGTGTGGAACTAGATGCGAATGAGGGAAGGAGGAAACAAGGAATGCCTACAATTAACCAATTAGTACGTAAACCTCGTAAATCAAAGGTGGAAAAATCAAATTCACCTGCTTTGAACAAAGGATATAACAGCTTTAAGAAAACTCAAACTAACGTGAACTCTCCTCAAAAACGTGGGGTAGCAACTCGTGTGGGAACTATGACACCTAAAAAACCGAACTCAGCTTTGCGTAAATATGCTCGTGTTCGTTTGTCAAACTTGATTGAAGTTACTGCTTATATCCCAGGGATTGGTCATAATTTACAAGAACATAGCGTTGTATTATTACGCGGTGGACGTGTAAAAGACTTACCAGGGGTACGTTACCACATCGTTCGTGGTGCACTAGATACTGCTGGTGTTAACGATCGTAAACAAAGCCGTTCTAAATACGGTACTAAGAAACCTAAAGCTTAATTTTAATTAATTAGCCAAACAAACAATTAAACTTTACTTCTATATAAAAGGAGTAAATACTAAGAACTATATTTCGGAAGGAGGAGTTACGGATGCCACGTAAAGGTCCTGTTGCAAAACGTGATGTTTTACCAGATCCTATTTATAACTCAAAATTAGTAACTCGCTTAATCAACCGTGTAATGGTTGATGGAAAACGCGGGATTGCAGCTAACATTATCTATAATGCCTTTGATTTAATCAAAGAATCTACAGGTAACGATCCATTAGAAGTGTTTGAACAAGCAATGAAAAATGTAATGCCTGTTCTTGAAGTTAAAGCACGTCGTGTTGGGGGTTCAAACTATCAAGTACCAGTTGAAGTTCGCCCTGAACGTCGTACAACTCTAGGTCTTCGTTGGGTAGTAAACTACGCTCGCTTGCGCGGTGAACACACAATGGAAGAACGTCTAGCTAAAGAAATCATGGACGCTGCAAACAACACAGGTGCTTCTGTTAAAAAACGTGAAGACACTCATAAAATGGCAGATGCTAACCGTGCGTTTGCTCACTACCGCTGGTAAGATTCTCTCTGTTTGGTCGGCTTTGTGCCGACCTCAGAAGATATCCTTATTTTTAGCAACTAGATAGTAAAGAGAGGAGAAACAAGGAGAATGACCAGAGAATTTTCTTTAGATAATACTCGTAATATCGGTATCATGGCCCATATTGATGCTGGTAAAACAACTGCTACTGAACGTATCTTGTACTATACTGGTAAAATCCATAAAATTGGTGAAACTCATGAAGGAGCTTCACAAATGGACTGGATGGAACAAGAACAAGAACGTGGAATTACGATCACTTCTGCTGCAACAACTGCACAATGGAAGGGTCACCGAATCAACATCATCGACACACCAGGACACGTAGACTTCACTGTTGAAGTTGAACGTTCATTGCGTGTACTTGATGGTGCTGTTACAGTTCTTGATGCACAATCAGGTGTAGAGCCTCAAACTGAAACAGTTTGGCGCCAAGCTACAACTTATGGTGTACCTCGTATTGTATTTGCAAACAAAATGGATAAAATCGGTGCTGACTTCTTATACTCAGTATCAACTTTACACGACCGTTTGCAAGCAAATGCTCACCCAATTCAATTACCAATTGGTGCTGAAGACGACTTCACAGGAATTATTGACCTTGTAACAATGAAGGCTGAAATCTATACAAATGATTTAGGTACTGAAATTGAAGAACGAGAAATTCCAGAAGAATATCGTGAATTAGCTGAAGAATGGCGTGAAAAATTGGTTGAAGCAGTTGCTGAAACTGATGAAGAACTTACTTTAAAATACTTAGAAGGTGAAGAAATCACTGAAGCTGAGTTAAAAGAAGGTATTCGTCGCGCAACACTTGGCGTAGACTTCTACCCAGTATTATGTGGTTCAGCATTTAAGAACAAAGGGGTTCAATTATTATTGGACGCTGTTCTTGACTACTTACCATCACCATTAGATATTCCTGCTATTAAAGGGATTGATCCTAAAACTGACGAAGAAGTTTTACGTCCTGCAGACGATGAAGCTCCTTTCTCAGCATTAGCATTTAAAGTTATGACTGACCCATTCGTAGGTCGTCTAACTTTCTTCCGTGTGTACTCTGGTGTCTTGAAATCAGGTTCATACGTACAAAACGCAACAAAAGGCAAACGCGAACGTGTTGGTCGTATCTTACAGATGCATGCTAACTCACGTTCAGAAATCTCTGAAGTTTACGCTGGAGATATCGCTGCTGCTGTTGGTTTGAAAGATACAACAACTGGGGACACTCTTTGTGATGAAAAGAATTTAGTAATTCTTGAATCAATGGAATTCCCAGAACCAGTTATCCAAGTCGCTATTGAACCTAAATCAAAAGCTGACCAAGATAAAATGGGTGTTGCTCTTCAAAAACTATCTGAAGAAGATCCTACTTTCCGCGCTGAAACAAACGTGGAAACAGGCGAAACTATTATCGCTGGTATGGGTGAACTTCACTTAGACATTATCGTAGACCGTATGCGTCGCGAATTTAAAGTTGAAGCTAACGTAGGTGCTCCTCAAGTATCTTACCGTGAAACTTTCCGTTCTGGCACTCAAGCCGAAGGTAAGTTTGTACGTCAGTCTGGTGGTAAAGGTCAATACGGTCACGTATGGGTTGAATTTACTCCAAACGAAGAAGGCGGCGGCTTTGAATTTGAAAATGCAATCGTTGGTGGGGTTGTTCCTCGTGAATATATCCCAGCTGTTGAAACAGGTTTGAAAGATGCTATGGAAAATGGTGTCTTAGCTGGGTATCCATTAGTTGATATCAAAGCAAAACTTTACGATGGTTCATACCATGATGTCGATTCAAATGAAACTGCCTTCCGTGTTGCTGCTTCTATGGCATTGCGTGCGGCAGCTAAGAAAGCTAATCCAGTTATCCTTGAACCAATCATGGGTGTTGAAGTAGTTATTCCAGAAGATTACTTAGGTGATGTTATGGGACACGTTACTGCACGTCGTGGTCGCGTTGAAGGTATGGAAGCTCGCGCTGGCGGACAACAAGTTGTTCGTGCTATGGTCCCTCTTGCTGAAATGTTTGGTTATGCTACAACTCTTCGTTCAGCTACTCAAGGTCGTGGTACATTTACTATGACATTTGATCACTACGAAGATGTACCGAAATCAGTTCAAGAAGAAATCATTAAGAAAAACGGCGGAAAAGCTGAATAATTTCTTAAAAACTTGATAATCACGTAAAGAGATTATCTAAAGAGACTATATTTTTAATATAGTTTCGTGTAAAATAGCTATCGATGATATGGGCATGTGATGTACGTTTAGTACATCATGTTCCTATCAGATAAATAAAAAATTATATTGTATTTTGGGAGGACATTTTAAAATGGCAAAAGAAAAATTTGACCGTTCTAAACCACACGTTAACATTGGTACTATTGGCCACGTTGACCATGGTAAAACTACATTAACAGCTGCAATCACAACTGTACTATCTAAGAAAAACGGCGGCCAAGCTATGGCTTACGATCAAATCGATGGTGCTCCAGAAGAACGCGAACGCGGAATCACTATTTCAACAGCTCACGTTGAGTATGAAACTGACGCACGTCACTACGCTCACGTTGACTGCCCAGGACACGCGGACTACGTTAAAAACATGATCACTGGTGCTGCTCAAATGGATGGAGCTATCTTAGTAGTTTCTGCTGCTGATGGCCCTATGCCTCAAACTCGTGAACACATCCTATTGTCACGTCAAGTTGGTGTTCCTTACATCGTTGTATTCTTGAACAAAGTTGACATGGTTGACGACGAAGAATTATTAGAATTAGTTGAAATGGAAGTTCGTGACTTATTAACAGAATACGAATTCCCTGGTGATGATGTTCCTGTTGTTGCTGGTTCAGCTTTAAAAGCTCTAGAAGGCGACGCTTCATACGAAGAAAAAATCCTTGAATTAATGGCTGCAGTTGACGAATATATCCCAACTCCAGAACGTGAAAACGACAAACCATTCATGATGCCAGTTGAAGATGTATTCTCAATTACTGGTCGTGGTACTGTTGCAACTGGTCGTGTTGAACGTGGACAAGTTCGCGTTGGGGACGAAGTTGAAGTTGTTGGTATTGCTGAAGAAACTTCAAAAACAACTGTAACTGGTGTTGAAATGTTCCGTAAATTATTGGATTACGCTGAAGCAGGCGATAACATTGGTGCATTATTACGTGGTGTTTCACGTGACGATATCCAACGTGGTCAAGTTTTAGCTAAACCAGGTACAATTACACCTCATACAAAATTCTCTGCAGAAGTATATGTGTTGACTAAAGAAGAAGGTGGACGTCATACTCCATTCTTCACTAACTACCGTCCACAATTCTACTTCCGTACAACAGACGTAACTGGTGTTGTTGAATTGCCAGAAGGAACTGAAATGGTTATGCCTGGCGACAACGTAACTATGGAAGTTGAATTAATTCACCCAATCGCTATCGAAAACGGTACTAAATTCTCAATCCGTGAAGGCGGACGTACAGTTGGTGCCGGTGTCGTTACTGAAATCAAAGCTTAATTTTTTTAAGCCTAATTAATGCAACATTATATTCGGACCTAAAAGCTCGAAGCAATCATTATTTAGTGATTGTTTCGAGCTTTTTCTTTTCTTTATGAAAAAATATGAAAATAAATTGAATTTCCAAAGAAAAAGCCTTGCGTTGTGTGTTTGAATATACTATAATTACAAAGGTGCGTTTACCTTGGTGAATTGCACAGACGGAATCAATTTGATTCTTGTTGGCTAAGAAACGAGAGGTTGCGACACGCCCGGACGCTTTGCCACGAACGAGCGTGACGGAAATTTTCGTGGAGCTATGTCTACTTTTCAAAATAGGCGAAGGAGGGAACAAGATGGCAAAACAAAAAATTCGTATCCGTTTAAAAGCGTATGAACACCGTATTTTAGATCAATCAGCGGATAAAATTGTAGAAACTGCAAAAAGAACTGGAGCTAGTGTATCTGGTCCAATTCCATTACCAACAGAACGTAGTCTTTACACTGTTATTCGTGCGACTCATAAATACAAAGATTCTCGCGAACAATTCGAAATGCGTACTCACAAACGTCTAATTGACATTGTGAACCCAACACCAAAAACTGTTGATGCTTTGATGAAGCTAGACTTACCATCTGGTGTAAACATCGAAATCAAACTATAAAAAACTAAATTAATGGAGGTGTACTCATGACCAAAGGAATCTTAGGGAAAAAAGTGGGAATGACACAAATCTTCACTGAATCTGGTGAATTAATTCCAGTAACTGTTGTAGAAGCTACTCCAAACGTAGTGCTACAAGTGAAAACAATGGAAACTGATGGCTACGAAGCTATTCAAGTTGGTTACCAAGATATGCGTGAAGTTTTATCAAACAAACCTGCGAAAGGTCATGTTGCAAAAGCAAACACGGCTCCTAAGCGCTTCATTCGTGAATTCAAAAATGTTGAGCTAGGAGAATATGAAGTAGGAAAAGAAGTTACAGTAGATGTTTTCCAAGCAGGAGACATTATTGATGTAACAGGTACTACGAAAGGTAAAGGATTCCAAGGGGTTATCAAACGTCACGGCCAAAGCCGCGGACCAATGGCTCACGGTTCTCGTTACCATCGTCGTCCTGGGTCAATGGGTCCAGTTGCACCTAACCGTGTATTCAAAAATAAACGTCTTGCTGGCCGTATGGGTGGCAACCGCGTGACAATCCAAAACTTGGAAGTTGTACGCGTTGATGCAGAAAGAAACGTAATCTTAATTAAAGGAAACGTTCCTGGAGCTAAAAAATCACTAATCACTATCAAATCAGCTGTGAAAGCTAAATAATAGTAGGAAGAAAGGAGGAACTAAGGAATGCCGAATGTAGCATTATTCAAACAAGATGGTAGCCAAAACGGTGAAATCACACTTAACGAAGAAATTTTCGGAATCGAACCTAATGAAAGTGTTGTTTACGATGCAATCGTTATGCAACGTGCTTCATTAAGACAAGGAACACATGCGGTTAAAAATCGTAGTGCTGTTCGCGGCGGTGGACGTAAACCATGGCGTCAAAAAGGAACAGGTCGTGCTCGTCAAGGATCTATCCGCTCACCACAATGGCGTGGAGGTGGCGTAGTTTTCGGACCAACACCACGTTCTTACAGCTACAAACTTCCTAAAAAAGTTCGTCGTTTAGCAATGAAATCTGTTTTATCAGAAAAAGTTGCTTCAAATAACTTGGTTGTTGTTGACGCATTAAGCTTTGACGCACCAAAAACAAAAGAATTTAAAGAAGTTCTTGCTAACTTATCTGTAGACGCTAAAGTATTAGTAGTTTTAGAAACTGGCAATGAGTTCGCTGCTTTATCTGCACGTAACTTATCAAACGTTTCTGTAGTAACTTCTGATAATGTTAGTGTTCTAGACGTTGTTTCTAACGTGAAAGTATTAGCAACACAAACTGCTCTTACTCAAATTGAGGAGGTGCTTGCATAATGAACTTACTAGACGTAATTAAACGCCCAGTGATCACTGAAAAATCTATGCTTGCTATGGATGATAAAAAGTATACTTTCGAAGTTGACACTCGCGTAAACAAAACTTTAGTAAAACAAGCGGTTGAAGCTGCTTTTGACGTTAAAGTCAAAAACGTGAACATCGTGAACGTTCGTGCGAAATTCAAGCGTATGGGCAAACATGCGGGATACACTAAAAAACGTCGCAAAGCGATTGTTACATTAACAGAAGATTCAAAAGAAATTCAATTATTCGAAGCTGCTGAATAAGCACTATCTTGAAAACTTATTATAAATAGGAGGGAAAAACGTGGCGATTAAAAAGTACAAACCTACCTCAAATGGTCGTCGTAACATGACAGGTTCTGATTTTGCTGAAATCACAACATCAACACCTGAAAAAACATTGTTACAACCATTGAAAAACCATGCTGGTCGTAATAACAACGGTCGCATCACTGTACGTCATCAAGGCGGCGGACACAAACGTCAATACCGCGTAATCGACTTCAAACGTAACAAAGATAACGTTGTTGCTACTGTTCAAACGATCGAATATGATCCAAACCGTTCAGCAAATATCGCGTTAGTACACTACGAAGATGGAGTGAAAGCTTACATCTTAGCACCAAAAGGACTACAAGTTGGAATGAAACTTGTTTCAGGTCCAGATGCAGATATCAAAGTTGGGAATGCTCTTCCTTTAGCAAACATTCCAGTTGGTACTGTTATCCATAACATCGAAATGAAACCTGGTAAAGGTGGACAATTGATTCGTTCTGCTGGTACAAGTGCTCAAGTACTTGGTAAAGAAGGCAAATACGTATTGATCCGCTTAAACTCTGGTGAAGTTCGTATGATTTTAGCTGCATGCCGTGCAACAATCGGTTCTGTAGGTAATGAACAACATGAACTTATTAACATCGGTAAAGCTGGACGCTCTCGTTGGATGCGTAAACGCCCAACAGTACGTGGTAGCGTAATGAACCCTAACGATCACCCACACGGTGGTGGTGAAGGTAAAGCTCCGATCGGACGTAAAGCACCAGTTTCTCCTTGGGGTCAACCAGCTCTTGGTTACAAAACTCGTAACAAGAAAGCCCAATCAGATAAACTTATCGTACGTCGTCGCAAGACTAAATAATTTCTTTGACCATGTGTCGCACATTTTGAGAGGAGGTTCACCATGGGTCGTAGTTTAAAGAAGGGACCTTTCGTCGATGAGCATTTAATGAAAAAAGTTGAAGCTCAAGCGGGGGTTGAAAAGAAAAAAGTTATCAAAACTTGGTCACGTCGATCAACAGTATTCCCAAGTTTTGTTGGATATACCATCGCAGTTTATGATGGACGTAAACATGTACCAGTTTACATCCAAGAAGACATGGTAGGACACAAATTAGGTGAATTTGCACCAACAAGAACTTATCGTGGCCACGCTGCAGACGATAAGAAAACTAAACGCTAATTTGAGGGGAGGATAAATCCAAATGGCAGAACAAATCACATCAGCTAAAGCAACTGCAAAAACAGTTCGCACTTCACCTCGAAAAGCCCGTTTAGTAATTGACCTTATCAGAGGTAAAAGTGTTGCGGATGCAATTTCAATTTTGAAATTCACACCGAACAAATCTGCTGGAATCATCGAGAAAGTCTTGATGTCAGCAGTTGCAAATGCAGAAAATAATTTTGACTTAGACGTTGAAAATTTAGTAGTATCTGAAGCTTTTATTAACGAAGGACCAACAATGAAACGTTTCCGTCCACGTGCAAAAGGGTCAGCTTCTCCAATCAACAAACGTACAAGTCATATTACAGTAGTCGTATCAGAAAAATAAGGAGGGATAATCAGTGGGTCAAAAAGTACATCCAATTGGAATGCGTGTAGGCATCATCCGCGACTGGGATGCTAAATGGTATGCTGAAAAAGAGTATGCTGAATTCTTACACGAAGATCTAAGAATCCGTAAATTTATTTCAACTAAACTTGCTGATGCCGCTGTGTCAACTGTTGAAATCGAACGTGCTGCAAATCGCGTAAATATTTCAATCCACACAGCTAAGCCAGGTATGGTTATTGGTAAAGGCGGTTCTGAAGTTGAAAGCCTAAGAAAAGAATTAAACAAATTAACTGGTAAAAGAATTCACATCAACATCGTGGAAATCAAAAAACCAGATTTAGATGCTAAATTAGTGGGCGAAGGAATTGCACGTCAATTAGAAAACCGTGTAGCTTTCCGTCGTGCACAAAAACAAGCTATCCAACGTTCAATGCGCGCAGGCGCTAAAGGAATCAAGACTCAAGTATCTGGACGCTTAAACGGTGCTGATATTGCACGTTCAGAAGGATACTCAGAAGGAACTGTTCCTCTTCATACATTGCGTGCGGATATCGATTATGCATGGGAAGAAGCAGATACAACATACGGAAAACTAGGAGTTAAAGTGTGGATCTATCGTGGAGAAATTCTTCCAACTAAAAAAAACACTGAGAAAGGAGGGAAATAATCATGTTAGTACCTAAACGTGTAAAACACCGTCGTGAATTCCGCGGAAAAATGCGTGGTGAAGCTAAAGGTGGTAAAGAAATCGCATTTGGTGAATATGGCTTACAAGCTGTTGATTCACATTGGATTACAAACCGACAAATCGAAGCTTCTCGTATCGCAATGACTCGTTACATGAAACGTGGTGGGAAAGTATGGATTAAAATTTTCCCTCACAAATCTTATACTGCCAAAGCAATTGGGGTACGTATGGGTTCTGGTAAAGGGGCACCTGAAGGATGGGTTGCACCAGTAAAACGTGGTAAAATCATGTTTGAAATTGCAGGCGTTCCTGAAGAAGTAGCTCGTGAAGCGTTACGTCTAGCTTCTCACAAATTACCAATGAAAACTAAGATCGTAAAACGTGAGGAAATGGGTGGTGAATCGAATGAAGGTTAAAGAAATCAGAGAATTAACCACTGCCGAAATGCTTGATCAAGAAAAACAATTGAAAGAAGAATTGTTTAATCTTAGATTCCAATTAGCAACAGGTCAATTAGAAAACACTGCACGTATTAAAGAAGTACGTAAATCGATTGCACGCATCAAAACTGTATTGCGTGAACAAGCTAAGTAATTACGGAAGGAGGCCATTAAGCGTATGACTGAAGAAAGAAATCAACGCAAGGTTTATCAAGGTCGTGTAGTTTCAGACAAAATGGATAAAACAATTACCGTTGCTGTCGAAACTAAGAAAAATCACCCTATCTATGGCAAACGCATGAACTATTCTAAGAAATACAAAGTGCATGATGAAAACAACACTGCCAAAGTTGGAGATATCGTGAGAATTATGGAAACTCGTCCATTATCAGCTACAAAACGTTTCCGTTTACTAGAAGTAGTCGAAGAAGCAGTTATTATCTAATAACACGAGATTTTCCTATATAGATTGAATGCAAAATCTGAAAGGAGGATACACAACGTGATCCAAGCAGAAAGTCGTTTAAAAGTCGCTGACAATTCAGGCGCACGTGAAATTTTGACGATCAAAGTCCTTGGTGGATCTGGTCGTAAAACTGCTAATATCGGTGATGTTATCGTTGCTACGGTTAAACAAGCAACGCCAGGTGGGGTTGTCAAAAAAGGTGACGTCGTTAAAGCCGTTATCGTTCGAACAAAATCAGGAGCTCGTCGTACAGACGGTTCATACATTAAGTTTGATGAAAATGCTGCAGTGATTATTCGTGATGATAAAAGCCCTCGTGGAACACGTATCTTTGGGCCAGTTGCACGTGAACTACGTGAAAACAACTTCATGAAGATCGTTTCACTAGCACCAGAAGTTTTATAATCTTGAGACACTTATCAAAGGAGGTGCGAAACAGTTATGTTTGTTAAAAAAGGCGATAAAGTTAAAGTTATCACTGGAAAAGACAAAAATAAAGAAGGCGTTGTATTAGCAGCGTTTCCTAAAAAAGATAAAGTCATTGTCGAAGGTGTGAATATTGTCAAAAAACACCAAAAACCTTCTCAGGCTGCTCCTCAAGGTGGTATTGTTGAGATGGAAGCTCCAGTTCATGTTTCTAACGTGATGGTGATCGACTCTACTGGTGTAGCTGGCCGAGTTGGCTACAAAGAAGTAGATGGCAAAAAAGTCCGTGTTTCTAAAAAAACCGGTGAAGTTCTAGATAAATAATAATTTTAAGGAAGGAGGGTCTTACTGAATGAACCGCCTAAAAGAAAAATATCTTAAAGAAATTACTCCATCATTGATGGAAAAATTCGACTATAGCTCTGTTATGCAAACACCTAAAGTTGAAAAAATCGTCATCAACATGGGTGTTGGTGATGCGGTATCAAACGCTAAAAACTTAGACAAAGCAGTTGAAGAATTAACTTTAATCACTGGACAAAAACCAATGATTACTAAAGCTAAAAAATCAATCGCTGGATTCCGTTTACGTGAAGGAATGCCAATTGGTGCAAAAGTTACTTTGCGCGGAGAAAGAATGTATGAATTCTTAGACAAATTGGTTTCAGTTTCACTACCACGTGTACGTGACTTCCATGGTGTAAGTAAAAAAGCCTTTGACGGTCGTGGAAACTATACTTTAGGTATTAAAGAACAATTGATCTTCCCAGAAGTAGATTATGATTTAGTAGATAAAGTACGCGGTATGGACATCGTTATTGTAACAACAGCTAACTCAGATGAAGAATCTCGTGAGTTGTTAACACAATTAGGTATGCCATTCCAAAAATAATTAAAGGAGGCGAACTACGTGGCTAAAAAATCAATGATTGCTAAAAACAAACGTCCTGCAAAACATTCAACACAAGCTTATACTCGTTGCGAACGTTGCGGACGTCCACATTCAGTTTATCGTAAGTTCCATCTTTGCCGTATTTGCTTCCGCGAACTTGCCTATAAAGGTCAAATTCCCGGCGTGAAGAAAGCTAGCTGGTAAAAAGTAAATTCGCATAAGAAGGAGGTAATTAGTTCAATGGTCATGACAGATCCAATTGCAGATTTTCTAACTCGTATCCGTAATGCAAACATGGTTAAACATGAGTCTTTAGAAGTACCTGCATCAAAAATCAAACGTGACATCGCTGAAATCTTGAAACGTGAAGGTTTCGTCCGTGATGTTGAATATATCGAAGATGACAAACAAGGCGTAATCCGTGTTTTCCTAAAATTTGGTAAAAACGGTGAACGTGTTATCACAAACTTAAAACGTATTTCTAAACCAGGATTGCGTGCTTATGTCAAAGCTGACGAAGTACCAAAAGTATTGAATGGTTTAGGTATCGCAATTATTTCGACTTCTGACGGTGTTATCACTGACAAAGAAGCTCGTGAAAAAAATGTCGGCGGCGAAGTTATCGCTTACGTATGGTAATTAAGTAGAATCTACAAGGAGGTGTCTTTAAGTGAGCCGTATCGGAAATAAAATCGTAGTCATTCCTGCAGGAGTAACTGTTACTCAAGATGGAAATGATATTACAGTTAAAGGACCTAAAGGTGAATTAACACGTACTTTTTCTTCAGATATTACTATGAATATTGAAGGAAACGAAGTTACTTTCACTCGTCCAAACGACAGTAAAGAAATGAAAACAATCCACGGAACAACTCGTGCTAACTTCAACAACATGGTTGTCGGTGTTAGTGAAGGTTTCCAAAAAGCATTAGAACTTATCGGGGTTGGGTACCGTGCACAATTACAAGGTTCAAAACTTGTATTGAACGTTGGTTACTCTCATCCAGTAGAAATTACACCACCAGCTGGTGTTACAGTTGAAGTTCCTGCCAATACACAAGTGATTGTTAAAGGTGCGAACAAAGAAGCAGTTGGCGAATTAGCTGCGAACATTCGTGGTACTCGTCCTCCAGAACCTTATAAAGGTAAAGGTATTCGCTATGTTGGTGAATATGTACGCCGTAAAGAAGGTAAAACTGGTAAATAATCGTAATTTATTTAAATTACGATTCGCGGCCTAATGGCTAGCATTATTAAAGAGGTGACAATTGTGATTACAAAACCAGATAAGAATAAAACACGTCAAAAGAGACATCGTCGTGTACGTAATAATATCTCTGGTACTGCTGAGCGCCCACGCTTGAACGTTTTCCGTTCTAACAAAAACATCTACGCGCAATTAATTGATGACGTAGCGGGTGTGACGCTAGCAAGTGCCTCTACCTTGGATAAAGAAATTTCAGGTGGAACAAAAACAGAAACAGCTACTGCTGTGGGTAAATTAGTTGCTGAACGCGCAGCTGAAAAAGGCATTAAAGTAGTAGTCTTTGACCGTGGTGGATACCTTTACCATGGCCGTGTGCAAGCTTTAGCTGAAGCTGCTCGCGAAAATGGACTAGAATTTTAGAAGAAGGAGGAATACCATTCATGGTTTACATTGATCCAAAACATTTGGAATTAGAAGACCGCGTTGTTGCAATCAACCGTGTAACAAAAGTTGTTAAAGGTGGACGTCGTCTACGTTTTGCTGCTTTAGTTGTTGTCGGTGACAAAAACGGACACGTAGGTTTCGGTACTGGTAAAGCTCAAGAAGTACCAGAAGCAATCCGTAAAGCAATTGAAGATGCGAAGAAAAACTTAGTTGAAGTACCAATGGTCGGTTCAACAATCCCACACGAAGTTATCGGTACTTTTAGTGGTGGTAGAATCCTAATGAAACCTGCTGTAGAAGGTTCTGGGGTTGCTGCTGGTGGACCAGTTCGTGCCGTATTAGAGTTAGCAGGGGTAGCTGATATCACTTCTAAATCATTAGGCTCAAATACACCTATCAACGTTGTTCGTGCAACTGTTGAAGGTTTGAAACAATTGAAACGTGCTGAAGAAGTTGCAGAACTTCGTGGCAAATCAGTTGAAGAAATTATCGGATAAGGAGGACAAAAATAATGGCTGAATTAAAAGTTACTTTAAAACGCAGTATTATCGGACGTCCTCAAAACCAACGTGACACTGTCAAAGCGTTGGGTCTTACAAAGATTAACAGTTCAGTGGTTAAGCCTTCTAATGAAGCTATTAAAGGTATGATCAATACTGTTTCTCACCTAGTGGACGTTGAAGAAGTCTAATAATTAAGAACTAGATTATTTAAGGAGGTGCCAAACCTATGAAACTTCATGAATTAAAACCTGCAGAGGGTTCACGCCAAGTACGCAATCGTGTTGGTCGTGGTACTTCATCTGGTAACGGAAAAACTTCTGGACGCGGACAAAAAGGTCAAAAAGCTCGTTCAGGCGGTGGTGTACGTTTAGGATTCGAAGGTGGACAAACTCCATTATTCCGTCGTTTACCAAAACGCGGTTTTACTAACGTAAATCGTAAAGAATATGCTGTCATCAACTTAGATGTTTTGAACCGTTTTGAAGATGGTGCAGAAGTAACACCTGTTGCTTTAGTTGAAGCTGGAATCGTTAAAAACGAAAAAGCTGGAATTAAAGTATTAGCTAACGGTGAATTAACTAAAAAATTAACTGTTAAAGCAGCTAAATTCTCGAAAGCAGCTCAAGACGCTATTGAAGCGGCTGGTGGTTCAATCGAGGTGATCTAATGTTTAAACTATTAAAAGATGCTTTTAAAGTAAGAGACATTCGATCTAAAATTTTCTTTACTGTATTTGTACTATTTGTTTTCCGTCTGGGTGCCCACATTACGGTACCAGGCGTGAATGCTAGTACATTACAAAATCTTTCTTCTTTACCATTTTTCAACATGTTGAACTTGGTAAGTGGTAGTGCAATGCAAAACTTTTCTATTTTCTCAATGGGGGTTTCACCATACATTACTGCTTCAATCGTCATTCAATTATTACAAATGGACATTGTTCCTCGTTTTGTTGAGTGGTCGAAACAAGGAGAAGTCGGTCGTAAGAAATTAAATCAAGCAACTCGCTATTTAACATTAGTTTTGGCTTTTGTTCAATCAGTAGGGATTACCGCTGGATTTAATCAATATGCTCAATTAGGTTTTGTAAGCAATCCAAACGTGTCTACATATGTAACGATTGGTTTAATTTTAACTGCCGGTACAATGTTTGTTACATGGTTAGGGGAGCAAATTACAGAAAAAGGAATTGGGAACGGCGTATCAATGATTATTTTCGCAGGGATCATTTCTCGATTGCCTGATAGTATCAAAGAAATTTATGAAGATTATTTTGTAAATATTGATTCTTCTGATATTTGGAAATCTGCAATTTTTATTGCCGTTTTACTTGTCGCGGTTTTATTGATCGTGACATTTGTAACATTTTTCCAACAAGCTGAACGCAAGATTCCAATTCAATATACGAAACGTGTGGCAGGTGCGCCAACAAGTAGTTATTTGCCATTAAAAGTAAATGCAGCTGGTGTTATTCCAGTTATTTTTGCTAGTTCGTTTATTGCAACCCCTAATGCTGTTTTACAAGCTTTAAGTGGTAGATTTGGGTCTGAAAATTGGTATAAAATCATGATGCAAATTTTCAACTATAATACGGTGCCTGGTGCAACAATTTATACTGTTTTGATTATTGCATTTACATTTTTCTACGCTTTTGTTCAAGTTAACCCTGAGAAATTAGCGGAAAACTTACAAAAACAAGGAAGTTATATACCTAGCGTGCGCCCTGGTAAGGGGACTGAGGAGTATGTCTCAAGCTTATTAATGCGATTAAGCACAGTTGGTGCAATCTTCCTTGGACTTGTGGCTTTATTACCAATTATCGCTCAGATGATTTGGGATTTACCACAATCTATTGGGTTAGGTGGTACAAGCTTACTGATTGTCATTGGTGTAGCTTTAGAAACTGCGAAACAGTTAGAAGGCTTAATGCTGAAACGCAAGTATGTTGGCTTTATCGAATAAGTAAGAAAGCGTGTTGAGGTTTCTCCTCAACACACGTTCTCACATTTATTAGGAGGGAAAGCAATGAACCTCATTTTAATGGGGCTACCAGGTGCGGGTAAAGGAACACAAGCTGAGAAGATTATTGATGCTTATGGTATTCCTCATATCTCAACTGGAGACATGTTTCGTGCGGCTATCCAAAATGAAACAGCTCTAGGCTTGGAAGCAAAGTCTTATATGGATAAAGGTGCACTAGTTCCTGATGAAGTAACAAATGGAATCGTGAAAGAGCGCCTAGCAGAATCTGATACAGAGAAAGGCTTCTTATTAGATGGCTTTCCTCGTACAATTGAGCAGGCTGAAGCTCTGGATGCAATGCTAAAAGATTTAAATAAAAAAATTGATGCTGTCATTGATATCCATGTTGGTGAAGAAGTTTTGGTTGAGCGATTAGCTGGCCGTTTCATCTGCAGCAATTGTGGAGCAACTTATCACAAAATTTTCAATCCTACAAAAGTTGAAGATACATGTGATCGTTGTGGGGGGCATGAATTCTATCAAAGAGAAGATGATAAACCTGAGACGGTTAAAAATCGTCTGGCTATCAACATCAAAAATAGTGAACCAATCCTTGCTTTTTACAAAGAACATGGTTTGCTTCATACTATTGATGGTGATCGTGAAATCGATGCTGTATTTACTGATGTACAAAAAATCATTGAAAAATAGCATGATTGCCCGTAGCCAACTTGCTTTATGCAGTTACTCTTGTAAAGTTCAATAAATTATGATAGAATATGTCAGTCCGACTTCTAGAGATTCCTCTAGATGATCCATTTTGAGAATTTTGAGGTGGGAACTGCAGTTTCCGCCATTTTATCGTGTGAAAATGCGAAACAAGTACAAGGAGGTACTGTGCGTGGCAAAAGAAGATATGATTGAAGTCGAAGGTACAGTCGTCGAAACTTTGCCGAATGCAATGTTTAAAGTTGAACTAGAAAACGGACACCAAGTTCTTGCTACTGTTTCAGGTAAAATTCGTATGCATTACATCCGTATCTTACCTGGTGACAAAGTAACGGTTGAATTATCTCCATACGATTTAAGCCGTGGCCGTATCACTTATCGCTTTAAATAATTGTACTCCGTAAAACTACAGGAGGTATTATCATGAAAGTAAGACCATCAGTAAAACCAATGTGTGAACATTGTAAAGTAATTCGTCGTAAAGGACGCGTTATGGTGATTTGCCCAGCAAATCCAAAACATAAACAACGTCAAGGATAATTGGAGGTGTAACAAGTATGGCTCGTATTGCAGGAGTAGATATTCCTCGTGATAAACGTGTAGTAGTTTCACTTACTTATATCTATGGTATTGGTAACACTACTGCTCAAAAAATCTTGGCTGATGCTGGCGTATCTGAAGATGTTCGTGTTCGTGATTTAACGAATGAACAAACAGATGCTATCCGTGCTGAAGTTGATAAATTAAAAGTTGAAGGTGATCTTCGTCGTGAAGTGAACTTAAACATCAAACGTTTGATGGAAATCGGTTCATACCGTGGTATCCGTCACCGCCGTGGTTTGCCAGTTCGTGGACAAAACACAAAAAACAATGCACGTACTCGTAAAGGTCCAGCTCGTTCTATCGCTGGCAAGAAAAAATAATTCTTAAGTGAAGGAGGTTAGAACTTCATGGCAGCAAAAAAAGTGAATCGTAAACGCCGTGTGAAAAAGAATGTAGAAGCAGGGATTGCACATATCCACTCTACTTTCAACAACACAATCATCATGATCACTGATACTCACGGAAATGCATTAGCGTGGTCATCAGCTGGTTCATTAGGTTTCAAAGGAAGCAAAAAATCAACTCCTTTTGCCGCTCAAATGGCAGCAGAAACTGCTACTAAAGCAGCAATGGAACACGGATTAAAAACTGTTGAAGTAACAGTTAAAGGACCTGGTTCTGGACGTGAAGCAGCAATTCGTTCATTACAAGCAACAGGTTTAGAAGTGACTGCAATTCGTGACGTGACTCCAGTTCCTCATAATGGTGCCCGCCCTCCAAAACGCCGTCGTGTTTAATGAGTGCCGCTCATTTTGAGTTTCTATAGTAACGTCATTGAACAAGACACTTTTCGTTTTGAAAGGGGTAAAGATAAGAATGATTGAGTTCGAAAAACCAAGAATCGCAAAAATTGATGAAGAAAAAGATTATGGCAAGTTCATCGTTGAACCTCTTGAAAGAGGGTATGGGACTACTTTAGGGAATTCCCTACGTCGTATTTTATTATCTTCTTTGCCAGGTGCTGCCATCACTAATATTCAAATCGATGGTGTACTGCATGAATTCTCTACTATTAAAGGTGTTAGAGAAGACGTCACTCAAATCATCTTGAACATTAAAGGCTTAGCGCTTAAAATGTATGGCCAAGAAGAAAAAACCCTTGAAATCGATATTACCGGACCTGCTACAGTAACTGCTGGCGATATTATCGTTGATAGTGATGTAGAGATTCTGAACAAAGATATGTATATCTGTAGTGTCTCTGAAGGAGCTACGTTCCATGCTCGCTTAACTGTGAAACCTGGACGTGGTTATGTTCAAGCAGATGAAAATAAAAAAGAAGATATGCCAATCGGTGTTCTTCCAGTCGATTCAATCTACACACCAGTTCGTCGTGTGAACTATCAAGTAGAAAACACACGTGTTGGACACCGTGAAGATTTTGATAAATTGACGATGGAGATTTGGACAGATGGTTCAATTGAACCATTGGAAGCAATGAGTTTATCTGCAAAAATCATGACTGAACATCTAGATATTTTTGTGAATTTAACTGATGAAGCAAAAAATGCTGAAATCATGGTCGAAAAAGAAGAGACACAAAAAGAAAAAATGTTGGAAATGACAATTGAAGAATTAGACTTATCTGTTCGCTCTTATAATTGTTTGAAACGTGCAGGAATTAATACTGTACAAGAACTTACGAATAAATCTGAGCCAGAAATGATCAAAGTCCGTAATTTGGGCCGTAAATCATTGGAAGAAGTTAAGGCAAAATTGCATGACTTAGGTTTAGGTTTACGTAAAGAAGATTAAAACCTTTTACGAAGGAGGGAAACCAACGTGAGTTATCGTAAACTAGGACGCACATCTAGTCAACGTAAAGCGATGTTGCGTGATTTAACAACTGATTTATTAATCAACGAACGTATTGTGACAACTGAAGCTCGTGCGAAAGAAGTTCGCTCAACTGCAGAAAAAATGATCACTTTAGGTAAGCGTGGAGATTTGCATGCTCGTCGTCAAGCGGCTACTTTTGTACGTAATGAAGTTGCTAGCGTGCGCGAAGAAAACGAAGACATCGTTATTGAATCAGCTTTACAAAAATTATTCAATGACATTGCACCTCGTTATGCAGAACGTCAAGGTGGCTACACTCGTATCTTGAAAACAGAACCAAGACGCGGTGATGGTGCACCAATGGTTATCTTAGAACTTGTCTAAAATCACACTAATAACATCACTTTATAGATGATTCTTTTAGAGTGTTATGATGTTGGAGCTTTGCTCCGAGTCTAGCTCAGCGCTACTCCCCAAGTTTTTAGCTTGGGGAGTATGCACTCATCATAAAGTGTTTTTTTGTACCTTTAATTAACTGTCTTGACAGGTTCTATTGAAGGTACAAAAAAACATTTTATTCAAACAATAAATAATTGAAAATTTAGTTTTTTTTTGATAGTGTTAGAAAGAACTTTAGGATGAAGAAGGAGTAAGCATGGAGCCAATTATTGATTTGAAAAATATAAATTACACATATCAGCCTGATGACCTTCGACCAGCGTTAAAAGATGTTTCTTTTACAATTAACAAAGGAGAATGGGTTGCAATTATTGGGCACAATGGTTCTGGAAAATCAACTCTTGCTAAAACGATTAATGGTTTGATTTTACCAGAGTCTGGTACAGTAGCAGTAGAACAGCAAACACTTAATGAAGAAAATATTTGGACGATTCGACAAATGGTTGGGATGGTATTTCAAAATCCAGATAATCAATTTGTGGGTTCAACTGTGGAAGATGATGTTGCTTTTGGATTGGAAAATCAAGGTATTCCTCGTGAAGAAATGCTCGTACGTGTAAAAGATGCATTAGAAAAAGTTCGTATGAGTGAGTTTGCAACTCGAGAACCTGCTCGCTTGTCTGGTGGACAAAAACAACGTGTAGCAATTGCTGGCGTAGTTGCTTTACGACCAGATATTATTATTTTAGATGAAGCAACTAGTATGCTTGATCCTGAAGGTCGAGAAGAAGTTATTTCAACTATCAAAAAAATTAAAGAAGAAAGCCAATTAACTGTCATTTCTATTACGCATGATATTGATGAAGCTGCAAATGCGAATCGTATTTTAGTAATGCGTGAAGGTGAACTAGTTGGCGAGGGAACACCAGAAGAAATTTTTTCTGCCGGACCAGATTTGATTCGTCTAGGACTAGACTTACCATTCCCTGAAAAATTAAAAAGTGCGTTAAAAGTGCGTGGAATCACTGTTCCTGATGAATACATGACGGAAGAAAGGATGGTGAATTGGTTATGGACATCCATTTTGAAAAAGTAAGTTTTACTTATCAACCCAATACACCATTTGAACAAAGAGCATTATTTGACATTGATCTGTTAATCAAAGAAGGAAGTTATACTGCGTTAGTTGGGCACACAGGCAGTGGAAAGTCGACATTATTACAACACTTGAATGCTTTGGTTAAACCAACGAGTGGTTCTGTACAAATTGGTGATCGAAAAATAACTCCTGAAACGGATAACAAGAATCTAAAACCAATTCGTAAAAAAGTGGGAATTGTATTCCAGTTTCCAGAAGCACAATTATTTGAAGAAACAGTTGCTAGAGATATCGCATTTGGACCAAAAAACTTTGGCGTAGGTGAAGAAGAAGCGTTAGAAATTGCTAAGGCATCCTTAATTCAAGTTGGTTTAGATGAAACATACTTGAATCGCTCACCTTTTGAACTTTCTGGTGGACAAATGCGTCGGGTTGCCATTGCAGGAGTTCTTGCAATGAAACCTGAAGTGTTGGTTTTGGATGAGCCTACTGCGGGTTTGGATCCTCAAGGAAGAAAAGAAATGATGGAGATGTTTTGGCAACTTCATAAGGAACAAAATATTACTATTGTATTAGTCACTCATTTAATGGATGATGTGGCTAACTATGCAGACTTTGTTTATGTTTTGGAAAAAGGGAAAATCGTTAAAAGTGGTGAACCAAGGAAAGTCTTTCAAGATTTAAATTGGTTAAAAGAAAAACAACTAGGTGTGCCTACTGCAACGGAATTTTCAGAGCTATTGAGTGAAAAAGGAATTGAAATGGCTAAGCTACCTTTAACAGCTGAGGAATTAGCGGATGAAATTGTACGCTTGTCTGGAGGAAATGCTCATGATGAATAAATTGATTTTTGGGCGGTATATGCCAGGTGATTCATTCATTCACAGATTAGATCCTCGAGCAAAGTTATTAGCTAGTTTTTATTTTATTGGGATCATCTTTTTAGCAAATAATTGGCAAACATATCTTTTATTGGCAATGTTTACTTTATTTGCTGTTTCATTATCAAAAGTGGATATGAAATTTTTCATCCGTGGTATTCGCCCATTGATTTGGTTAATTTTATTTACTGTTGCACTACAAGTTTTATTTACAAGCGGAGGCGAAGTTTATTGGCACTGGGGAATTTTTAATATCACTCAGTTTGGTGTATTGAATGGACTCTTTATTTTTTGCCGATTTGTTTTGATTATTTTTATGTCAACATTACTTACTTTGACAACTCCACCGTTAGAATTATCTGATGCAATTGAATATTTATTGCGTCCGCTAAAAGTTGTTCGTTTTCCAGTCCATGAAATCTCGCTGATGTTATCCATTGCATTGCGTTTTGTTCCAACATTAATGGATGAGACGGAAAAAATTATGAATGCGCAACGCGCACGTGGTGTTGATTTCGGCGAAGGTAGCTTAGTTCAAAAAATGAAGGCAATTATTCCTTTATTGATTCCTTTATTTGTAAGCAGCTTTAATCGAGCGGAAGATTTAGCAACTGCTATGGAAGCTCGAGGTTATCAAGGGGGCGAAGGACGCACGAAGTATCGAGTGCTTCATTGGCACAATCAAGATACTCTGGTTATGATCGCCTTTGGTTTATTAACAGTTATTTTAGTATTTTTACGTGGTTGATAAAAATCAGTAAATTAATTATTATATGAAAAAAGAGAGGCGCCGTGACGATGTCACAGCCTCTTTTTTATGGGAAGATAAGGAGAGAAAAAATGGTACGTTACAAAGCAATCATTGCGTACGATGGTACAAATTTTCATGGTTTTCAAAAGCAACCAAATGGTCGAACTGTTCAAGAAGAGTTGGAGAAAACATTAAAAAAAATGGCAAATGGACAAAGCATTACAGTTTTTGGTTCTGGTCGAACGGATTCTGGTGTTCATGCAGTTGGACAAGTTATTCACTTTGATTATCCGCAAGAACGACCTTTAGAACGTATGCGATTTGCTCTAGATACTCAATCGCCAGAAGATATTGCAGTTAAGAAAGTGGAAATTGTTCCCGAAGATTTTCATGCACGTTATATGGTTCATGAAAAAACGTATCAATTTCGAGTAGATATTGGTAAACCAAGAAGCCCGTTTCGTCGACATTACGCGAGTTATTATCCTTATCCATTAGACTTGGAGAAGATTGAACGAGCTTTGCCAGATTTAATTGGAACGCATGACTTCACTTCATTTTGTGCTGCAGGAAGTTCCATTGAAGATAAAACGCGGACGATTTATGAAGCAACAATGCAAGTAAATGATGCAGGAGACGAACTGCTATTTACATTTAGAGGGAACGGATTTCTGTACAAAATGATTCGTATTTTGGTAGGTACATTATTGAAAATTGGAAATGGTCGAATACCAGAAGATGCAATTCCAGAAATTATTGCAAAAAAAGATCGCAATTTAGCAGGTCCAACGGCACATCCAGAGGGCTTGTACTTGTACGAAGTGAAATATGAATAAATAGTATTACACTTCGTTAAACAGTTAATAGTACACTAAAAAGCACACCAAACAACTTTGTTTGGTGTGCTTTTTTTGTCTAAATGATTTATTTAAGAGAATCTGTGCCATCTAAAATTCTTTTTCGAGCTAAAAGATAAGAATAAAGAGCAAAGAGTAAGATACAAATTACGAATAACATACTTCCGAGCTTAAATCCTTTTGGCAAGTAGCTAAAAGTAATCGTATGTTTGCCTTTTGGAACTTTGACCATTACAAAAGCATTTTGGAAGCTTTCAATAGCGACAGCCTTTCCGTCAACTTTTGCTTGCCAACCTTCATCATAAGGAATTGTTGTTACAAGCATGGCATCTTGGTCTGAAGTAACTGTACCCGTGGCTTTGCGACCTGAAGTGGTTAAATCGACACCTTTATTTTTAATCTGATTCATCGCAGCTTGATAGGCAATAAGATTTAGTCCAACCACTTCTGGTTCCATGAAGCTGACTTCTTTTGTTCCATAAAAACTAGCTGTAAAAGTTACTGTAGTATCAGTAGGGTAGTAACCAAGATCGTAATATTGACCAGAAATGTTAATTTGTGTTTGCCTTGAAGTTCCATTTACTGTAATAGTTGCGCTCGAACTTTCTAACTGAGCATAGTTCGTTGGGAATAAACTTAAGTAAGCTTGTGTATTTGCAGGAACTTGAACTTCCCAAGTTAATTCTTTTGCTTGGTTACTGGTTATTTCAGAGTAAGTGACACCAGTTGTTGTATTTGTGATTTTCGTATTCGTTTGTTTTTTCAATGTAGGCTTATAGAAAGAGTAATAATCTTCTTGTAAACCAGAAAGTTCATTGATTAAGTTTGTTTGACTTGTTAAATTATCAGTTGCTGGTTGCTCGACGTCATCAATTGTCAATGGAGCAGTGAAAGCAAGTGGTAGAGCATTAATATTTTCATACAGTGTGTAATCACCACTTTGTCCAACTTGATTGAAGCCGTATTTGCTAAATGTATTTTCGTTTTTGCTGATGTTATATTTAATACCAGTAAACCCATCCATTAGCAATGTATTATTTGCATAGCGAATATTTAGATTGGTACCGCGTGAACGAAAGCCAAGTCGATCAAGATAAGAAGAAGAGTTACGATTACGGATGGAAGAAAACATACTGATACCACTATATCCATAGTTTAATGAATCATTGGCAGAAACAGGATCCAAATTTTCTAATCGATAAAATGTATCGGATTCTTTTTTCGTTTTTGTTACTAGCTCTTGGATGTTTGGATAAGGATCTGTAAATAAACTGCGTGAAGCATAGTTCCAATCGTCTAAAATACCATGAATCATGCTGTTCGTATTGACTATCGCCTCAGAAGACATTAGAAGTAATAATAAAATACTTAACTGTTTCATAGGGATTTTTTTGAGTTGGAAAAATCCAACAGCAATAGCATAAAGAACTAAAAAGACAACTGTTAAAATAAAGGACGTTGTCGTTACATAAGTGTAACTTTCAGCTGGCTTAAGCGCCCAAGAAATTGAGAAAATAGCAGCTAAGATAAGTGTGATGCCGACAAAAAGTCCGTGATCGTTCTGTTCCAATTTTTCCCAACCATAACCGGCAAGCAAAATGACCAGAAAAGAAAACAAGTAGGCGTAACGGAATAAGAACATATTGGGTGCATGCATACCATGCCAGAATAGATTTAATGGAACTAGATAAAAACTTGCGATTAAAATTATGAACAAACTTCCAAACAAAAGTTTATTTTTTAATTGGATTTTTCGACTAACAAAGTAAAAAATACAAAGAACTAGTGGAAATAATCCCGCGTAGACAAATGGAATTGATCCATATTTCGTTGTGTCATAGACGCCAATCATGTTTTTCATTGCTAAATCTAAGAAAGAAGTTGCTTCTGTTTTTAAAGCAGTTATTTGGCTCAGCTCTTCACCATTAGATCGTAAATCAAGTATAGCAGGTAAGATGATGATCATTGATGCCCCACCAGCTAATAACGAAGTAATTCCATAAGGTAGAATGGTTTTCTTGTATTTGGACCAGTTGGTAAAAAGTCTCGCAAAGAAATAAAGAAAAGAAAAGACACCAATCATGAAGCCCATATAAAAGCTAGACAAAAATAGTAATAAGTAACTAACAAATAAGACAAGCGGTTTTTTTAAATCCATCACACGATGAATACCTAAGATGATTAAGGGTAGGTATACGAAGGCATCTAACCACATAATGATTTCTGAGTGCGCGGTGACAAAAGAAATCAACGCATAGCTGATACTTAACGCCACTTGCCCCCAGCGTGGGATTTTAAAAGTTCTTCCTAAAAACCAAAAAGCTAAACCAGCACTGGCTACTTTGATTAAGGTTAAAAAGTAAAGTGCATCAGGCATGTATTGATTTGGAAAAAAGAAAACTAAGGGTGTAAAAATACCTCCAAGATAGTAGGAGATCAAGGATAAGTAATTTAAACCTAATGAAGCGTTCCACGTGTAGAAAATACTTTGTTTTCCAAAAAGCATATTGCGGAAGCTGGCATGGAAATTCGAAAATTGTGAGAATGCATCACTCGCTAAAATACTTCTGCTACTACCAGGATAAATTCCAATACTTAAATAAATAAGTGCCAGAATAATTAGTGGAATGAAAAAGCTAGCAGCCATGTATGGCCAATTTTCTTTGAAGAATAGTTTATAATTTTTTTTCATTTTATTTTTCACCAAATTTCTATGAAGTTGTTTTAAGTTTATCATACTCAGGTTTTTCTCCACCAAAAATGAGCCTAATTTTCATTAAAAAATAAAAAAATGAAATAAATAACGATGGTAAGTTTAAAAAACCTAGGAATTTACGATTTGTTAAAAAATAAACAAATCAATATTTTAGTTAATTTTACAAGCTTTTTGCTATTGACAGCGTTTGTATATAAGCGTATATTTTAGTTGTAAAAAAAACATATATTACTCGCTTGTATTAGAGGCAAGTGGCACATAAAAAAGAACTTAGAACAGCTATCTCAATGGATAATTGCTCTAAGTTCTTTTTCTTTTGGAAAAATGTGTTTTAGCTGAATGATATCAGGTCGATTAACCAAAAGACGAAAAATAAATTTTCTACTTTTTAGCTGAATCATATATGTAAGAACGGTTTAAGAGGTTGTGCTTAAAGCACAACTTCTTTTTTGAGGAATCAATAATAATCTTGGACATAAATCCAAGAAAAAAACCGTTCATACGATGAACGGTTCGCAGTCCTGATTCAATTAAACGCGTTCAACTTTTCCTGATTTCAAAGCACGAGTTGACACCCAAACTTTTTTAGGTTTACCGTCGATCATAACGCGAACTTTTTGTAAGTTAGGTTTAACAGTACGTTTTGTTGAGTTCATAGCGTGTGAACGGTTGTTTCCACTTGAAGTCTTGCGACCTGTAAAGTAACAAACTTTAGCCATGTAAATTTCCTCCTTTGCCTTGATATTGGAGCAATAGAATAATTAAGCTCATACCAAACTAACTTATCATATAAGAAGGCAATTTGCAAGCATATTTATCGAGTTATAATTGACATTTCCGCATAATAATTGTAAATTATACAGGGTTGCTAATAAACATTTTGAGGGTTTTAAGGTACTTTGAAAGTAACTGCCTTTTATTTCACGTTATGCTATGATAAAATATTATAGAAGAAAAATGGGCTATTTGTGCCCGTTAAGGAGGCTTATTCATGGCTGTAAAAATTCAAACTTCAGCTGGAACCATTGAAATTACCAATGATGTGATTGCAACAGTTGTTGGTGGCGCTGCAACGGACGTTTTTGGTGTTGTTGGTATGGCCAGCAAAAATCAAATTAAAGATAATATTACTGAGATTTTGCGCAAAGAAAACTATTCTCGTGGAGTAGTTGTTCGTCAAGAAGAAAATGGTATTGCAGTTGATGTATATACAATTATTAGTTATGGAACAAAAATTTCTGAGGTTTCACGTAATGTTCAGGAAAAAGTAAAATACAACTTAGAGGCATTATTAGGTGTAACAGCCAATTCAGTTAATGTCTTTGTACAAGGTGTTCGTGTACTGCCAGACTAGGCAGGAGACTTGCTAGTAACTCAGCAGTCGATCTGAAGGAGGATTATCCAGGTGAGTGTAACAGAAATCAGTGCAAGCCAGTTCCAAGAAATGGTTCAGGCCGGTGCGAATCGTCTGCAAGCAAATGCAGAATATGTCAATTCATTAAATGTCTTTCCAGTACCAGATGGAGATACTGGAACAAATATGAACTTATCAATGACTAGTGGCGCAAAAGCCGTAGTCGACTCAACTTCTGAAAAAGTTGGCGAATTAGCCGCTGTGCTTTCTAAAGGACTTCTTATGGGAGCTCGAGGAAACTCAGGAGTTATTTTGTCTCAACTATTTCGTGGGTTTTCAAAACAAATCCCAGAAGTAGAAACATTGAATGCAACAAACTTAGCAGCAGCTTTCACACATGGGGTCGAAACTGCTTATAAAGCAGTAATGAAACCAGTTGAAGGAACGATTTTAACTGTTGCCAGAGAAGCAGCCAAAGCAGGTGAAAAGAAAGCAAAATCTACGGATGACGTAATCGAAGTAATGACTGCTGTTGTTAAAGGTGGAAAACGCGCATTAGCGAAAACACCTGATTTATTACCTGTATTAAAAGAAGTTGGAGTAGTAGATAGTGGCGGTCAGGGTTTGTTATTTGTATATGAAGGTTTCTTGAGTGCATTAAATGGTGAATTCCAAGTCGATGACATCTATGAACCATCTCCTGCAGAAATGGATGAAATGGTTAATGCAGAACATCACCGTAGTGTACAAGGACAATTGGCAACGGAAGATATCCATTTTGGTTATTGTACAGAAATCATGGTTAAAATTGGCGAAGGTCCAACTGTTGATAGCCAGTTTGATTATGAAGGCTTCCGTAACTACTTGGACGGACTTGGTGATTCATTATTAGTTGTAAATGATGATGAAATCATCAAAGTGCACGTTCATACAGAACATCCAGGTGAAGTAATGAATTATGGTCAAAAATTCGGTTCATTGATTAAAGTAAAAGTGGATAACATGCGTCTACAACACGAAACAATTTTAGAACATGATGAAGATGTCCAAGAATTTACAGAAGAAAAAGTACGTGTTCCTTATGGCGTGGTAGCTATTGCAGCAGGCCAAGGAATCCAAGAACTTTTTGAAAGTCTAGGTGCCAACTATGTGATTAGCGGTGGGCAAACAATGAATCCAAGTACAGAAGATATTTTGAAAGCAATTAAAGATGTTAATGCTGATCAAGTAATTGTTTTACCAAATAACAAAAATATTTTCATGGCTGCAGATCAAGCAGCTGAAGTTGCCGAAATTCCTGTAGCAGTTGTTCCGTCACGGACAATCTCTCAAGGCTTGACAGCGATGTTATCATTCAACGATCAAGTTTCATTAGAGGAAAACAAAGCAACGATGACTGATGTATTAAGTAGTGTCATAAGTGGTCAAGTAACACATGCTATCAGAAATACTTCAATTGATGGAGTAGAGATTGTCGAAGGCGACTTTTTAGGAATGATTGATGGAAAAATCGTTATTTCAAATCCTGATATTGTGGATACTTCTTTAACTACTTTAAAACAAATGATTAATGAAGATACTGAAATTGTGACAATCCTTGCTGGTGAAGGCGGTACAGTCGCACAGGCAGAGGAGTTGGCAGCAACGCTAACAGAAAAATATCCTGATTTAGAAATCGAGATTCACCAAGGAGACCAACCAGTCTATCCTTATCTGTTTTCTGCTGAATAGGAAAGTTTGTCACAAAGCCATCATTTCATGGTGCAGAAAGTATGAAGGACCTCGGTTTTCGATTAACTTTGATCGAAAACCAAAGTCCTTTTTTTGTTAAGAAAGGAGTGAAGTCGATGCGAGCGTTAACGGATCCAGTTACTGTGCTAGCTGGTGTAGGACAAAAAAGAGCAGAGAGTCTAGCTAGTTTAGGTATACATACAATTGAAGATTTGCTGACGTACTATCCTTTTCGTTATGAAGATATACAAGAAAGAAATTTAACAGAAATCCAAGATCAAGAAAAAGTGACGTTAAAAGGATTGGTTGTTTCACCACCCGTATTGAGTCGCTTTGGATACAAAAAAAGTCGATTGCAGTTTCGAATGATGCAAGATCATGCTGTTTTTAATGTTTCTTTTTTTAACCAGCCTTATCTTAAAGATAAAATTATTTTGTCTGAAGAAATTGCAGTGTATGGTAAATGGGATTCAAAAAGAAAAGCACTAAGCGGGATGAAAGTTCTTGGCTCGCAGACGTTAGATGATTTTTCACCAATTTACCATGTCAATAAGTCAATCAGACAAACAACGTTGGTTGATTTGATCAAAAAAGGGTTCGACGAGTATGGTGACTTAGTTGAGGAAAATCTTCCGTATACATTAGTGGAGAAGTATCGTTTGCTTGATCGTCAAACGGCAGTTAGAAGCATGCACTTTCCCAAGAATCATGAAGAAAATCATCAAGCCAAGCGCCGAGTTGTTTTTGAAGAATTTTTCTTGTTCCAGATGCAGCTGCAAGGACTTAAACATGCAGAAAAATCTGAAAAAAATGGAATCGAAGTTTTATATGATGTTCAAAAGCTCAAAGAATTCACTCAAAGTTTGCCATTTGAATTAACTGATGCTCAAAAACGAGTAACAAATGAAATTTGTCGTGACTTACGGAGTCCTCAACATATGCAACGTCTCTTGCAAGGGGATGTTGGTAGCGGAAAAACAGTGGTAGCAGCAATTGCATTGTACGCAGCTGTTACAGCAGGGTTCCAAGGTGCGCTGATGGTTCCAACTGAAATTTTAGCCCAGCAGCACATGGAAAGTTTTGTACAATTGTTTTCAGATAAGCTTTCTGTTGCCCTGTTAACGGGTTCAACAAAAGCAAAAGAAAGACGTGAACTATTAGAGCGTTTGGAAAGTGGCAAAATAGATGTGGTGATTGGTACCCATGCATTGATTCAAGAAGGTGTAGAATTTAAGAACCTTGGACTAGTTATCACGGATGAACAACATCGTTTCGGTGTTAACCAACGAAAGGTTTTACGAGAAAAAGGATGGCGACCAGATGTTTTATTTATGACAGCGACACCGATTCCGAGAACGCTTGCTATTACTGCTTATGGTGAAATGGATGTATCCATTATTGATGAACTTCCTGCAGGGCGAATACCGATTGAAACTAGATGGATTCGTACGCCGCAATTAGATAGTGTCTTAGAGTGGACCAGAAAAGAGTTAGGCAAAGGACATCAAATGTATGTAATCTGTCCGTTGATTGAAGAATCCGAAGCACTAGATGTTAAAAATGCTGTAGAAATTTATGAAAAACTCAGTGATTTATTCGCGCCAGAGTACGAAGTAGGTTTATTACATGGAAAAATGAAGAATCAAGAAAAAGAAAGAATCATGGAAGACTTTAAAGAAAATCAAACACAAATTTTGGTTTCTACCACAGTAATCGAGGTTGGGGTGAATGTTCCAAATGCAACGGTTATGCTAATCATGGATGCAGATCGTTTTGGTTTGGCACAGCTGCATCAGTTGCGTGGTCGAGTTGGTCGTGGAAGTGACGCTTCATTTTGTATTTTAGTTGCTAACCCGAAAAACGAAATGGGTGTGGAACGGATGAAAATTATGACGGAAACGAATAATGGTTTTGTTTTAAGTGAAAAAGATTTAGAATTACGAGGACCAGGTGAAGTTTTTGGTTTCCGTCAATCTGGGTTACCACAATTTGCAATTGCAGACTTGGTAGCAGACGGAAATATTTTAGAAGTAGCTCGGGATGAAGCCACACAAATTTGGCAGAAGGCTAATTGGCAAATTTTGCCAGAATATCGAGTATTAGTCCAAAGCTTACAATTAGAAAGTCAAGACAATCGTTATTTTGATTAGCGGATGTGCTATACTTTGAAATGATGAACGAAAGAGGAGTGAAGACAATGAGAATTGCGGTAGATGCAATGGGCGGTGATCATGCACCACAAGCAATTGTGGAAGGTGTTGCTTTAGCTCAACAAGATTTCCCAGAAGTTGAATTTTTATTGTATGGGAAAGAGTCAGAAATAAAAAAATATTTAACAAATGAAAAAAATATTACAATTATTCATACAGATGAAAAAATTAGTAGTGATGACGAGCCAGTGAAAGCAATCCGTCGTAAAAAAACGGCCTCAATGGTTCTTGCTGCACAAGCTGTTAAAAATGGCGAAGCAGATGCGGTTTTTTCAGCAGGAAATACGGGTGCGCTACTTGCCGCTGGTTTATTTATCGTTGGCCGAATCAAAAATGTTGAACGTCCTGGCTTGATGTCAACCTTACCAGTCATTGGAAAAGAAAATGCGGGCTTTGATATGTTAGATTTAGGTGCGAATGCTGAAAATAAACCAGAACACTTACTCCAATATGGGATTTTAGGTTCATTTTACGCACGAAAAGTTCGTGGAATCGGACGTCCTCGCGTAGCCTTATTGAATAATGGAACAGAAGCGACAAAAGGTAGTGAGTTAACGAAACGTGCTTATGAGTTATTGCAAAATGAAACAAGCTTGAACTTCATTGGAAATGTAGAAGCACGTGAATTGTTGAATGGTGTTGCTGATGTGGTTGTGACAGATGGTTTTACTGGAAATGCTGTTTTGAAATCAATTGAGGGAACAGCATTAAATATGATGGATTTATTGAAATCTGCAATTTTGAATGAAGGAATCAAAGGGAAGATGGGCGCTTTATTATTAAAAGATGGGTTACGTTCATTAAAATCTGAGATGGATTATTCAAAACATGGCGGTGCGGTTTTATTTGGATTAAAAGCTCCTGTGATCAAAACACATGGCGCAACTGGACCAGACGCCGTTCGTTATACGATTCGTCAAATCCATACAATGTTAGAAACGAACGTTGTTGGACAGTTAGTTGAGCAATTTGAAAGCTCTGCAGATTAATTATCATTTAATGTAAACGATGTGAAATATGAGATAATGAAAAAAAGGTAGACATTTTCAAAAAATGTCAGTAAAATTAGCCTTGGTTAAGGCAGTTGTCTCGATTGTTGGAGGTGAAAACATTGACTCGTGAAGAAATATTTAATAAAGTAGCGAAAATTATTTCAAACCACTTTGAAATGGATACAGATAAAGTTACAGATGACTTGAATATCAAGGATGATTTGAAAGCTGACTCAATTAGTATCATGGAATTTGTTTTGGAGCTTGAAGACGAATTTGGAACAGAAATTTCGGATGAAGACGCAGAACAAATTGAAACGGTGGGCGGCGCAGTAAATTATATCTCAGAACATTTAAAATAAGTTAAACCCACGTATAACCAAAAGACCTAAAAATCTTCGTTGATTTTTAGGTCTTTTTCTTTTATTTTAAAAGCACCTTTTTTAATCTAATGCAAATGGTAGCGGTTGTAGTAGATTTAGTTTTCAGACAATTCAGGCAACAATTTCAATTGTGCTTGCAAAGTAAAACGGTTTTCTATATAATTATTAAGAAAATATTATACTTCGTTAAGAATAGGATTGGTTTAAATGATTTTATTCTGTGTGAGTATTATTTTATTAACGAAAAACTTCCATCTAGGGAGCAGAGAGGGGTATTCGATTGTCGGATAATCAATTATTAGATGTTCAGAACCTACACACAGGCTTCCGTATCAAAGATGAATTTTACGATGCAGTAGACGACGTTTCTTTTACTTTAGATAAAAACGAAATCTTAGCAATCGTTGGAGAATCTGGTTGCGGAAAAAGTACATTAGCCACTACTATTATGGGGCTGTTGGATCCTAACAATACCAAGATTACAGGAGAAATTTTATATAATGATTTAAATCTAATTGATTTGAATGAAACACTTTATAACAAGATTCGTGGAAATGATATTGGAATGATTTTCCAAGACCCATTGTCAGCGTTGAATCCTCTAATGAGAATTGAAGACCAAATTAAAGAAGGTCTTTCTTATCATACAAAGATGAATGCAGAAGAGCGTCAAGCAAGAGCACTTGAATTGTTAGATCAAGTGGGGATTCCTAATCCGACTCGAGTGGGACGTCAATATCCTCATGAATTATCTGGTGGGATGCGTCAACGTGTAATTATTGCGATTGCGATTGCATGTAAACCGCCAATTGTCATTGCTGATGAACCAACAACAGCGTTAGACGTGACAATTCAAGCACAGATTCTTGATTTATTAAAAGACTTACAAGAAGAAACAAAAACAGGAATTATTTTGATTACCCATGACTTAGGTGTTGTGGCTGAAATGGCAGATCGCGTAGCTGTTATGTACGGTGGACAATTCGTTGAGGTTGCTGAAGTTGAAGAATTGTTTGAAAATCCAAAACATCCATATACACGTTCATTATTGAATTCAATTCCTCAAGAAGGACAACATGAAGAAGAACTACATGTGATTGAAGGAGTTGTTCCTTCATTGAAAAATATGCCACGTCGGGGTTGTCGTTTCGCTCCACGGATTCCATGGATTCCAGAAAGTGATCATGAGAAAGACCCAATTCTTCATGAAGTAGCACCGAACCATCTCGTTCGTTGCTCATGCTATAAGCATTTTCATTTTAGAGACGAAAAAGGAGAGGTGTAGATGACAGAATTAATCACAATTAATGATTTAAAAGTTCACTATCCGATTCGCAGCGGTTTTTTCAATCGAGTAAATGATTATGTTTATGCTGTAGATGGCGTCGACTTCGTTATTGAAAAAGGAAAGACGTATGGTTTAGTTGGAGAATCTGGTTCAGGAAAATCAACGACGGGTAAGGCGATTGTTGGGCTAGAAAAAGTGACGGATGGTCAAATCATTTATCAAGGAACAGATGTAACAAAACGTAGTAATCGCAAGAAAATCGAATACAACAAAGATGTTCAAATGATTTTCCAAGATTCAATGTCTAGCTTAAACCCTAAAAAGCGGGTATTAGATATTATTGCGGAACCAATTCGTAATTTTGAACGTTTAAGTGATCAAGAAGAAAAGAAAAAAGTAAAAAGTTTACTTGACATTGTTGGGATGCCAGAGGATGCGTTATACAAATATCCACATGAGTTTTCTGGTGGTCAGCGTCAACGTTTAGGTGTTGCTCGTGCCGTAGCAACAAATCCAAAATTGATTGTAGCGGATGAACCAGTTTCAGCGCTTGATTTATCTGTACAAGCGCAAGTTTTGAACTTTATGAAACGAATCCAACAAGAATTTGGACTTAGTTATCTATTTATTTCTCATGACTTAGGTGTTGTTAAACACATGTGTGATAATATCGCTATCATGTATAAAGGCCGTTTCGTTGAAATCGGAACAAGGGAAGATATCTACAATGACCCACGTCACATCTATACAAAACGTTTACTGTCTGCAATTCCTCGAATCGATGTTGAGAATCGCGAATTGCATAAAGAGAATCGCCGAAGAGTTGAACAAGAATACATCAATAGTCAAAAAGATTATTACGATTCAACTGGTCGGGTGTACGATTTGCGTGCATTATCAACTACTCATAAAGTAGCGTTAAAAGATGGAGGTGCTAGCTAATGTGGAAAACAATCCTACGTCGTGTGTTATTGATGATTCCTCAAGTTATTATTCTTAGTGTTTTAATTTTCATGTTGGCAAAAGCGATGCCAGGTGATCCATTTACTGGATTAATCAATCCAAACCAAGATCCAGCTGTGATTGAGCAAATGCGACAAGCTGCTGGACTAAATGATCCGTGGTACGAACAATATTTCCGTTGGATTGGAAACGCATTGCATGGAGATTTTGGTCAAAGTTTCTTATACAAACGTTCAGTTGCTGACTTGATTGGTGAGCGTATCGTCAATACGTTGTACTTATCTATTTTGACAGTTATTTTAACGTATTTGATTGCTGTACCGTTAGGAATGTTAGCAGGTCGTTACCAAAATTCGATTTTAGACAAAGTCGTAGTTATCTATAACTTCTTCAGCTTTGCTGTACCATTGTTTATTTTCGGTCTAATCATGTTATTCATTTTTGGTTACCGTCTAGGTTGGTTCCCAACAAGTGGTTCACAGACTTTAGGACTAAGTGGCGGATTCTTTGCTCAGTTTGCCGATCGAATGAAATATATTTTATTACCATCAATCACGCAAGCATTTTTGGCTACGGCGGTTACGATTCAGTATCTTCGAAGTGAAGTAATTGATTCAAAATCATTAGACTTTGTAAGAACAGCACGTTCGAAAGGTGTACCAACTAAGAAAGTCTTCAGTCGTCATATCTTTAGAAATGCTGCTTTACCAATGGCGTCACAGATGGGGTACGAAATTACTTCGTTGATTGCTGGTTCAGTGGTTATCGAGAAGATTTTTGGTTATCCAGGTGTTGGTAAGTTATTTATTGATGCTATTGGCCAACGTGATTATGCTGTTATTACTTCTTTAGTATTGATTTTAGGGATTGCAACATTAGTGGGGACCTTGCTTTCAGATATTATCATGAGTATTGTTGATCCACGTATTAGAATCCAATAAAAATCAATCAAAAAAGGAGGATGAGTCAAATGAGTGAAAAGAAAGATGTCGTAGCGCAAGAAAGTGTCCCACCAATGGGCCTGCGCATGATTGCACGTGAATTTAAAAAAGACAAAATAGCCATGTTTTCATTGGGCTTGTTAGTTCTTTTATTATTGTTTGTCTTTATTGGCGCTATTTTAACAGATCAAGATAAAGTAATGTATGTAAGTATTTTTGATAAATACGCTGAACCTGGAGCGATTTCTACTCAAGGTCATAAGTTCTTGCTTGGCGCAGATGAAGGTGGCCGAGATGTATTCGGTCAATTAGTGATTGGTGCTAGAAACTCTGTTTTAATTGGTTTTGCGATTACGATCATTACTTCGATCATCGGGGTAGGATTAGGAATCATTTCTGGGTATTACGGTGGAATGATTGATAATATATTGATGCGAATCGTTGATTTCGTCATGATTTTACCAATTATGCTGATTATTATCGTATTTGTTTCAATTATTCCTAAATACAATGTTTGGTCATTCATTTTTATCATGAGTGCATTCTACTGGGTAGCGAAAGCGCGACTCTTTAGAAGTAAAACATTATCAGAAGCAAGACGTGATTACGTCAGTGCATCGAAAACAATGGGAACAAGTGATTTTAAAATCATGTTCCGTGAAATTATGCCCAATTTAAGTTCATTGATTATTACCAACTTAACGATGAACTTTGCAGCAAATATTGGAATTGAAACTACTTTGACTTTCTTAGGATTTGGATTACCTACGAATGTACCAAGTTTAGGAACTTTAATTGGTTACGCAAGTAGTGGTGAAGTGTTAGTAAATCGTCAATGGATCTGGTTACCCGCGTCAATGCTAATTCTAGTTTTGATGTTGTGTATAAACTATGTTGGTCAAGCATTTAAGCGTTCTGCTGATGCGCGTCAACGTTTAGGATAGAACGAAATAAGGGGGATATAGGAATGAAGAAAACGATTTTTGGAGTAGTAACATTGTTATCTGTCGTAACACTAGCAGCTTGTGGCGGCGGCAACGGTACGGATTCTTCTGGAAATGCTTCAGGAGATAAAGGGGATAGCCAAGCTTTATCATTCCCACTTGCAACAAAAAATGATAAAGATGCAATTGAAGATGGTGAATTAGAAGCCGCAGTTGCAACAGATAGTCAATTCGCTGGGTTGTTCCAATGGGAATTCTATCAAGATGCGTTTGATGCGGCATTCATGGCACCATCACATGAAGCATTATTCTCAAATGATACAGATTTCAAAATCACTGATGATGGAGCAGCTACTTTAGACTTAGACCAAGATAAAAAAGTTGCGACAATCAAACTGAAAGACAATGTGAAGTGGTCTGACGGAGTGGACGTTACGGCGGATGACGTAATTTTCTCTTACGAAATCATTGGTCACAAAGACTATACAGGTATTCGTTATGACGATACTTTCCGTAATGTAATTGGTATGGAAGAATATCATGATGGCAAAGCAGATACGATTTCTGGAATCAAAAAAGTAGATGACAAAACAGTTGAAATTGAATATAAAAAAGTTGAGCCAAGTATGTTACAAGCCGGCGGTGGTGTTTACTCATATGCTGCTCCAAAACATACACTTGAAGGCGTAGCAATCAAAGACATGGAATCAAGTGATCAAGTTCGTAAACACCCTGTAACTTTTGGTCCTTATTACATGAGTAATATTGTTGCTGGTGAATCAGTAGAATACTTGCCAAATGAGTACTATTGGAATGGCAAACCAAAATTGAAAAAAATCACAATGAAGTCAGTGCAAACAGCTAGTGCAACAGAAGCATTGAACTCTAAGTTGTATGACATGATTTTCCAAATGCCAACAGATACTTACGAAACATATAAAGATATTGAAGGCTATACAAACTTAGGTCGTGAACAAACTTCATACACTTACCTTGGATTTAAATTAGGTAAATGGAACAACGAAGAAAGCACAGTTGAATACGATCCTAATTCAAAAATGGCTGACAAATCATTACGTCAAGCGATGGGTTACGCTTTAGATAATGACTCTGTTGGTAGCAAATTCTACGCTGGTTTAAGAAGCAACGCAACGTCATTGATTCCTCCAGTGTTCGAATCTTACCATGATTCTAAACTAAAAGGGTATACACAAGATATTGATAAAGCAAACAAATTATTAGATGACGCAGGATTCAAAGATGTTGATGGCGATGGTATTCGCGAAGACAAAGATGGCAAAGAATTCACAATCAAATTTGCTTCAATGTCAGGTGGCGAAACAGCACAACCATTAGCTGACTACTATGTACAACAATGGAAACAAATTGGTTTAAATGTTGAATACACAACTGGACGTCTAATTGAGTTTAACTCATTCTATGACAAACTAAAAAATGATGATCCTGAAATTGATGTTTATCAAGCAGCTTGGAATACAGGAACTGATCCAAATCCAAGTGGACTATGGGGACCAAATGCAGCATTCAACTACACTCGTTACGAATCTGAAGAAAACACAAAATTAATTGATGCAATCAATTCAAGTGATGCGTTTGATGCAGATTTCCAAAAAGAAGCATACCAAAAATGGCAAGAATATGCGTTTAAAGAAGCTTTTGCAATTCCAACATTATTCCGTAATGAAGTCTTACCTGTGAATGATCGCGTAAAAGACTGGAACTGGGCATACGACGAACGTAATCCTTGGGCAGAAGTTTCTGTAACAGATGCTTCACGCTAATCAAAATTTTTAACAGAAACTATTTTCGTTTATAATTTTACAATGAATAAGGTCAACCGCTTGCTGGTTGACCTTATTTTTTTGTTGGATACTAAAAGGAAAAAAAGAGTGACAGATTAGAACAAAGCTGTTCAAAAATTTAAGCAACCTTTTCTAAAAAAATCCCAATTAGTAAAGCAGCCTGTTTTGAACGACAGCCTTTTTCTTAAAGCTTTCTTACTTTTTAGTCAAACATTTCAAAATTATCAAAAAACCAGTATAATAAGGAAGTATGAAAAATATCCTATAAAAGGAATGTGGAAAATGGACAATCAGCTGACAAAAGAACTTAAAGAAAAATATACAATCGTTTTTCACGATCTAAATTTACTTGAACAAGCTTTTACCCATTCATCCTATGTGAATGAGCATCGCAATCTACACCTATCAGACAATGAACGTTTAGAATTTTTGGGAGATGCAGTGTTAGAGTTAATGGTTTCTCAGTACTTGTATCGCTTGTATCCCGATTTACCAGAAGGAAAACTAACAAAAATGCGTGCAGCAATCGTTCGTGAAGACAGTTTATCAAAATTCGCAAAAGAATGTCATTTTGATCAACACGTCATGTTAGGTAAAGGTGAAGAAAACTCTGGTGGACGAACACGTCCTGCGTTATTATGTGACCTATTTGAAGCTTTTCTAGGTGCTTTATATTTGGACCAAGGCTTCGAAGTAGCGCACGCATTCATCAAGCAAGTTATCTTCCCAAAAGTCAAAGCAGGTGCTTTTTCACATGAGATGGATCACAAAACCAAATTGCAAGAAGTCTTGCAAAAATCAGGGGATGTTTTTATTGAATATCGCTTGATTAAAGAAGAAGGACCAGCCCATGAACGTATTTTTTGGATTGAAGTCTATGTTGATGATCAATTGATTGGTACGGGCCAAGGAAAATCAAAAAAATTAGCAGAACAAGCTGCTGCTGAAAATGCATTAGCAGCCTTGGAAGAGTAAGTGAGGGAAAGCTTTCGTGTATTTGAAACGAATTGAAATCGCTGGATTCAAGTCATTCGCTGATAAAACAGTGATTGACTTCGAAAACAGTGTCACAGCAGTTGTTGGTCCCAATGGTAGCGGAAAAAGTAACATCACGGAAGCCATTCGTTGGGTCTTAGGTGAACAATCAGCAAAAAGTTTACGTGGTGGAAAAATGCCAGATATTATTTTTGCAGGTTCAGATTCTCGTAAACAACTAAACGTAGCAGAAGTAACGGTCATTTTAGATAATGAAGACCATTATCTACCATTGGAATACAATGAAATAAGTGTGACACGTCGCTACCGTCGAACAGGAGAAAGCGATTTTTTTATCAATAAACAATCTTGTCGGTTGAAAGATATCCAAGAGTTGTTTTTAGATTCTGGCTTAGGAAAAGAATCTTTTTCAATTATCTCACAGGGAAAAGTTGAAGCGATTTTTAGTAGCAAACCGGAAGATCGCCGTGGAATCTTTGAAGAAGCAGCGGGTGTGTTAAAGTATAAACAACGTAAGAAAAAAGCAGAACAAAAGCTTTTTGAAACAGAAGATAACCTTAGCCGAGTTCAAGATATTATCTATGAATTAGAAGAACAGCTAACTCCTTTAGCTACTCAAAGTAAGGCAGCAAAGGAGTTTTTACGCTTAAAAGAAGAATTGACCGAAACAGATATTGCTCTAATGATTGCAGAAATCAAAGCGGCAAGAACTGAGTGGACCCAACGAGAAGCTGAACTAAAGCAATTTAATCAAGAGTTAGCGACCGTAACCGAGCAAATCCAAGAGCGTGAATCAACTCTGGCAACTTGGCGTAAACAAAATGCGCAAGCTGATCGTTTGATTGAAAAGAATCAGCAAAAATTACTTGCTTTATCAGAAAGCCTAAAGCAAACAGAAGGACAAAAAGATGTTTTATTGGAACGCTCAAAGCATACCAAACAAAGTACACAAGAATATCAAGCATCTTTAGCGGAAGCACAGAAAAAAGTTCAACACTTTGAAAAACAACAAGCTAGTTTAACAAAAGATGTTGATAAAAAAGAAGCGGAAATCCAGCAAGCAGAAGCACAATTGATGGTAACCCAACAGGAACTTGAAAAATATCAAAAGTCGACAAAAGAATTATTAGCCGAATTACGCGATCAATATGTCGATTTAATGCAAGAACAAGCAGCTGTCGGAAATGAATTGAAATACTTAGAACGTCAGTATCAGCAAGAGACAGCAAAGAGCCAACAAACATTGGCAAAGCAAACAGAAGTTCAAGCAACTGTTGCAGAATTGTCGGCAAAAAAAGCAGAATTAGTGGAGCAACAAACGAAACTGACTCAATCATCAGAAGAAACAAAAACAAAAGTGACAGCTATTCAGACAGAAGGAAAGAAATTCCAAGAACAGTTGAATACTGAACACCCAAAAATGTATCAATTGATGAATCAGGTGCAACAATTACGTGCACGACAAAAGAGTTTACAAGAAATCCAAGAAAACTATTTTGGCTTTTATCAAGGTGTACGTTTAGTGTTACAACACAAGCAACAATTATCTGGCGTTGTAGGTGCAGTCGCAGAACTAATTGATGTTCCAGCTGATTTCACTTTAGCAATCGAAACCGCATTAGGAGGAGCTGCACAACATATTATTGTTGAAAATGAAGTGGATGCAAGACAAGCAATCACTTATTTGAAGCAACAAAAAGGTGGACGTGCAACTTTCTTACCATTGACAACGATTAAACCACGTCAATTACCTGCTCATGTTGCGGCACAAGCAGCTACTATCGAGGGCTTTTTAGGCGTAGCAAGTGAACGAGTGACTTACCCAGATGCAGTCCAATCAGTAGTGAATAATTTATTGGGAACGATCCTTTTAGCAAAAGACCTAGCTAGTGCTAATACGATTGCACAAACGATTCATTATCAATATCGTGTGGTTTCTTTAGAGGGAGACGTTATGAACGCAGGTGGTTCAATGACAGGCGGAGCCAATAAGCGTGGAAACCAAGGAAGTTTATTCGCTCAAAATCAAGAATTGAAACAATTGACTAGTGAGTTTGACCAAGCAAATCAAGAACTACAAGTTCAAGAAAAGAAAGTTCAAGCTTTACAAGAAAAAGTTACGACACTTAGTGAAGAATACGAAGCTGCCCGAAGTGTTATGGAACAGTTGCGTTTCGAAGAACAAGAAGTTGCAAATAAACTTCAAAATATCTCAAATGATTTAACACGTTTTGAAAAAGAACAACAGATTTCTAATTTTGAGACACGTGAGTTAAATCAATTTATCGAAACTTATGAAAAACAACGTACAGAATTAGCAACGAAGCAACAAGAATTGGAAGAACAACGCACGAAAATTGACGAAGAAATCAAATCTTTAAGTCAAGAAAGCGATCAAATGGAAGCTCGTCGCGCGCAAATCCAAGGACAAAAAGCGCAAGAACAAGCGGATCTTGCCGTATTAAAAGAACAGTTTAATCACTTGCAGATCCAGTTACGTGGTGCACGTGTCCAAAAAACAGAGGCAATGGAACGCCAGACAAGTTTAGAACAACAGCTAGCTGCGTTAACGGCAAACTTTTCTGATCATGAGTTGACAGAAGAAAGCTTAGACGAAAAAATTCGTGAATTATCTGTGCAACGTGAACAGCTACAAGCTGAACTTCAGGAAGTGAAAGCAACCCGTGACACAACACAAAAAGAAATTGACCAGCTAGCAGAAGTATTGGCACAACAAAACCAAGAACACAAAGTTCGCTTGACTGAGCAATCAAAACTTGAAGTGAAAAAAGATCGTGCAGAGATGCTACTAGATCAGCACGTTACGTATTTAGAAACAGAATATCAAATGACTTTTGAGAAAGCTGTGATTGATTATCAACCAACAGTAGATGTTTCCGGTAGCAAAGAAAAAGTAGCGACATTGAAACGAAGTATTGAAGCACTAGGACCAGTTAACTTGAATGCCATTGAGCAATATGAACAAGTGAATGAACGTTATACCTTTTTATCTACTCAAAGAGATGATTTGCTTTCTGCGAAAAATCAGTTATTTGATACAATGGATGAAATGGATGATGAAGTTCGCACTCGTTTCAAAGAAGTTTTTGAAGCAATCCGCAAAGAATTCAAAGTGGTCTTTCCGAATATGTTTGGCGGTGGACGAGCAGAACTTGTCTTGACTGATCCCACTGATTTATTAAAAACAGGAATTGAAATCGAAGTTCAACCTCCAGGTAAAAAACTACAAAGTCTAAGTCTACTTTCTGGTGGAGAGCGCGCATTGACGGCAATTGCTTTGCTATTTTCAATCATTCGTGTGCGTCCGGTACCGTTTTGTATTCTTGATGAAGTAGAAGCAGCTTTAGATGAGGCAAACGTGACACGTTTTGGGAACTATTTGCGTAATTTCCAAAATGATACCCAATTTATTGTGGTCACCCACCGTAAAGGAACAATGGAAGCTGCGAATGTTTTGTATGGCGTAACGATGCAAGAATCAGGTGTTTCAAAAATCGTTTCTGTCCGTATGGAAGATCTTAAAGAAGATGAGAATCTTGTTGTGAAAGAGTAGGAAGTAAATATGATTAAATTAGTTGCCATTGATTTAGATGGAACATTACTAAACGAAGAAAAACAAATTTCTGCTAGAAATAAAGAAATTTTGGCGCAAGCAAAAAATCAAGGAGTTAAAATTGTTTTGTGTACAGGTCGTCCACTGGCGGCTATGGCACATTATTTAACGGAATTGGATTTGCTTGATTCAGGTGACTATAGCATTACGTTTAATGGTGGGCTTGTTCAAAAAAATGACACAGGCGAAATCATGGCGAAAAAAGTAATGACTATTGCAGACGTTGAGCAATTGACCCAGTTAGCACAAGCGTTGTCTTTGCCACTAGATGTGTTATCTGATGGGATTGTTTATCAGTTACCAACAGCTCCTGAAAAACAATCGCTTTATAATGTGCTGAATAAAGTTTTGGATTTCCGTCCGGGAACTTTGCTGGATGTTAAGAAAGCGGATGTTTTGAACAAAGCAGTTATTGCTTATGCACAAGAAGAATTAGATCCAAAAATTCAAGAAATTCCAAATGTGTTTCATGAACAATTTGAAATCATCAAGACACGTAGTATGCTGCTAGAATTTATGCCAAAAGGTGTTACTAAAGCGTATGGAATTTCTTTATTAGCAGAAGAGCTAGGAATCACCCAAGCAGAAGTCATGGCAATTGGTGATGAAGAAAATGATTTACCAATGATCGAATATGCAGGAATGGGTGTCGCAATGGCAAATGCTGTTCCTTTAGTTAAAGAAAGTGCAGACTATTTGACTGCAAGTAATGATGACGACGGTGTTGCACAAGCAATTGAAAAATTTGTTTTAGTATAGGGGGGAATCAAATGGGATTTTTTGACAAAATCAAGCGAGCGTTTACTGGTGAAGAGCAACCAGAAGAAGTCGTTGAAGTCCAAGAAAAGTATGACAAAGGATTAGAAAAAACGAGAAAAACTTTTGGCGAGCGAATGAATGAATTGTTTGCTAATTTCCGAACAGTTGATGAAGATTTCTTTGAAGAATTAGAAGAAACATTGATTGGCGCGGACGTTGGTTTTGAAACAGCAATTCAAATTACAGAGTCTTTACGTCAAGAAGTGAAGTTGCGTAATGCGAAGAAACCAGCAGAAGTTCAAAATGCCATCATTGAAAAACTGGTTGATTTGTACGAACAAGAAGGTCTTAATGAAGTGAATGAGTTGAATATCCAACCAGAAGGACTGACGGTAATGCTTTTTGTTGGTGTGAATGGTGTGGGTAAAACGACAAGCATTGGGAAACTTGCACATCAATACAAAAATGAAGGCAAAAAAGTTTTGATGGCAGCAGCTGATACATTCCGTGCGGGAGCGATTGACCAATTAGTAGTCTGGGGTGAACGCGCTGGTGTGGAAGTCGTTCACGGAAATGCTGGTGGCGATCCAGCAGCAGTTGTTTATGATGCATTGGAACGTGCCAAAGCAGAAGAAGCAGATGTTTTACTTGTTGATACAGCTGGACGCTTGCAAAACAAAGTGAATTTGATGAAAGAGTTAGAAAAAATCAAACGTGTGATTCAACGTGAACTACCAGATGCACCACATGAAACATTATTGGTATTAGATGCAACAACAGGGCAAAATGCAATGGTTCAAGCAAAACAATTTAAAGAAACAACAGATGTAACTGGGCTAGTTTTGACTAAATTAGATGGAACTGCTAAAGGTGGAATTGTGTTAGCTATCAGAAATGAATTGCATTTACCAGTAAAATTAGTTGGATTAGGTGAAGGAATAGATGATCTAGAACCGTTTGATCCAAATGATTTTGTTGTTGGATTGTTTAAAGGATTACTGAAAGAAGAATAATCAATTAACTTATGAACAAATCATGGGAACATGACGTTTTAAATGTAAGAAGTATGCCGGAAAAAGACTGGTATACTTCTTTTTTTGTGCAGTTTTTCATAATCTCCTCATTTTAAGGCAAGATCGTTCTTTTTCTGATTGTTTTTTACTATAATGTCAATGTATGAAGTGGAGGACATGTAATGATGAACTTTAAAAAATTATTAGAACATTCAAGTGCGATACCGTTTATCGATCAAGCTCGATTTGGAATTGAACGTGAAGGACAACGGGTAACACATGACGGAAAGTTAGCAAGAACAGATCATCCAGCTATTTTTGGTGATCGCACGTATCATCCATATATTCAAACTGATTTTAGTGAGACTCAAGTGGAAATGATTACACCAGTAACAGATTCCATTGATGAACTTTTTCAATATTTAGATGCAATTTATGATGTGACTTCTCGGTCAATGTCAGATGAGGAAATGATTTGGCCACTAAGTATGCCACCTGCTTTGCCACAAAAAGATGAGGAAATCATGATTGCCAAACTAGCAACGTTTGAAGATGTTTTGTATCGTCGCTATTTAGCAAAAGAATATGGTAAACGAAAACAAATGGTCAGTGGCATTCATTTTAATTTTGAATTTGGTGAGGAATTAATTCGTTCTCTGTTTGTTCAGCAAACAGAGATTCAAGAGTTTGCAGCTTTTAAAACAGAAGTGTATTTAAAAGTAGCAAGAAACTTTTTGCGCTATCGCTGGTTGATTACGTATTTATATGGAGCTTCTCCATTAAGCGAGGCAAATTATTTCGTTGATGAGCTACATCCTCATGAACCTGTTCGTAGTATTCGAAATAGTGAATATGGCTACACTAATCATTCAAATGTAAAAGTTTCTTATGCCTCAATGGAGCAGTACTTAGCAGATATTGAACAAATGATTGAAGAAGGCAAGTTATCTGAAGAAAAAGAATTCTATGCACCTGTACGTTTCCGTGGAGGTAAAAGAGTTGCGGACGTTGCAAAGATGGGTGTACGTTATATCGAGTTGCGAAATATTGATTTGAACCCGTATCATCATTTAGGAATTAGTAAAGAACAAGTCCAGTTTTTACAATTATTTTTAGTATTTATGCTCTGGGCACCCGAAGGATCATCTGTCGACGAGTGGGTGGAAGAAGGAACGCTTTACAACAATCGAGTTGCTTTGGAAGGACCATTGGATCAAACCGCGATGTACGAGGAAGGCCTGATGCTCTTTACGCAAATGAAAGAGATGGTTCAAGCTTTGCAACATGAAGAATTGTTACCTACAATTGACAAATTAGCTGAACGTTTAAATAACCCGTCTCAGACGATTGCTGCCCAATTATACACAGAAGCACAAAGTGATAGCCAAAAAGCTGTTGCAGTTGCCTTAGGCAGAAAATACGATGCTGAAAGCCATGAGCGACCATATCAATTGGCGGGCTTTCGTGAGATGGAACTATCCACACAAATTTTCCTATTTGATGCAATTCAAAAAGGAATTCAAGTGAAAGTGATTGACGAAGCAGATCAGTTTTTACGTTTGCAATTTGAAAATCATGTCGAATACGTTAAAAATGCGAATATGACAAGTAAAGATAGTTACATTGTGCCTTTGATTATGGAAAATAAAACGGTGACCAAAAAAATTCTAGCAGAAGCAGGTTTCCGTGTTCCTGCTGGCGCGGAGTTTACTTCGATGGCTGAAGCAAAACGTGCCTATTCTCGTTTTGCAAAGGAAGCATTTGTCATTAAACCAAAGTCAACAAATTACGGATTAGGTATCACAATTTTTAAAGAGGGCGCGAGTGAAGAAGATTATCACAAAGGGTTAGAAATTGCTTTTCGGGAAGATACCTCCGTTTTAGTAGAGGAATTTTTACCTGGAACAGAATATCGTTTTTTTGTGATTGATAGACAAGTTCAAGCGATTTTACTTCGGATACCTGCAAACGTTATTGGCAACGGCGAGCAAACTGTGGCGGAATTAGTTGCTCAAAAAAATCAAGATCCTTTACGTGGGACAAATCATCGCGCACCATTAGAATTAATTCAGTTGGGTGATCTTGAACAATTGATGTTGAAAGAACAAGGATTAACAATTGATTCTATTCCTGCGAAAGATCAAATCGTTTATTTGCGTGAAAATTCCAATATCAGTACTGGTGGAGATTCAATTGATGTAACAGCTGAGTTTTCTGATGCGTACAAAGAAATTGCAGTCGCAGCTGTTACGGCGTTGGGGGCAAAAGTCAGCGGAATCGATTTGATTATTCCAGACAAAGAAATTGATCCGTCAACAGATGAGAAGGCTTATGGTATCATCGAAGCCAATTTTAATCCTGCAATGCACATGCATGTTTATCCATTTTCTGGGACAGGACGACGATTAACTTTAGCGGTGTTGAAACTTTTGTATCCGGAAGTCTGGGCGTTGAACCATTGGAACGAGGAAGAAAAATAAGTTGATTTAAATAAAGTAAAAAGCTCGTGTAAAATTCGTTAATGAATTTACACGAGCTTTTTACTTTATTAGTGGAATAATTTGTCCCAAAGACTTTTTTTCGGTTTTTCTGATTGTTCAGGTTCTTGAACTTTTGGATATTTTTTTTCAATATCAATGACGGGCTCATTGACCGCTTCTTTAGCAGCTAAAATCAGACCAAGACTATCGTCATCATTTTTAACAAAATCATTGATAACTGTGAAACGAACTTTTTGTTTTGTTGCCAATTGGATATAGCGTGCTTGAAGGTCTTCAGGCATACTGCCATTTAATAAAATTTGTTCATCTGGGTATTTTTCAAGTTCCTTAGTGAAGTTTGCTTGATTCTCAGCTTTTTTCATTTCACCAATGGTCATACTGACATAGCAACGCTCACGAAAAGTTCCTAGATATTTATGTTGTTCATCTGGGTTGACCAAAGGTGTCCCGTAACGACCTTTGTCCAAGTGACTTTGCAATTCATCTTGTGGCAAAAGAAGCCCTCCTTTATAGCGATTGATACAGCGATTATAACACAAATTACTTGAAATAAGATAAATGGTAAAAAAGCGGTTGCTTTTGCTCAACTTCTCACTTAGAATAAGAATGAAAATCATTCTCAATTAGAAAAGAGGGATTTTATGCGTTATCGCTGGTTGATTGCCAGCTTAGTGGGACTCAGTTTTCTTTCACTATTGATAGGAGTGTCATCGGTCCAATTAACAGAATTTTTTCAGGCAGATACACAAAGTGCGCAATTATTTCTTATTAGTCGTTTGCCTCGTACCATTTGTATTGTGCTAGTGGGAGCTACAAGCAGTATTTGTGGGTTGATTATGCAGCACTTGACTCAGAATAAATTTGTTTCACCAACGACTGCTGGAACAATGGACAGTGCACGCTTAGGAATTTTGATTGTAATGCTTTTTCTACCGAATGCGTCGATTGTCACACGTTCAGCAACGGCTTTTGCATTTGCTTTTTTAGGGACAGGATTGTTTCTTTATTTTGCAAGAATGATTCCACAAAAAAATCAGTTGATGCTGCCATTGATTGGTGTGATGTGGGGCAATATTATTGGTTCCATCGCAACTTTTTTTGCTTACCAATATCAGTTGGTGCAAAATATGTCTTCGTGGTTACAAGGAAATTTTTCTACCATTCTGCGTGGCAATTATGAACTGCTTTATCTAACGATTCCTTTGTTAGGAATTATTTATTATTTTGCGTATCAATTTACGATCGTTGGATTGGGTGAGTCATTTGCGGTGAATCTTGGTATGAATTATCACAAAATGCAGTTGTTAGGTGTCGGATTAGTTTCTTTAGCTAGTGCAGTCGTGTTAATTATGGTTGGAACAATGCCGTTTTTAGGCGTTATTGTTCCCAATTTAGTGGCGAGAATGTATGGGGATCAAGTCCATCAAACTTTAGGAATAACTGCATTATTTGGAAGTGTTTTTTTATTAATTTGCGATATTTTGGCTCGCGTTCTAATTTATCCTTATGAAATTCCAGTGAGTGTCATTGTTGGAATAATTGGCGGAATTATTTTCCTCTTTTTATTAGTGAAGGGGGAGAAACGATGAAAAACAATATACGCTGGCGTTTATTGTTATTAGTTGGTGTGGTGTGCTTGGTTACGATAAGTTATTTAATCATCAACACTTATGGAAACTGGTCGTTTGCTTGGGCATTAAGAAGTAAAAAAATTGGTGCTTTTTTCTTGGTTTCACTAGCAGTGAGTGGAGCAACAATTAGCTTTCAAACAATCAGTCAAAATCAATTTTTGACCCCGTCCGTTTTGGGACTAGATTCGTTGTATGTACTTGTTCAAACAATTTTATTTTTCTTGTTAGGTGGCGTGACGATGCTACAGCAAACAGGTCTTGTCTTTTTTTTGCTGACAATTAGTCTAATGGTTGGCTTGAGTTTGAGTTTATTCTATTTTTTATTAAAAAAAATGCAAGCTAGTTTATTTTTATTATTGATGACTGGGATGGTCTTAGGAACGTTGTTTGGCAGCATGAGTACGTTTTTACAAGTCATAATGGATCCTAATGAATATGATTTGTTACAAGGTCGGCTGTTCGCAAGTTTTGGGAATATTCAGAGTCAATATCTCTTGCCAGCCACTTGTTTGATTGTTGCTGGCTGGTGTCTGCTGTTTTATTTGCATCGTTTTCTAGATGTTATTCACTTGGGAAGAGAAAAAGCGATGAACTTAGGTGTAGATGTTGCACGATTACAATTTCTTGTGCTGTTTGTGGTTAGCTTACTGACGGGAACAGCGACAGCGTTAGTAGGTCCTATGACCTTTTTAGGGTTTATCGTAGCAAATGTTAGTTACCGGTTATTTGCAACATATCAACACAAAGTTTTATTTGTCGGTAGTTTTTTAGTGGCAATGCTGTTGCTGACAGGTGGGCAGTTGCTTGTTGAACAACTTTTTGGTTGGAACACAACAATTAGTGTAGTGATTGAATTTCTGGGGGGGAGTTACTTTTTACTAAAATTAATTCGTGAAAGGAAGCAAGCAGGATGATTGATTTAGCTGGTGTGAATAAAGCTTATCAAGGAAAGTCAGTGGTAGATAATATCAACTTGACGATTCAAGAACAACAATTAACGGCTTTTATTGGACCAAATGGCGCGGGAAAATCAACTTTGCTTTCCTTGGTTAGCCGTTTAGTTCCTAAAGATACAGGTGAAATTTATTTAGATCATAATGAAGTGCGGACGTGGAAGTCAAATGAATTAGCGAAAAAATTAGCCATTTTACGTCAATCAAATGAATTGAATTTACAAATTACAGTTAGAGAATTGGTTGAATTTGGTCGGTTTCCTTATACAAAAGGACGCTTGACACAAGAAGACCATCAACTTGTGGAAGAAGCGCTCAAACATTTGGGGTTAACTAAGCTAACAGATCAATTCGTTCATACCTTATCTGGCGGACAACTTCAGCGTGCATATATTGCGATGGTCTTAGCTCAAGATACCGATTATATCTTGCTGGATGAACCGTTGAATAACTTAGATATGAATTTTGCAGTTCAAATCATGCAAATTTTAAAAAAATTGGTGACCGAGCTTGGCAAAACAGTCGTAATTGTCCTACATGATATTAATTTTGCGGCTAGTTATGCAGATGAAATTGTGGCAATGAAAGAAGGACAATTGTTTACGCAAGGAAAAACCAATGAGATTATCCAAAAAGCTGTACTCGATGAATTATATGAAATGGACATTCGAATTTGCGAAATTGAAGGTCGTAGATTCTGTCTTTATTTCTAAAAATAAATGTTAGGAGAACAAGGAATGAAAAAATGGATGTTTAGTTTCGTGGTTGTTGCATCATTGTTAACAGCTTGTGGAACAGGGAATAAATCAGAAGAAACAACAGCAACAAAAACTGCTAGTAGCGAAGAAACAACGCTGACAGTCAAAGACAGCAATGGTGAGGTAAATGTAACCAAGAATCCTCAGAAAGTTGTCGTTTTTGACAATGGGTCACTAGATACACTTGACGCATTAGGCGTAGGCGACCATGTTGTTGGTGCTGCAACACAAAATTTACCTGCTTATTTATCAAGTTACAAAGAAGTTGAATCTGCTGGTGGAATCAAAGAACCAGATTTAGAAAAAATCAATCAAATGAAGCCAGACCTGATTATTATTTCTGGTCGTCAAAGTGATTTTCAAGAAGAACTAAGTAAAATCGCGCCGACTTTATTTTTATCAGTTGATACGGAAAAACCATGGGAATCAATTCAACAAAATGTCTTAACGCTAGGTGAAATTTTTGATAAAGAATCTGAAGCGAAGAAACAAATCAAAGAACTATCTACTGAAATCAAAAAGACAGCAGACAAAGCAAGTGACCTTGATAAAAAAGCATTAGTTGTTTTAGTTAACGAAGGCCAACTATCTGCTTATGGTTCTGGTTCACGTTTCGGATTTGTACATGATGTTTTTGGCTTCCCGCAAGCAGATAATGAAATTGAACCTTCAACACACGGTCAAAGTGTTTCATTTGAATATGTGTTAGAAAAAAATCCAGACTTATTATTTGTAATTGATCGTACCAAAGCAATTGGTGGAGATGACAGCCAAAATAATTTGGCAGAAAATGAATTGATTGCACAAACGAATGCAGGTAAAAATGGAAAAATCATTTCACTACAACCAGATGTATGGTATTTGAGCGGTGGCGGATTAGAGTCAATGAAATTGATGTTAGAGGATGTAAATCAAGCATTTGAATAAAGATGAAAGAAAAAAACAAGGCAAAACGATTATTCGTTTTGCCTTGGTTTTTTGCTATTTTCATACTCAGTCCGTAAAATCAGTTGGTAACAGGCATTCGCTATCAATCTCGTAAGGACTGATTCGCGGCGGTTCATCGATTAAAAAAGTTGCGAGCCAGTGTAAGAACATCGTTCATCGCCTCCTTTAGGGTAAATCTATCATAAGTGATTCACCTTAAAGGAAGCTTAACTTACCTTACGCATAGTATTCTGCAAGTGGTTGGTATTGAACGATATTCATTTTACGATAAAAGTCGGCAGGTAAATGACTCCAGCGTTTTAATAATTGATAAAAATAACTTGCTTCAGCTTTGATTTTATATTCACTTAACGTCAAACCAAAGGACTTTTGTTGTTTCTTTGCCTGTGTTTCGTAAAATTGAAGAGCCGTTTCTTTGTCCTCATTGACAAAAAGAGTTTTGACTTCAATATATGATCCTTCAATGTTCTGAGTTTCTTCAATAAAATAAATATTTTTGATTTGCTCGCTCATAATGGTTCCTCCAAATACTTGATTTGCTTTGATAAGAAAACTATAACTAAGAGATATTAACAAACTGTGAACAAATCATTATTCTTTTTCAACTAGTTATTAAAACTTTCTTGATTTGCTTTTCCAGCTTGTTCTTTTAAGGAAGGTCTAAGGATAGTTAGGTAAATACTTGCTTCTTACAGCAAATTTCGCTACAGTAATTAGAAAACTAGAGATTGGTGCGTGTTGCAAATGGAATTAAAAGTAAACCGAAACTTGATTTTTGCTGAACATCAACAAATAGAAACAGCACGACTATGGTTGCGTCCCGTTTCAATTATGGATGCAAAAGACATGTTTGAATACGCGAATGATGAAGAGACGACTCGTTTTGTTTTTGTTCGCCATCAAACACTAGAAGAGACAAGAATTTCCATCGCCAATTATTTTATGAATGAACCGCTGGGAAAGTACGCCATCGAAGTCAAAGAAACGGGTAAGATGGTTGGCACCATTGATTTGAGAATCGAAGACGTTGCGGCAGTTGCTGAGTTAGGCTACGTACTGAACAAAAACTATTGGGGAAATGGATATATTGCAGAAGCAGCGGAAGCTTTACTTGATTTGGGCTTTACCAAGTTAGATCTCGTACGCATTTTTGCTTATCATGATGTTGAAAATCCAAACTCTGGTCGCGTAATGGAAAAACTTGGGATGAAACAAGAAGGAATGATTCCTGATGCGCGACGTTGGAAAGAAAAAGTAATTTCGGTTATATTAAGAGGCATTACGAAAAGCGAATGGGCAGCAGCTCATCAATGAATGAGAGGGGAACAAGCATGGAATTAATAGTGACGAAGGAAGCACAAAGCTGGTTAGAAAAACATCGGGAAAAAGATGAACAAATTTTGCTGGATTTAGAAAATGGTGACGGGCCGTTTTCTGATAGTCGGATTACTTGTCAATTAGATACAGCTTTTCGTTTGATTTTTCTCAAGAAAGAGTCAACGGCTGATCTTAGTTTGTATTCGATTTTGGCAGACACACCTCTAGGGCCAATTCGTATCAAGAAAAGTGCCGAGATGTATTTAGATGATCCAACAACTTTAGCTTTAGAACCAACTTATCAAAGTTTACAATTGAAAGGGCCAAGTGGTTTATTAAAAGGGAACTTACCAGTCGTTCGAAAAGCTTGAAAAATTTCAAATAAGAAGGTAACAAAAAATGGGGAAATTGGCAGTAATTAGTGATTTACACGTAGATATCAATAAATTTGGCGAGTCGCAAATGAATGATTTGTGGCAAGTGTTACAAAAAAAAGAAATCACTCGCCTGCATTTAGCAGGTGACATTGCAAATAAGGTCAATCAGGCTTTGGCAGTTGTTGATTTTTTTGCAATGAAAGGATTGCCGACGACGTTTAATTTTGGAAATCATGAACTAGCAGACGTGACGGGTGAACCAATGATGAATCATTTCCCAGATAACCATTTTTTGAATGAACGTTACCTTGCATTAAATGATCACACAGTTCTACTTGGAATGAATGGCTGGTATGATTATCAGTTTTCTGAGCTAACGGATGAGGAACAAATTTTGCGGATGAAGCGATTGTACTGGTATGACCGAATGATCGAAAGAGAAGGAACCGATTTGGAAGTCAATGAGCAAGTGCTTGTAGCAACCAAGCAACTCCTTGAAACACTTACGCAAAAAAAATTAGATGTCATATTGGCTACGCATTTTGTGCCCAAAAAAGAATTTATTGTATATCAATCTGCGCCTTATGAACGTTGGAATAAATTAAATGCTTTTTTGGGTTCTGCTTCAATGGGGCAACTTTTGGATCAATATACCAATGTAAAACAAGTTGTTTTTGGGCATACCCATCGTCGATTTGAAGACCAGGTCATTCAAGGAACGAAATATAGTTGTCGGCCATTTGGTTATTATTATGAATGGCAACTGACAAGGCAATTTGTGTTACAAGAAAAGCTGGTAGAAAAATATAATCCAATGAAATTGCGTGGTGTTTTACGTGATCATTATCCAGCTTTTTTGGCCTATCAAAAAAAGCATTTGCAAGAAGAGTTTGAGCGAGCACTAACAATCATTGATTATTAATTGGATAACTAAAAAGGATGGGACAAGTAGTTGCTTTGTTCCATCCTTTTTAGTTATAAATATAAACAAAACTGCTACCTTCATTGAAATGTGTCAATTGTTCGCATGCTTTTTTGCAATGCTAGCTTGTTTCTAGCGCAATGATTCTGTTAAGGGTGAATGTACGCCAAGAAAGTGAAGCTAATTTGGAAAGGTGGGACTGTTTATATTGAAAAATCAACGCATTTGATTCAAAAAAAAACTCACAATGAAAAATTTCATCGTGAGTTTTTTTATAGATAAGATTAAGCCATAAATAATGCTTTGTATAAGAATACTGCAACGATCCCAGCGCAGATAGGTGCAACGACTGGTACCCAAGCATAGCTCCATTGTGATGAGCCTTTGTGTTTCAATGGTAAAATTGCATGTAGCAAACGAGGACCAAGGTCACGAGCTGGATTTAATCCAGGACCAGTAGGACCACCTAGTGAAGCTACAAGTGTCCAAACAAGGAAACCAAGTGCTAAGTGAGCAGTTCCAAGATTATCTTGGAAGAAAGGTGCTTTGGTAATTCCTAAAGCGCCAAAGAATAAAACAAATGAACCAAAGAATTCGTTAACGAAACCGTTGAATTTAGAACCAACACTATTGATAGTTGAGAAAGTTCCTAACACGTGGTTTACGTCTTCTGTTTGATCGTAGTAAGGTTTGTAACAAGCAACAACGACTAACTGTCCAATAATTGCTCCAAGGAATTGTGCGCCAATATAAGGTGCAACTTCTGCCCAAGGGAATAATCCGTTCATTGCTAGAGAAATAGTAAACGCAGGATTGATGTGGTTTCCACTGATTCCACCAAATACCATTGCAGGAATCATAACCCCACAGCCGTAACCGACAGCGATCAACATCCAGTCACTACCATAACCTTTTGTACCTTTTAAATCTACATTTGCTACAGCGCCATTACCTAAAATAATCAATAAAGCTGTACCCAACATTTCCGCCGCAAGACGAGTCATTAATGAGTAATCCATATATACCTCCAAAAATTTATAAAAGTGCAAAAAAAAAGAAACATCAACACAAAAGCAGGTGCGGTGTCTCGTGCTAGTCATTCTTCGAGGTCGTAATAAGTGCAATCAATCAAAAGAAAAAATGATTTCGACCAACTTGAACAAGCTAACCCTTTTTTTAGAAAAAAAGTCCCCTACAACTCACCAACTTCACTTTTAAATATACCAAAGAAAACTTATTTATTTTTTCAAAAGATGCTTCTTAGAAACAACACGTTTTGAAACTTTCAGAAAAAGATTGTTAGTAAAATGAAAATCAGACGTAAGGAGTGTATTACATGAAATTTTTTCAAGAGTTTTTCATTATTCTTTTTTTCTCTGTCTTAGGCGAGGGAATACGAGTGTTTGCCCATCTACCAATTCCGGGAAGTATTTTAGGTATTATCTTTTTGTTTTTAGCATTTGAAATGAAATTAGTAGACCCTGAAAAAATTGGGGCAACTGGTGATTTTTTATTGAATAATCTGACCATTTTATTTGTACCTGCTGGCGTGGGATTATTGGAATATTATGATGATATTGCGACCATCTGGCCTATCTTATTGGGTGCAGTAGTTGTTTGTGCGATTGTTACGATGGTTGCTGCTGGGAAAACAGCAGAAGGTGTCGAAGCAGCAATCAACTATTTACAAGAGCGGAAAATTCAAAAAAATGAAGTGGAGGATAACCAAGTTGAGTGAGTTTCTTAAAAACCCATTGTTTGGTCTTAGCCTAACTTTAGGTGTGTATGTATTATCAGATAAATTTTTGCGGAAATACAAATTGCCGATTATCAATCCTTTAGTGCTATCAATAGTTGTTATTATTTTCTTTTTACATTTTACAGGAATTAGTTATGCAGACTATAATGTCGGCGGGAATTTTTTAACGATGTTAATTACTCCTGCAACAGTTGCATTAGCGATTCCTTTATACAAGAATCTACATTTACTCAAAGAAAATTTCTTTCCGGTCATTTCAGCGATTCTGGCTGGAATTGTGGCGAATTGTTTAGTTAGTGTTGGAATTGGCTCTCTTTTTTTGTTGAAGAAGGAAATGGTCATCTCTTTATTACCAAAATCTGTGACAACAGCAATCTCCGTTGATCTTTCTCATACAATGGGTGGCGTTAACGCAGTTACTTTAGCAATTGTTGTATCAACGGGTATTTTTGGTTCATTGATTGCAACACACATCTTTCGTTTGTTTAAAATCAAAAGTCCAGTTGCACGAGGTGTCGCTTTAGGTAGTACCTCACATGCCATTGGGACTGCAAAAGCGATTGAGATTGGTGAAGTGGAAGGGATTATTTCTGGGCTTGCTATTTGTGTTAACGGGATGCTCACAGTTTTCTTACTACCGTTGATTTTCCAACCCTTTGCTAGTTGGTTTTAATGCGGGAAATGGCGTTTTGTGCTACAATAACCAAAAAGTTCTAGCACAAAGGAGCATAGCAAATGTATTTGTCATCAGATTATCTCAAGACGTTTGATAAAGACTTATATTATCAGATTCTCCTGCTGGAAAGCTTCGAGGATCATGAGTGGCACACTGCGGCTCAGCTTGCACAAAGTGTGCAGCTTGACGCGCGGAGTGTCACAAAATATTTAAGTGAATTAACAAAAAGTTATCAGCGCTTCAGCGGAAAGACACAAGCGCTCTTTCGTAAAAATCGGCGATCAGGTTACAACTTTTCAACGACGTTGGATCCGATAGAACATGAACGATTTTTAATCTATCTCGTGCAAAGTACGCTGAAGTTTCAGTTATTGCACGACATTTTTTTTGAAGAGTTTCGGACGATGTACCAGTTTGCTCAAAAAAATTATATCAGTGAGTCAACAGCGCACCGAAAAATCAATGAATGGAAACAAGAGTTACATTCATATGGAATCACGTTACAACGGAGAAGTTATGTCGCAAAAGGGGAAGAAGAAATCATCCGCTTATATTTACATATGACTTTTTGGCAATTGTTTCGCGGAAAAATCTGGCCATTTGAGACAATTTCACAAACAGATGTCAAAAAAATCGCAGATCAAATTATTGATTTTTTCCACGTTCAACTTAATGAAATCAAAAAAAGAAGACTCGAATACATGCTAGGTGCATTCTTTTTACGGAAATCACAAAAACATTTTGTTATTTTAAATCGTAAGAAGCGCGAGCTTATTTCTAACAATTTGTTATTTAAACGTTTTTGTCAAGCAATGGCACCAGTGTTCCCAAATTATTTTCAAGTTGAGGATGAATTAGGTGCATTGTTTTTAGTGTTGATGACTAGGGAAGAGTACTACTGTAATCCTCAAATCAGAGAAATGATCTACTCGTTTCATCATTCAGCAGAAACCCCGCCATTTAAAGCTTTGCGGGAAGCGGAGCGTGCCTTGCTACTTTATCAAAAAGAGCAGCATCTACCTGAGGAACCTTTGTCATTGGAAGCAGAGAATTATTTATTTAGTAGCCATATCTTTACTTTTTTATTTCCAGATGCAAAGGCGACGATTGATGGCAACAGTAGCGATTTTCATAATCATCTGATTGTGAGAAATCCTAAATTAAACCAATGGCTGCTCTCTTTTTTTGAAGACGCAAGAGAAACGGAAGCTAGTTTAGCGTTTCAAAATCAGGGGTTTTTGATGGCTCGTTATCTAACGGTCATGAAAACGTTAGGTGCGTTTATGACACAATTACCAGAAATTACTGTTTTGTTAATGACTGATTTCCCCGTTTTTGAAGAAGAATTGTTGATGGCAAGTCTTCATAATTTTTTCCGTAATGATTATCGACTGGTTTTTCTGCCGGCGAATTATCGTGGGCGAGAAGCTGATTTACTGATTTCGACGAGCAAGGTGCATAAAAAACCTTGGGCAGACCTAGATTATTTTATTGTTGCTCAAGAGTTACAGTTGGCAGATTATATTCAGTTGACTCAAAAATTACAGACAATTCAAAAAGAAAAAAGTGAGAAGGGGTACAACAATGACATTTGAAGAAATTTTACCAAAAGTGAAACAAGGTGCGAAAATGATTCGCAAGGGCTGGAGCGGCTTTGAGCTGTATGTCGTTTTAGTCACAGATGATGAATTTGATGGTTGTCCAGTAACACCTTATTTTCTAATCAAGACAAGTGATGAAGGATTCTCAAGTTTTGCACCGACTGTGTGTGATATTTTAGCAGATGATTGGGAAATAGTTGAATGAGCAACCAGTATCCGGACTTAGCAAGACAAGTCGTTTTTGTCACCGGTGCGGCTTCAGGGATTGGTGAAGCACAAGCGCACGCTTTTTTAGCGCAGGATGCTTTTGTGTTTGGGTTTGATCGACAAGCAGGGAAAATGGCAACAGTAGCGCAACATTTCCCTGATCGGTTTGCTTTTTTTGTAGGTGATATAAGAGAACAAGCTTCAGTAGAACAAGCAGTTAAACATTGTCATGAGCATTTTGGTACTGTGACTATTTTGTTAAATACTGCCGGCATTCTGGACGACTATAAACCACTACTTGAAACAAGTGAAGAATTGTGGGAAAACATCTATGAAACAAATGTAAAAAGCATGTTTCGCGTGACGAAGGTATTGTTACCTGAAATGCTCGCCCAGCAAGCTGGTGTGATTATCAACATGGCTTCCATTGCCGGCTTAGTAGCTGGCGGCGGTGGAATTGCTTATACGAGTGCCAAACATGCAATCATTGGCTTTACGAAACAGCTTGCTTTAGATTATGCTGCAAAAGGGATTCGGATAAAGGCGATTGCGCCAGGTGCAATCGAAACACCGATGAACGCAGCTGATTTCGCAGGAACAGGAGAAATGGCTCAGTGGGTAGCAGATGAAACGCCAGTTAAACGTTGGGCGAAACCAGAAGAAGTGGCAGAACTGACTTTGTTCTTGGCGACGCCCCAAGCGAGTTATATCCAAGGAGCAGTTGTGCCAATCGATGGTGGCTGGTTGCTAAAATAATCTTGAGTTTTTTCTTGATTCCTGTATGATAAATGTAGCGGAATTTCCGCACTACGGCACTTCAGTTGGAAGAAGATTCCCATCCTTTGGCCGTAGTTATTACCAAGATGTTGATCTTGCAAAGGAGAACAATTATGGAACAGAAAAATAGCCAGACTGCTAGTCGCTGGACGACGAAAGAAGTGGCAACAATGGCGTTAGTTACTGGACTTTATGTGGCAGTGACCGTCTTTTTAGCTGTCATTAGTTTTGGTGCAATCCAAATTCGTTTATCAGAAATGTTTAATTATTTATCGTTGTACAATAAGAAATATATTATTTCAGTAACTCTTGGTGTTGCCTTGGCCAATCTGGCTTCGCCATTGGGACTCGTCGATGTCGTCGTTGGAAGTGTCAGTACATTGATTGTTTTGCTAATTAATTATCAAGTAACCAAACGTGTCAAGAATATGAAAATAAAAATGGTTATTACTGCATTGATTTTTGCTTTTTCAATGTTTACGGTGGCAGGTCAGTTGACTTTTTTCTATCAAGCTCCCTTTTTCTTTAACTGGGCAATCATTGCTTTAGGAGAGTTGGTGTCAATGGCAGTCGGCGGTGTGATTATCTATTGGATGAGTAAAAAAATTGATTTAACAAAATAAATGATTCGTCTATTGTGAGTTTGATGGGAACTTGCAGTGGGGACGATTACGTGAAGAGCTTAAGGGAGTGTCTTAAGCTCTTTTTTTATTTTGGAGTTAAAGTTATACTAAATAGAACGACAGGATAAAAATGAAAGAAGTTTTGTGTATGGAAAAAAATCAGGCGAAAGATAATTTCAATGAATACATAGAGAAAAGAATCAAACAACCAATTATTCATCTACGCAAAAAAAGAAAACGATTGAAGAAAGTCATCTTTGTTAGCAATGCATCGAAATTGATTTTGTCTTCCTGTATACCCGTTCTAGCATCAATGGTGCCTGAGCACATGTATCTATTAACGGTCATCTCAATTATCAGTGCAATCGTGGCTGTACTTCAGGGATTGCAAACGTGGAAAAATTTTGAGGAGCAGACGTTAGCTATCTCTAAGTTTATCAACGAGTTGGAAAAAGAATATTTTCTCTTTTATGTAAAGTGGGAAGAGGGAACAAGTACGAAAGCTGAGGTTGAAAAATTTGTCGAAAGCGTTGAAAACTTATACGACGAACAAATTAATGAAATGCTTGATTCTAGTTCAAATTAAACACAGAAAAAGAGTGGAACGAAACGCTAAGCCGTTTTGTTCCACTCTTTTTTCTGCTGAAAGTTGCTCTGCTTTGAACTTTTTTGAGTCAACGATATGAAGCAAAACCTCTATTTTATGACTGTGGCTGTTCAAATGAAAAATATTTTGGTAAACGATGACGAATGACTGTTCCTAGGTAACCGGCAGCAACTGCTTTGATGATTCCTGGTAAAATAAATGGAATGAATCCGCTAACTATGGCTGTATTCCATGATAAATCGCCACTAGCTTTTAGCCAAATGACACCAAAAATGAGTGTGACAAATGAACCAATCACGTTAGCAAAGATTACCCAAGTATAACTAGAAACATTTTTTTCAACGAGGTAACCAGTAAGCCATGCTTGAAAAATGAAACCAATCAGATAGCCACCAGTGGGTCCAAAAACAATACTCAATCCACCTGATAGTCCTGCGAAAACAGGTAGTCCAATAGTTCCTAATAATAAATAAATCAAGACAGAAAGTGTCCCACTACGTCGCCCCAATAAAGTAGCTGTTAGTCCAATCGCGAAAGTTTGCCCAGTCAATGGAACAATACCTAATGGAATCGTAAATTGAGATAAGATAGCAATAATAGCTGAAAATTCTGCAGCAATAATAAGTGGCTTCAATGACGTTTTCATAATTTCCTCTTTTCGTTAACTTCGTTTTTTATATTGGTTAACGATAGTTTAGAAGAAAAAATTTAATTTGTAAAGTGTTTTTTGCAAAAAAAAACCAAAGCCAACCATCCGAAGATAGTTGCTTTGGTTTTGAAGCCATGAATTATAGGCTTTGGTTGTAGTATTCAACGACAAGAGCTTCGTCGATTTCTGGATATAGTTCGTCACGTTCTGGTAAACGAGTTAATGAACCTTCCAATTTTTCAGCGTCAAAGCTTACAAATGCTGGACGTCCAACAGTAGCTTCTACAGCTTCTTTAACAGTTACGATGTTTTGTGATTTTTCACGAACACCGATTACTTGACCGATTTCTACGTGGTATGAAGGAATATCAACACGTTTGCCATCAACAGTAATGTGGCCATGGTTAACTAATTGACGTGCTTGACGACGAGTAGTTGCAAGACCTAGACGATAAACAACATTGTCTAAACGTTGTTCTAGTAAGATCATGAAGTTAACACCGTGTTTACCTTCTTTGATTTTGCTAGCTTTAACGAACAAGTTACGGAATTGACGTTCGTTCATTCCGTACATGTGACGAAGTTTTTGTTTTTCAGTTAATTGCATACCGTATTCAGATTGTTTGCCACGGCTGTTAGATCCATGTTGACCTGGTGCGTAAGGGCGACGTGCTAATTCTTTACCTGTGCCTGATAATGAAATACCTAAGCGACGAGAAATTTTCCATGATGGTCCAGTATAACGAGACATTGAGATTTCCTCCAATAAATTAAATTTAGTTTTTGGAGTAAAATAATCCGTTAAAAAATTCATATTCGTTTAGTTTGTTCTTCAATCTTCACCTTTGCAGCCGCGGTTACACAATTGAACCCGAATCGGGGCAACAAACTAGGGACGAGCTATTATTTTCCTGCTGCATTATTTTACACAAACTACAGTATAGTTGATTTAAATGGCAAGTGTCAAGTAGATAAACACGTAAAAACGCTTTACAAACGATCAGATGCTCTATAAAATGAGAAGGTGTCTGTCAAATCAATTTAGCTGACAGTAAAGAAAATTTTTAAAATAAGCATAAATCATGAAATGGTAAGGGAACGGTAAAGGAAAATCGCTTATTATTTTGAGCGGAGGAGCTAACTTGGAAGAACTTATTTTTCCTAGGAATGAAGAACAAGCTGTGCCCATGGCAAAGTATATGAAAAATCATTTTCCGTTTGCGGGCGTGCCAAAGCCGGAACGTGCGCGTTTACAAAAAAAGTTTTTGGTACAAAGCAAACAACTAGAAGTGACAGAAGTTTTGTCACTTGCAAAAAAATATTATCAAAAAGCAGAAAGAGAATATCAATATGTAGCAATTGAGTTGATTCAACTCAATGTAAGGCGTCTGGCATTCTCTGACTTGGTAATGCTGTTATCACTCGTGCAAGAAAAAGAGTGGTGGGACAGTATTGATTCTTGGCGTAAAGTATACACGACGTGGTGTAAAGCTCACCCAGATCAGCTAGAGCAAGTATTTAACTTGTTCATTCAACAAGAAGATTTTTGGCTGCGAAGGATCGCAATTACTTTACAGCTGGGATTAAAAGAAAAGGTAAACCAGTCGCTATTGAAAAAAGCAATCCTGCAAGATCGAGAAACAACAGAATTTTTTATTCAAAAAGGGATTGGCTGGGCATTACGCGATTATAGCAAAACGAATCCTGGTTGGGTAAAAGATTTATTAGAACAAGAAGCATTAAGTAAGTTAGCAGAAAGAGAAGCCAGTAAATACTTATAAGAAAGCGAGACGATCAGACATGAAACGAGGCTTATTTGCCTTTGATATTGACGGAACGTTATTGGACACGAACAAGCAAGCATTGGATAGTACAAAAGAGGCATTGCAACAATTGCGTCGAGCAGGACATTTAGTGACAATTGCAACAGGGCGTAGTCGTTTTCATGCGCAAGAAATTATTCGTGAGTTAGAATTTGAAAATTATATTTTATGTAATGGTGCAGCTGGGTTCTTGGATCACGAACAAGTTTACAAAAATCTGTTGGATCGTGACCAGCTAGATACGTTTGTTGAAGAAGCGCAGACAAAAGAAATTGATACAGCCTTTGTTAGTTTGGACAATATGAAACGATCTTCTTCTAATGATGTTCAAATCATGGAAGAGGCGATGCATTCATTTGGCGCTGTGTTGCCTGAGTTGGATCAATTTTTTGTTGAAGACCAAGACATTTATCAAGCTTTAGCATTCTTCAATAAAAGCTACGACACACAATTTCAAAAATATGACAAACTTCGTTTTGTTCGTTGGCATGAAAACAGTGTAGATGTTGTACCACACGATGGTTCAAAAGCTGCAACGATTCTTCATTTGGCAGACCAAGTTGGAATTCCTCGTGAATCTATCATCAGTTTTGGTGATGGACTGAATGATCGAGAAATGTTACGTGAATCGGGGATTGGTGTGGCAATGGGAAATGCGTCAGCAGAAGTTCAAGCTACAGCTAATTTGGTAACTGACACGAATGACCAAGATGGCATTTGGAAAGCACTGAAAAAATTAGCTGTAATTTAAACACAAATAGTCAATTCGTGATTGTTGACCCTTGATAAAAAAGTTCGAGACTTTCTTTCGTCTCGGACTTTTTTTGTTCAATCGTTTGTCTTACGCCTCATAGTTACAACCTTCTCAGAGAGCTTTTCTTTCTTAAAAAAAACTACTATAATAATAGAATGATGTTAAAAGAGAAGAGGAATCAATGTGCGGGTATTGTTTATTGGTGATGTAGTGGGTTCGATGGGGAGAGAAATGATTACGGAATATGTCCCTCGTTTAAAGAAAAAATATCGTCCACAAGTAACCATCGTGAATGGTGAAAATGCAGCTTCTGGAAGAGGTATCACTGAAAAAATCTATAAAAAACTTTTACAAGATGGTGTGGATGTTGTGACTATGGGAAACCATACATGGGACAATCGCAATATTTTTGAATTTATTGATGACGCGAAAAAAATGGTTCGTCCAGCAAACTTTCCAGAAGGAACACCAGGTCAAGGAATGGTATTTGTCAAAGTCAATCAAGTGGAACTTGCTGTTATCAATATGCAAGCTCGTTCATTTATGACGGATTTGGATGACCCATTTCGTAAAATGCAAGCATTAGTTGCTGAAGCAAGAAAAAGAACGCCAATCATTTTTGTCGATTTCCATGGAGAAACGACTAGCGAAAAACAAGCAATGGGTTGGTTTTTAGATGGTGAAGTGTCAGCTGTTGTTGGAACACATACACATGTCCAGACCAATGATGCACGGATTTTGCCAAAAGGAACCGCGTACTTAACGGATGTCGGTATGACAGGACCATATGATGGTATTTTAGGAATGCGTCGGGATGTAATTATCGAAAAATTTTTAACGGCAATGCCAAAACGTTTTGAAGTTGTGGAAGAAGGTCGCGCTATTTTATGTGGTTGTTTGTTAGAAATTGATGATGCAACTGGAAAAGCAAAAGATATCCAATTGATCCAAATCAATGACGACCGACCATTTATGGAATGAGGCAGATCAATGGCTTTTTTAGAAAATGAACCAGAGATACAAGAAACAGTTGAGCAACTGACCAAACTTCTAAGCAACAATGAAATTATTATCCGCTATAAAGAGTTAGAAGAAAAGGTCCATCAAAATAATTACTTAAAAGAATTGACCGAAGAGATCAAAGTGGCGCAAAAAGAGGCAGTCCAATTTGGTCACTATGGAAAAGTGATTGCTGAGCAAACAGCAATCACTCGGGCGAATCAATTGACGAAAACATTTGAACAGCACCCTTTAGTGGTTGCCTATCGTCGCCAATTGCTCGAGGCAAATGATCTCTTGCACCATTTAACTGGGTTGATTCAAGATGAAATCAATGAATTATTAGAGGAGGAAAACGATGCCTCAAAAAACGAAGAACACACCAATGATGGAACAATATCTAAGCATTAAGGCGCAATACCAAGATGCTTTTTTGTTTTATCGTCTTGGTGATTTTTATGAACTATTTTATGAAGATGCAATCCAAGTTTCACAGCTATTAGAGCTAACGCTAACGAGTCGAAATCGCAACGCAGATGATCCGATCCCAATGTGTGGCGTTCCGCATCATGCAGCCCAAGGGTATATCGACAGTTTAGTGGAAAAAGGACATAAAGTGGCGATTTGCGAGCAAGTTGAAGATCCGAAAACAACGAAAGGTATGGTCAAACGTGAAGTTGTTCAGTTAATTACACCAGGAACAGTCATGGACAGTAAGGGACTTTCTGCAAAAGATAATAATTACTTGACTGCTATTGTACAAGAAGACAATGAATTTGGTTTTGCTTATGTTGATTTAAGCACAGGTGAGTTAAAAACAGCGCATCTTTTTGATGAAGAAGGCGTTTTAAATGAAACTTCTGCATTACAGACAAAAGAATTAGTTCTGGGTACAGAAATTTCTGCTAGCCTACGTGAGCAACTAAGTATTCGTCTGGGCTTAGTTTTTTCTTCTCAAGAAACACTAGAGGAAAATGCCGAATTTAATTTTTTGACTCGCGAAATAACGGATGATCTTGAAAAAGAAGCTACAGGTAAGTTATTAACTTACTTGGCAGTGACGCAAAAGCGGAGCTTAGCGCATATTCAAAATGCGGTGGAATATCAACCAGATCACTATTTAAAAATGGATTATTATTCCAAATTCAATTTGGAATTAAGCCAGTCGATCCGAACGGGTAAAAAACATGGCACTTTATTGTGGCTATTAGATGAAACAAAGACCGCAATGGGCGGCCGAATGCTAAAACAATGGCTTGATCGACCATTGATTCAATCGCATGCGATTAACGCTCGCCAAGAGATGGTGGCCTCCTTAGTTGATAGCTACTTTGAACGAATTGATTTACAAAGTTCTTTGACCAAAGTTTATGATTTGGAGCGCTTAGCTGGCCGAGTGGCATTTGGAAATGTTAATGGTCGTGATTTGATTCAGTTGAAGACGTCACTTGAACAAGTGCCGATGATCCGTCAACTGATTGAAGGAATCGACCAAGGACAATGGCAATCGCTATTAGAAAAAATGCAACCAATGGAAGGGCTAGTTCAACTAATCAGCCATGCAATAAAAGAAGACCCTCCATTACAAATCACAGAAGGTAACGTGATTCGCGATGGGTTCAATGAACAATTAGATGCCTATCGTTCAGCCATGAAAAACGGGAAACAATGGTTAGCCGAACTAGAAGCCCGTGAACGAAAAGAGACAGGCATCAAAAATTTAAAAGTTGGTTTCAACCGTGTGTTTGGGTATTATATCGAAATTACAAAATCAAATTTAGCAAACTTAGAAGAAGGAAAGTACGAGCGTAAACAAACGTTAGCAAATGCAGAACGCTTTATTACGCCAGAGTTGAAAGAACTAGAAACTCAAATCCTTGAAGCAGAAGAAAAATCTGTTGATTTAGAATATCAACTATTTTTAGCTGTTCGCGAAGAGGTCAAAAAAGCCATTCAACCTTTACAAACGTTGGCAAAATCAATCAGTGCGGTGGACGTGTTGCAAAGCTTTGCAACAATCAGTGAACGTTACCAATATGTTCGTCCAATCTTAACGAATAATAGTCAACAATTATGCATTCAAGATGGCAGACACCCAGTCGTTGAAAAAGTACTGGGACATCAAGAATATATTCCAAATAGTGTTGAGATGGATGAACAAGAGATGATTTTATTAATCACAGGACCGAATATGTCAGGGAAAAGCACGTATATGCGCCAACTTGCATTAACCGTCATTATGGCACAAATGGGTTGCTTTGTTCCGGCACAAAAAGCCATTTTGCCGATTTTTGATCGAATCTTCACTCGTATTGGGGCAAGTGATGACTTGATTGCTGGCCAAAGTACCTTCATGGTTGAAATGATGGAAGCCAATCAAGCATTGCGAAATGCTACACCCAATAGTTTGATTCTATTTGATGAGCTTGGTCGTGGGACAGCGACATATGATGGGATGGCGTTAGCACAAGCAATCATTGAATATATTCATCAAAATGTTCAGGCAAAAACACTTTTCTCGACGCATTATCATGAACTAACAGTCTTAGACCAAGAATTATCTCAATTAAAAAATGTTCATGTAGGAGCAATCGAAAAAGATGGAGAAGTCGTCTTTCTTCATAAGATGATGGAAGGACCAGCAGATAAAAGTTATGGGATTCATGTAGCGAAAATTGCGGGACTACCAATCGATTTGTTGAAACGAGCATCAACGATTTTAGCAACACTTGAATCTGGGGAAGAAAAACATCATCAAATCCCTGTTGAACCAATTAAATCTGTTGTGAAGGTACAGGAAGAGCCTGCACAGACTTCGAAAGCACAAGTGAATGAGGAAACACAGCAACTTTCTCTATTCTCTGAGCTGACTGATGAAGAACAAGGGGTTGTTACGTCATTAAAAGAACTTAATTTATTAGAAATGACGCCAATGGACGCACTGAATAAATTATATGAATTGCAAAAACAACTTTAGAAAGAAGGCGTAGACCCATGGCGAAAATCCAAGAACTATCAGAACGTTTAGCCAATCAGATTGCAGCCGGTGAAGTCGTCGAACGACCTGCATCGGTTGTGAAAGAATTGGTTGAAAATGCGATTGATGCAGGAAGCAGTCAGATTGATATCTTAGTGGAAGAAGCTGGTCTGCGAACAATTCAAGTGATAGATAATGGTGAGGGAATTTTGACCGATGACGTTGAAAGTGCATTTAAGCGTCATGCAACAAGTAAAATTCATAATCGAGATGATCTATTTCGGATTCGTACACTTGGCTTTCGTGGCGAAGCACTTCCAAGTATTGCCTCTGTTTCTGAATTAACGATCGAAACAGCTAATCAAGAAGAAAGTCAAGGCACTTATGTAGCGCTAAAAGGTGGCGAGATTATGGAACATCGTCCAGCACCATTACGCCAAGGAACGAAGATTACGGTAAGCAATCTTTTTTTCAATACACCTGCTCGCCTCAAATATGTCAAAACGTTGCATACAGAACTCGCAAATATTGGAGATATTGTGAATCGCTTGGCGTTAAGCCATCCAAACATTGCTTTTCGCCTCGTTCATGATGGCAATAAAATGTTAGCAACAGCGGGAAATGGGGAACTCAAACAAACCATTGCTGGTATTTATGGTTTAGCTACTGCCAAAAAAATGCTAAAAATTGAAGCAAAAGATTTAGACTTTGAGCTGCTGGGTTATGTCTCGCTTCCAGAGGTAACTCGTGCCAGCCGAAACTATCTATCAACGATTATCAACGGACGTTATATCAAAAACTTTGCTTTGAATAAAGCAATTGTAGCTGGTTATGGCTCAAAATTGATGGTTGGTCGATATCCAATTGCTGTTTTAGAAATCAAAATGGATCCACTATTAGTTGATGTGAACGTTCACCCAACAAAGCAAGAAGTTCGCTTATCCAAAGAAAAAGAATTGACTGATTTGATAGCAAATGCAATACAAGAAGCACTGAGTCAAGAAAATTTGATTCCTAGTGCTGCAGATAATTTACGATTTAAAAAGAAAGTAACAGATCAGCCAAAAGTTGAACAAACAGAAATTGATTTATCTTATGCGTTTGAAGATGAAAAACCACAAAAACCACAAAGTTTAAATTTTGATCGAGAAACAAGTAGTTTTTACGTGAAAGAAACCGAACAAGCTAGTTTTGGAAAAGTTGTTGATAACTCTGTGGAAAATGTTGAAAACTTTGCTCCGTTTTCTGAAGAATTGACAAATTATCCAGAAAATAGTGGAAAAACGGTGGATAAACACGAGAACTCTGTGGAAAACTTTGTAGAAAAGTCTGTTGATAAAATTACAGAAGAGACATTATCCACTGTGGATAATGTTGAATTTCAAGAAGAACTATCCCCAACTGTTGAAATGAACGCCTCAGAACAAGTTTACGAAGACGAGCTTGCCTTGCATCCAGAATTTGGTCAAGGGAATAGTCGGGCATTGGATCAAGCCATTCAAAAATTAGAAACAGAAAAAGTAACTGAACGTTTTCCCCAACTGGAATATTTTGGACAGATGCATGGCACTTATCTATTTGCACAAAGTAGTACGGGCTTATACATTATCGATCAACATGCGGCACAAGAACGTATCAAGTACGAATATTTCCGTGAAAAAATCGGTGAAGTGTCAAATGACTTGCAAGAATTGTTGGTACCTTTTGTTTTGGACTATCCCAACAATGATGCATTGAAGCTAAAAGAAAAGAAACATTTACTTGAAGAATCCGGTATTTATTTGGAAGAATTTGGGCAAAATAGTTTCATTGTACGGGCTCATCCAACATGGTATCCAAATGGAGAAGAAGAATCGATCATCCGAGAAATGATTGATATGTTGCTGACGACAGGCAGTGTTAGCGTGAAAAAATTCCGTGAAGCAACGGCGATCATGATGAGCTGTAAACGTTCAATCAAAGCAAATCATTATTTGAATGAAGCACAAGCTCGCGTATTGCTAAAAGATTTAGCGCAATGTGAAAATCCCTTCAATTGCCCACACGGCCGACCAGTATTGATCCATTTTACTAATTCGGATATGGAACGGATGTTTAAACGTATCCAAGATCCACATTAAAAAATAGGAAAGAGGCAGAAAATGAAAATAGTATTAGCTTCTCAATCTCCTAGAAGAAAGGAACTGCTTGGTCGTTTAGTTTCTGAGTTTGCAATTCAACCAGCTGCTATTGATGAGACGCCGATTAAGGGTGAAGATCCTGTCACGTATGTTCAGCGAATGGCATATGAAAAAGCACAAGCAGTAGTGGAACAGCAAACGGAACAAACATTAGTAATTGCTAGTGACACAACGGTTGTTCATCAACAACAAATTTTAGGGAAACCGGTAGATTTAGCGGATGCAAAAGCAACGCTTCAATCATTAAGTGGGGAAACACATCAGGTATATACTGCTGTTGTCTTAAAATCAAAAGAACGTGAAGAAAAGATTTTAGCACAAGCAGAAGTAACCTTTTATCCACTAACAGAACAAGAAATCGATACGTATTTGGCGACAGGAGATTATCAAGACAAAGCAGGTTCTTATGGCATTCAAAGTTTTGCGGGTGCATTTGTCAAAGAAATAAGAGGCGATTACTACAGCATTGTTGGTTTTCCAATTGGCGCAGTTAATCAGTCGCTGAAAAAATTTGTGTTTTAAAGAAATAAAAAAATAAGAGCCACGACAATTGTCGTGGCTCTTATTTTTTTACTATTTATGAATCAAAGAGCGAAAGACTTAGCGAACTTCAGCTTGACCAACTTGTTCTTCTGGGCGAACAAGTCCAGTTTTATCAAGTGAGAAGCTGTCAATTTTTTCGGTGTTTGTTAAGACAACAAGAATGTCTGTTTTCTTGCCTGCTTGTTCTACTTGTTCGACAGCCATTTCTGCAATCAGTGAACTTGGTGTTACTAACTCGCCTTCTTGAACATGAACAGTGAACGGAGTGCCTTTTAACTCAACTGTATCTAAGCCCATGTGTACTAAAACTTCAATACCTTCTTTAGAAAGAATACCAATGGCGTGTTTGGTTTCAAAAATGTTAGTGATTGTTCCAGTAACTGGTGAGAAAACTTTATTGTTAGCTGGTACGATAGCATAGCCGTCACCCATCATTTTTTGTGAGAAAACTGGATCATCTACGTGAGTGATTTCTTTTAGTTCACCTGCAGCAACTGCAAATAATGTTTCTGTTTTAAGTGCAGTAGTAGTAGCTTCAAATTGCGTTTTTTCTGGGACAGCTGTTGTACCATTTGCCGTTTCAAATTGTGCACCGATAGCTTCAGCAGCTGGCGAAACAGGATCAATTTTGTTTAAGATTCCTTGGCGTCTGAAAATAACTGTTAAACCAAATGGAATAAAGATGGCGATAATCATTGCGATAATGAACGGTACCCAAGACTCTGCTTGAATTGCTAAAATTCCTGGTAAGCCACCGACACCAATTGCATTTGCGCGAACGCTCATCAATGTGGCAAACATGCCAGCTAAACCAGAACCAATCATTGCGGCAACAAATGGATAAACATATTTTAAATTGATACCAAACATAGCAGGTTCAGTAACTCCTAAGTAACAAGAGATCATAGCAGGGATCGAAATTTGTTCTTCTTTCTCGTTTCCACGATGCAAGAAAATAATTGCTAAGACGGCTGAACCTTGTGCAATGTTCGACAGAGCAATCATTGGCCAAAGATTTGTTGAGCCAAAGTCTGCAATCAATTGCATATCGATTGCATTCGTCATGTGGTGAAGTCCTGTAATTACGAGTGGTGCGTATAAGAAACCAAAGACAGCACTGAATAACCAGCTGATTGAAGAAGTTAAACCAGCATTAACGACAGTTGAGATCCAGCTTCCGATTGTCCAACCAATTGGTCCTAAAATTACATGAGCCGCTAAAACAGTTGGGACTAAAGAGAAAAGTGGAACAAAAATCATCGAAATCGATTGTGGAATAATTTTTCGGAAAAAGATTTCTAAGTATGCAAGCATGAATCCGGCCAACATTGCAGGAATAACTTGTGCTTGGTAACCAATCATATCAATTTGTGCAAACCCAAAATCCCAAAATGGAATATCTGCAGCTGCAGTAGAGGCAACGCCATAAGCATTTAATAATTGCGGAGAAACTAAGGTAATACCTAAAACAATTCCTAATATTTGCGTAGTGCCCATTTTTTTCGCGATGCTCCAGGTAATTCCGACTGGTAGGAAATGGAAGATTGCTTCACCAGGTAACCATAAAAACGCATTCACGCCACTCCAAAACTGTGAGTGCTCAACGATTGTTCCACCAAGGCTATCAAATTGGATTCCTTCCAATACATTTCGAAATCCTAAAATCAGTCCACCAACAATAATTGCAGGAATCAATGGAGTAAAAATTTCAGCTAAGACAGCGACTGCTCGTTGAATAGGATTCAGATTTTGTTTTGCATATGCTTTACTTTGTTCTTTTGAAACGCCTTCTACACCAGATACAGCAACAAAATCATTGTAGAAAGTTGCTACATCGTTCCCAATGATAACTTGAAACTGTCCAGCATTAGTAAACATTCCTTTTACGCTTGGAATATCTTCTATTGCTTCCTCATTTGCGACTGCTGGATCATTTAAAACAAAACGCATTCGAGTGGCACAATGGCTGACTGCAGCAATATTTTCTTTTCCGCCGATTTCTTTTAATAATTTCTCGGCATCTGCTTGGTACTTTGTCATAAGAAAAACTCCTTTCGTTCAACTTGTCTATGCAAGTTTCTTGAGTCAACTATACTGGAATCAAAAATAAAATGCAAGCGTTTTATTCCGAATGTTGTCATTGGTCGCCGGAATCGGTTTCTTTTCTGTTAAGATGCGTCTTTTTTCGCCTTTTTTGAACGTTGAAATGAAAACAAAGCTATAGTATAGTGAAGCAATAATCGAAAAAATAATTGGGTGGAGGAATCAAAACAATGAATAAATTTAATGAAATTTTTTTGGATCTGGAGAAAAAAATTTTAGCAAAGCAGTATCCTCCGCACACACTTTTACCAAGTGAAAATCAATTAATCAAAATTTATGGCGTCTCTCGAGAAACAATTCGAAAAGCATTACAATTATTGACAACAGAAGGTTATATTCAAAAAAAACAGGGAAAAGGATCGATTGTCTTAGAGCGAAGTCGTTTTGATTTTCCAATTTCTGGTTTGACGAGTTATAAAGAATTGCAAGAAACCCAAAATATTCCAAGTGAAACGATTGTTCAAGAACTAAGTGAAACAAAAGTGGATAAGGAGTTAAGTGAAATTACTGGGTGGAAAATTGGGACGCCAGTTTGGCATTTAGTTCGGCAACGAAAAATTGCAGGTGAAGTTGTCATTTTAGATCGTGATTACTTGCTAAAGGAAGTCGTACCAACTTTGTCAATTGAACAAGCAAAGGCATCTATCTATGATTATTTTGAAAATGAACTTGGATTGACGATTGCTTATGCCCAAAAAGAAATCACAGTAGAACCTGTGACACCAGAAATCCATGAAGCCATGACCTTAAAAGACGATCCGTATGTGGTAATTGTCCGAGGATTAGTGCATCTGGAAGACACGCGTTGCTTTGAATACACAGAATCAATTCATCGATTAGATAAATTTCGTTTTGTTGAATTTGCTCGTCGCCGCAAAGTTTAATTCTTAGCAAGAAGTGAGCAGATTAGTTGCCTCTTCTCGTTGTTAGTCAGTAAGATTGACAAAAAAGGGGATGACATCAATGTCAAAAGAAACAAATCCAGTACCTGATGAAGAATTAAAACAAAAATTATCACCAATTGCTTACGCAGTGACGCAAGAAAATGCGACTGAACGTCCATTTAGCGGAAAATATGATGACTTTTATGAAAAGGGAATTTATGTTGATATCGTGAGTGGTAAACCTTTATTCAGTTCAACAGAAAAATATGACGCAGGTTGTGGCTGGCCTTCTTTTAGTAAGCCAATTAGTGAAGAGGAAATTACTGAAAAAACCGATCGCTCACATGGAATGCACAGAGTAGAAGTTAGAAGTCAAAGTGCCGATTCACATCTCGGTCATGTTTTTGATGATGGTCCGGTAGAAAAAGGTGGATTGCGTTACTGCATTAACTCGGCTGCATTAAAATTTATTCCATATGATGAAATGGCTGAAAATGGTTACGAAAAATATAAATCACTTGTTGAATGATTCAACTAACGAAAGAAGGAGAAACCTCGGAATAGGTAAGACCAAACGAGGTTTCTTTTTTATTCGCATTTTTCAGTTTTTTGTTTGAACTTGCTTAAGAGTAAGCTACTTTTTTCGGCCGTTGAAATGTGCTACAATAAAGCGAACGTATGTGTGTGAAAGAAAGAGGAAAATGGAATGTATGAATATCTAAAAGGGACGGTTACATTTATCAGCCCTTATTATATTGTGGTAGAAAATCAAGGAATTGGTTACCAAATCGCTTTAGGAAATCCTTATCGTTATAGTAGTAAGATGAACCAAGAAATCACTATTTATATCCAGCAGGTTATTCGTGAAGATGGCCATCTACTTTATGGCTTTTCTAGTTTAGAAGAGAAGCAACTTTTCTTAAGACTGGTGAGTGTTTCAGGAATTGGCCCAAAAAGTGCGTTAGCAATCATGGCAAGCGATGATCATTCAGGTTTGATTCATGCAATTGAGTCTGGTGATGTCACTTATTTAACGAAGTTTCCCGGTGTGGGTAAAAAGACTGCACAACAAATGATTCTGGATCTAAAAGGAAAACTAGGTGAAATCAGTATTGAAGCACCAATCAATTTATTTGATGAAGCAAACACGCAAGATACAACGGCATTAGCTGAAGCAATGGAAGCTTTAAATGCGTTGGGGTATAGTGCCAAAGAAGTGAAACGTGTAGAAAAACAATTACAAGCACAAGATAACTTGACTACCGATGAATACTTACGCCAAGCACTGAAATTGATGATGAAAAAATAGGAGGGAACTATGATGACAGACGAACATATTCTATCACCAGAAACTGGCGAGAATGAACTTAGTTTGGAAAAATCTCTCCGACCACATTTATTATCACAATACATTGGACAGGATAAGGTGAAGCAGGAACTCCAAATTTATATCGAAGCTGCTCGTAACCGTGAGGAACCACTCGATCATGTTCTATTGTATGGTCCGCCGGGTTTAGGAAAAACGACAATGGCAATGGTGATTGCAAATGAGATGTCTGTAAACATTCGTACCACAAGCGGGCCAGCGATTGAACGACCGGGTGACTTGGTCGCGATTTTGAACGAACTGGAAGCAGGGGATGTATTGTTTATTGATGAAATCCATCGCCTACCACGAGTAGCAGAAGAAACGCTCTATTCAGCAATGGAAGACTTTTACGTGGATATCATGGTTGGGCAGGGACCAACAGCACACCCCGTACATTTTCCTTTACCCCCATTTACATTGATTGGGGCAACGACGCGTGCAGGAATGCTTTCAGCACCGTTACGTGACCGCTTTGGAATTATTTCACACATGGAATACTACGATGAAGGTGATTTACGAGAAATCGTTCAGCGTTCTGCTTCTATTTTTCAAACGGACATTGTCGAAGACGGGGCAATTGAAATTGCACGTCGTTCGCGAGGGACCCCACGAATTGCGAACCGTTTATTAAAAAGAGTACGTGATTTTGCACAAGTCCAAGCAGATGGAAAAATTGACCGAAATATCGCCGATCAAGCACTGACTCTTTTACAAGTCGATCATGCGGGGTTAGATTACGTTGACCAAAAATTATTACGAACGATGATTGAATTGTATGGCGGTGGACCAGTTGGCTTGAGCACGTTGTCTGTAAATATTGGAGAAGAGCGTGAAACGGTTGAAGATATGTATGAACCATTCTTGATTCAAAAAGGTTTTTTGAAGCGAACACCTCGTGGAAGAATTGCTACCGCATACGCCTATGAGCACTTTGGTTATCCGTATAATAATTAATCGAAGTAACAAGTTTATTGAGATGGGAGGAGAAAAAATGGGTGACTCCATTCACACAAAACAAGTAATCAAACAGGCATTGATTCACCTATGCCAACAAAAAACATTTCGTAAAATAAGTGTTCAGGAAATCGCGCATGAAGCGAACATCAACCGTCAAACATTTTATTATCATTTTACAGACAAGTATGACTTACTTCGTTGGGTGTACTTTGAAGATGCCTTTCACTTTTTAGATCCTCATAATTTATCATTAGATAATTGGGAAGAACAGGCACTAAAAATGCTGAAAGTTATTGCTGATGACAAAGAATTTTATAGCAATACGGTGGCGTCAGACCAAGAAGTATTGCAACAAGAATTTTCGACAATTATCCAGCAATCGTTTATCAGCATTTTTAACCAAATGGACCAAGAAAGACAATTGTCGCAACAAGATAAACTTTTTTATGCCCGCTTTTTCTCTTATGGTTGCAGCGGTGTTTTAGTCAATTGGATAACGCATGATTACCAGGAAACACCGATGGAAATCGCGATGCAACTATTTCGCTTAGCAAAAGACACGGAACTCTATTCTTACCGTCTATATGCACAGGAAGAATCAGAGTCGGATGAGTAAAGAAATAGTTGTCTTTTTATAAAATGGAGGGGAAAAAATGACCAAAGTTTTATTTATTTGTTTAGGAAATATTTGTCGCTCGCCAATGGCAGAAGGTTTGTTACAAAAACGAGTACAGAAAACAAAACAGGCTGCTGAATTTTTGATCGATTCTGCTGCTACCAGTTCTTATGAAATTGGTTCTGCACCGCATCCAGGAACGCAAAGAATCCTTGACGAAGAAGCGATTGATACAAGTAATATGATTGCTCGCCAAATTACGCCAAAAGATTTTGAAACGTTTGATTGGATTATCGGTATGGATCAAGAAAATGTACGAGAATTACAACGAATCGCACCTGAAAATGCACAAGATAAAATCAAATTATTTATGAGTGTTGTCCCTGGAAAAGAAATGGAAGATGTTCCTGATCCTTACTTTACAAATAACTTTGAGGAAACATTTCAGTTGATTAATGAGGGATTAGACCATTGGGACTTCACATCAAAAGCAAACATAAAATAACGAGTTGTATATTAAAAAATGAACGAGAAGGTTTTAATCAGAAAGCTTATTTTCTTGTTTTTTCCATTAGATTTAGGTAAAATAAAATTACTTAATTCATTACTTTCTTAGCAAAAGGAGGAGTACATTCGATGGACGAGGAAACAGTATCACCAATGAAGAAACTTACCAAGTTAGTGACGCATACGTCGTATCAGTTTTTTGATTCTTTTGTCAATGATACAGAAGAAAAGGCCAAGAATGTACGTAAACAAGGAGAGTTTGTTCTTGAGCTTCAAAAAGCTGCGGTACAAAATAGTCTAGTTGTTTTGCAAGTGAGAGAAAATCGTTTAAGTAATAAGCATGAAACAGTATCTGGATGGGTAGCGACAAAAATCGTTGAAAAAGAACGTGTCATGATTCGTTTACGAAATGAAGAGCAACAAATTCGGATGATTCCCATTGAGCAAATTGAAAAAATCACGAGCTTATCGCCAAGTGGAGAACAAGAACGTTTATCACGTTAAGATTGGTGTTTTATTTTAAGGAAACTAAAAGAGCTTTTCTATCAGCTGATAGAAAAGCTCTTTTTTGATTTGTTTTATAAAAAAAGATCCTGCTAGCTGGGGGGCTAGCAGGAAAGGAGTTAAAAATGAAAAAGTGTTGTTAGGGTTGTTTGTTGGTATGTCTATATAATAGAGTGAAGTTGTGAATATTTTGTGACGATTTTTTTCGAAAGTTGTTAAGTTTTAGCTATAAAAAAATGTCTTTCTAATTTCGCACGTAAAGTAATCAAAAAAGTGTTACTCATTTACTGATGTGACAGTTTCTTTTTTTATAAAGCTCCAGCCTAATCCAATAACGAAACCGATAATTGCTGGAACAATCCAGCCCATGCCAAAGGAAAAGAATGGCAAATAGCTTTCAGCAAATCGTAAAATCGTTTGAACAAACGGTGTATCCTTGATGACAGCAGGTGACGCATTTAATGCGTCAAGAACAGATGCGATCAAAGTAAAGTACGTAGTCATTCGATAAACACATGCTCGTTTTTTGAACAAAGACTCGCATAATACCAATAAAATCAATGTCATTGCTAAAGGATAAATAAACATTAAAACAGGTAAAGAAATCTGGATAATATTTGTCAAGCCGACATTAGCAACCAAGCAAGCAAGGACACTTGCTAGTGTTACGAAAAATAAATAGCTTCTCTTTGGAAAAAGTTCTGAAAAAGTTTCGGCAAATGCCGTGATTAAACCAATGCCAGTTTTTAAACAAGCAAGAATGACAATCAATGCTAGCAAGATACTTCCGTAAGTTCCTAAATAATAATCAGCGATTTGAGCTAGAGCGATTCCGCCATTTTCACTTAAAGGAAACATACCTAAACTCATCGTTCCTAAGTAAGAAAGCAGAGTATAAATGATTCCCATCAAAAGAACACTGATTGCACCCGATTTGATTGTACCTTTTGCAATATCTGATGATTTGGTAATGCCCATTCCACGAATCGTTGTGACGATAATGATTCCAAAAGCTAGAGAAGCAAGTGCATCTAACGTATTGTAGCCTTGAGTGAAACCAGTGAAGAAGGCATGTGTTTGATAATGGGGTTGGATTGGAGCATCAGCAACGGAACCAAGTGGATTCAAAAATCCTAATAAAAGTAAGATTCCTAGTAAAACTAAAAAGATTGGATTTAAAAACTTACCAACGTAATCTAAAATTTTGGTTGGTCTACGTGATAACCACCAAGCAGTAAAGAAGAATAAGATACTAAAAAGTGCTAGAAAAAGTGATTGCTGCTTTGGTGCAATGAAAGGTGCCAAGCCAATTTCAAACGAAGTGCTGGCTAACCGTGGTAAAGCAAAAAAGGGGCCAACTACTAAATAAAGTAAAATAGTAAAAATAATTGCATATTTCCGATTCACGCGTTGGGCCAGTTCATAAACACCAGAGCTTTTTGATACACCAATGGCAATAACACCCAAGAAAGGCAAGCCAATTCCGGTAACTAGGAATCCAAGATTTGCCCAAAAAACGGCTGAGCCAGCCTCTTGTCCCATATGAACAGGAAATATTAAGTTTCCTGCTCCAAAAAATAATCCAAAAAGCATTGAACCAATAAATATACTTTCTTTAAATGACAGTTTTTTTGTCATAGACGAGTCTCCTTTAAAATTCATTTTTTTTAAGGTAACAGAAATTGTGTGTGTACGCAACAATTTTCTGAAAATTTATACAGTATTATTGGTAAGTATTTTTGCAGAACCAGTGCTAAAATGAAATCAGCGTTGAAGTAAAGGAGAAAAAAATGACAAAATCAAGGTTAGAGGCATTTACAGATGGTGTGGTAGCCATTGTTTTGACCGTATTGGTGTTAGATATTGAAATTCCTGATCCTGCTAATTTTCAATCGTTGTAGGGAATTAGAAATACTTTGCTTGCGTATTCAATCAGTTTTCTCTTTGTTGCAGTGATTTGGGTTAATCATCATCGCATCTTTCAAATGGCAGATAAAATTAATTATCGAGTAGTGTGGGCAAATATCTTTTGGCTGTTTTGGCTGACGCTTTGTCCATCAGTTACAAGCTGGGTCGGGAGAAATCCGACAGCATTTTGGCCTGAGATGTCTTATGTCATTGTTTACACAATGTGGAGTCTATCTTTCGGCATTTTAATCAAACAAGTTTTGAAAGCAAATAGCAAAGATTCTCATGTAGTCAAAACAGTTTCTAAGGATCATCGAAGCATGATTTCGATGATTATCAATATTGGTTTAATTATTGGGGTCTTTTTTCAACCATTGATTGGCTTGTTTGGACGTTTCCTTGTATTTGGTTTATGGGTATTGTCCTATAAAAAATCAGACTATTACTATCAGAAAATCTTTTTACACAAAAGAAAAGAAGTGAGCAAATAAAGAAACTCTTTTTCCAAATCTAATTTCTTTTGGAAAAAGAGTTTCTTTATTTTTTTCGTTCATATTTCAAATGATAAATGGTTAATAAAGCAATAAACCAAATTGGAGTTAAGAAAAATGCCAGTCGAGTATCTTCACCTAAGATCAATACACCACAGACGAATAACATGTAGAGAAAGACAAGATAGTTACTAATCGGATAAAAAGGCATCTTGAATGAATGTGACTTCTTCCCTAAGATACTCCGACGATATTTTAAATGAGTATACACAAGCATGCTCCAGATAAATAAGAAACAAGTGGTTGCAATGCTACTGACTAAAGTAAAGACCTCACTAGGCATAATGTAATTAAGAACAACTGAAATAAAAATAATAATTGTTGAAAAGACCAATGATTGTCCTGGTACATGATGAGTGGTTAATTTTTTAAATCGTTTAGGTGCGCTCCCTTCTTGTGAAAGAGAACGAAGCATTCGTCCAGTGCTATAAATTGCACTATTACAGGCAGATGCCGCAGCACTTAAAACGACCAAATTGATGATTGAGGCAGCCATCGTAATACCAATTTCAGAAAATACTTCCACAAACGGACTTTCATTTGCGTTTAGACTGTTCCAAGGGTAGATTGACATGATGACAAATAGAGAACCTAAATAAAATAAAATGATGCGAATTGGAATATTATTGATTGCTTCTGGCAAGACTTTTTCCGGATTCTTTGTTTCACCAGCAACCAAACCAACTAATTCGATACCAGCGAAGGCAAAAGTAACCATTTGAAAGGAAAGAATAAATCCTTTTGCACCTTTTGGAAAAAATCCTCCATGTGACCACAGAGTTGAAATAGCAGCAGGGCCAGCACTTGTTTGATAATGGGTGAGAATCATGTAGACACCAACAAGAATGAAGGCAATAATGGCAACCACTTTGATTAGTGCAAACCAAAATTCTAGTTCACCAAAAAGTGAGACAGCGACCATGTTCAAAGCAAGCAGTAAAATGAGAGCAATTAGTTCTGGAAGCCATTGAGGAACACCAGGTGCCCAATACCGAACGTACATCCCAATTGCGGTTAAATCTGCCATAGCAATTGCAATCCAACAAAACCAATAAGTCCATCCTGTAACAAACGCCGCTTTTTTTCCAAGATACTCTGCAATAAAATCTAGGAAAGAGTGATTGTTTGTGTTGGATAAAAGCAACTCACCTAGCGCACGCATAATGAAAAAACAAATACAACCAGTAATCAAGTAAGCGAGTAAAATGGAAGGCCCCGCTAACTGAATCGTCTTTCCGGAACCTAAGAAAAGGCCAGTCCCAATTGCTCCCCCAATTGAAATCAGTTGGACATGCCGATTCTTAAGTCCCCGCTGTAGTTCTTGTTCATTTTCGTCCATAAAATAATCATCCTAACTAAAAAGTAATTATCTTAAGTTTAAGAGAGTTTTCAGAAAATGACAACTTTGTTTTCTAAATAGGTGGAAAAAAGTTCCTAAAATAAACAAATAAGCTCCGTCAAAATAGGGTATAGCTATTCAAAAAAGTTTTCTGATTGTTAGAAATGAAAACGCAGGTTAATCAACTATCTTTGGACTTCAATGAAGGATGACAACAAAAAAACTAGGATCTTGCTTGATCCTAGTTTTTTGTTTGAAGATTTATTTGTTTAAAATGCGTGATAAGAATTCTTTTGTTCGATCTTCTTTTGGATGAACAAAGATATCTTCAGGCGAGCCTTCTTCTGCGATGATCCCTTTATCCATGAAGATGACGCGATCCGAAACATCTTTTGCGAATTCCATTTCATGTGTCACGATAATCATTGTTAACCCAGTGTGAGCTAAATCTTTCATTGTGTTTAGAACTTCACCAACCATTTCTGGATCTAATGCTGAAGTTGGTTCATCGAATAATAAAACATCCGGATCCATAGATAACGCGCGTGCGATAGCGACACGTTGTTTTTGACCACCAGATAGTTGAGAGGGTCTCGCTTCGATGTAGCGATCCATGCCAACTTTTTCTAAATTTTCAATGGCGATTTTTCGTGCAGATTCTTTATCTCGTTTTAAAACGGTCACTTGACCGGACATACAGTTTTCTAAAACATTCATATTATTGAATAAATTGAACGATTGGAACACCATACCTAAGTGTGTACGGTATTTCGGCAAATTATATTTAGGGGCTAAGACATTTTCACCTTCGTAAATAATTTCGCCACCGGTTGGTTTTTCTAGAAGATTGATACAGCGTAAGAAGGTTGATTTACCTGAACCAGAAGATCCGATAATCGTTACAACTTCACCTTTATTAACCGTCACGTTAATGTCTTTTAGTACTTCGTTTTCACCAAAGCTTTTTCTTAAATGATTGATTTCAATAATTGTTTCGCTCATGTTTCTTCCTCCTTATTCTTGCAAGTTTGAATTTTCGACTTCTTCAATTTTTGTGTAAGCTGAAGGGCCATCGATTTTCTTTTCAACAAAACGCAAGATTCTCGTAATTGTAAAGGTCATAACTAAGTAAATAATCCCTACAATCGTAAAGGTTTGGAAGAATTGGAAGTTTGCCCCGGAAGCAGAGTTTCCTTGGAAGAACAAGTCTGCTACACCAATTACACTCAATACAGCTGTGTCTTTAATGTTGATTACAAATTCATTACCTGTTGCTGGTAAGATGTTTCGTAGGACTTGAGGAATCACAACTTTACGCATCGTTTGTCCATGTGTCATCCCGATTGCTTGTGCGGCTTCAAACTGGCCTTCATCTACGGCGAAAATACCACCACGAACGATTTCTGTCATATAAGCACCTGTGTTGATTGAAACAATAAATAATGCTGCAATTGTCCGGTTCAATGAAATACCAAATGCTAAAGCTAATCCATAGAAGATAACCATTGCTTGTACCATCATCGGTGTCCCGCGGAAAACTTCGATATAAATTGAAAGCAGACCGTTTGCGATTTTTTGGAAAAACTGCGTAACTTTATTATCTGATTCAGGGATTGTACGGAAAACACCAATCAATAAACCAAGGGTTGTTCCGACAATTGTACCAATCAATGCGATGAATAATGTAAGACCTGCACCGCGAAGAAACATTTCCCCATATTGGTTCCAAATATTTTTGAAATCGGTAAAGATTCCTGATTGTTCTTCTTCGTCAGTTGAAGCAGGCTGGTCCTTGATTGCTTGATCCATCATTGCAGTACGCTCATCTTGTGAGATACCTGAAAGAATTCCATTGACTTTTTGAATATCAGTATCATTTTTGCGCATCCCGATGGCAATTTGAACATCTTCTGCATTTGTTTCAAAACCATTTTCGCCTGTGAATTCCAACATTTTTAGGTCTTTATTCACGCTAGTAGCTGTGACACCTTCAGGTCGCTCGCTGACGTAACCATCAATCATTCCAGAAGCTAAGGCAGTCCTCATAGCAGAGAAATTATCCATTGCTTGTTGCTTTTGAACATTTGGAATTTGGTCGATGACACTATAGTGGAAGGTATTTAATTGTGCAGTGATTTTCGCATTTTCTAAGTCAGCTAGTTTTTTTGCATTCGCAAAGTTGCCGTCTTTTTTAACTACCACAACTAATTGAGACTCATAGTAAGGGTCGGTGAAATCAATTTCTTTTTTTCTTTCCGCAGTCGGGCTCATCCCTGCGATGATTGCATCAATTTTTCCTGATTGAAGAGCAGGGGCTAAACCATCCCATTTTGTTTGGACGATAACTAAATTTTTTCCTAAGCCGTCAGCAACTTTTTTTGCGATTTGAACATCATAGCCACCAGCGTAACTTTTTTGTCCGTCAATTGGTAATGCGTTGTTCTTATCCGTTTGTTGAGACCAGTTGAATGGAGCGTAACCTGCCTCCATCCCAACGCGAAATTCGTTGTCGGGTGTTTTTTCATCGGCAAAAGCAGATGTGCTTACGCTAAATAATGAAAAGATAAATGCAAATAATACGGTAACTGAAACAAAATTTTTATTCATGTTCTTTCTCCTCTTCTTTCTGATACATCTTGAACGAGCGGTCTGATTGAACAATGAGTTGCAGCTGCTTATCTAAAAAAACAAAAAACGACCATCAAGCTTGTAAATACAAAATGGTCGTTAAAATTATCGGTCGATAAACCCCACACAAACCATAGCGCAACTTAGCATCACTGCTAAGACAGTCCGCAAGCTGTTAACTTGCGTCCCAACGTAAACTTTAAGCAAAAAAGAGTACATTTCGGCGATCCTCCCTAGTCCTGTTTCAACATGTTTGCTTCACTCCACAGGGGTAATGATTCTCGCGACCTCTACCTCATTGATTGAGGTAATCCCGTATTCAGTTATTTATACAAAAAGAAGTTTACGTTATTCTGGGGGCTTTGTCAATCAATTACCATTATTTTTCTGAAAATTGTTGATAAATATAGGGAATATAGGATGAATTTAAATGTTTTATGAAAAGAGGAGGAAAGGTGTATGTTGTTGAAAGAGAATAAATATGCAATGAGTGAATAGGAAGAGACAAAAAAAGAAACTACGGCAATCATCAAAAAACGAAAATTGCTGTAGTTAGTCAAACTAAATTGATCGTTTATCAATTGTTAGGCTGCGGCTTTTGGTTCGCGACCTAAGATTGCTTGTAAAATAACTGTTACACCATAAATTGCTAACACTAAATAAATCAGGCTAGAATACTGAGTGATTCCCCAACCCCATGTGCGATAAACAGCTAATGTAATGGCTAAAACAATTGCAGCGATAACGTTAAATAACGCGAATGCCCATAGATTGCCGTTTTCTTTACGTACGAAATAGAAGATAGAGAAAAAGACGCTTAAGGCTAACCAAGCGATGCACGCTAAAATAACGCCCCAGTAAATGAAAAATGGTACCATATTGATTCACCTCTCTTTTATACAGCCTGTATTGTAGCACGTTTTCATTTCTTTGTCAGTTGTCATTGTGATAAAATTCGCAAGAAATGGAATCGTTTTACTTTTAGTGCGTGTTTTCATGTTAAAATTTAATTGTTTACCAATCAAAAAATGGTAGGTGAAATGTAGCAAATTGTAAATAAAAGAAGCACACATTTTTGAAAACGGATGTGTATCGATAAAAAGATGATTGTTGGTATAAGTATTCAACAAATTTTTTAATCATTCTTTTCTCGTGCTTTCTTTTTTGTTGAATTCAGTATAATAAAGATGAGGTGAGGAACATGAATGACCAAATAATGGATAAAATAGTTCAAGAAGTCTTATCTAGTCAGTCGATTACTTTTTTAACAGGAGCAGGCGTTTCGACACCTTCGGGAGTTCCAGATTACCGTTCGTTAAAAGGTGTGTATGCAGGAATGGAACAGCCAGAGTATTTATTAAGTACTCAAGCGTTGGAACATGAGCCAGAAAAATTTTATTCGTTTGTAAAAAAATTATATCATCCTCAGGCAGAATCTAATATTATTCATTTGGAAATGGCACAGCTAGCGACGAATAAGCAAGTTGCTGTTGTATCACAAAATATTGATGGTTTGCACGAGCGAGCAGGAAGCAAGCAGCTAGTCAATTTTCATGGGAGCTTGTATCATTGTCATTGTCGAAAGTGTGGTAAGAATGTGGCATGGCAAGCTTATTTAGAAAGTGACAGACATCAAGCGTGTGGTGGGCAAGTTCGCCCAACTATCGTTTTATATGGTGAAGGATTCCAGCAAGCGACGATTGACGCAGCCGTTTTTGCTGTGGAGCAAGCTGATTTAATCGTTATTGTAGGAACAAGTTTTCAAGTACATCCTTTTTGTGATTTGATTCAATACCGAAAAAAAGGTGCTCAGATAATCGTCATCAACCAGACACCAATTTTACTTTCCGCAGAACATTCGTTTATCCAAGAAGATGGCGCAAAAGTATTTCAAAAAATTCATGAAGCGAGGATTAATAATGACAGAGTTTAAAACAGAAAAAGAAAAAATGATTGCGGGTGAACTTTATTTTGCAGGTGATCCTGAATTAGTGGCAGATCGAAGTTTTGCACGAGAACAAGCAAAATTAATTAATCAAGCAGAAGACTCAGCGATCCGTTCACAATTAGTTAAGGAAACTTTTGGTAAAACAGGTGAAAATATCTACGTTGAACCAGCAGTCAACTTTGACTATGGATACAATATTTTTGTTGGCGAAAACTTTTATGCGAATTTTAATAATACATTTTTAGATGTAAGTACGATTGAAATTGGTGATAATTGTATGTTCGCACCGAATGTTCAACTGTATACGGCAACGCATCCGCTACACCCAGTCAAAAGAAATAGTGGATTAGAGTACGCAAAGCCAATCAAAATTGGGAACAACGTATGGCTTGGTGGAGGAGTTATCATTACACCTGGTGTTACTTTGGGGAACAATGTAGTCGTTGGTGCAGGTTCAGTTGTGACCAAGTCTTTTCCGGATGATGTTGTAATTGCGGGAAATCCTGCCCGTGTAATTAAAACGATCAGTATTGAAAAAGCAGCACCGTCATTAGCAAATTTACGTGAACAAGTGGATATTATCGACGAAAAATTAATTGAGTTGCTAGAAAAACGATTGGATGTAGTTACCGAAATCAGTCAGTTAAAACAAGAAACTCAGCAAGCCATTTTCGATGAGAGCCGTGAACGAGAAGTTTTAGCAAAGGTCAAAAAATGGGTAAAGAATCCAGATTATGAAGAAACAGCAGTAGCTATGTATACTGATTTGATGCAGCAGTCTCGCGGATATCAAGCAAAATTACGTGGGGAGGAGTGAAAATGGTAGAAGGAGAATTACGGCGACAACAAATCATGCAGACATTAGCAAGTGCAGAAAAACCAGTTAGTGCAAGCAAATTTGCTAAAAAATTTGGGGTTAGCCGCCAAATCATCGTAGGAGATATTGCCTTGCTCCGCGCAGCAGGAGAAGAGGTGGTTGCAACAGCACGTGGGTACATTTTGGAATCAAATGAAACAAATACAGGCTTTGTTAGCAAGATTGCTGTACAACATGAGCGCCAACAAACGGAAGAGGAATTACAAATTATCATTGAGCATGGTGGAGAAGTAGTGGATGTTATTGTAGAGCATCCTCTTTATGGTGAACTTGTAGGTATGTTGCACTTAAAAACGAAGCAAGACATAGCTTCTTTCATGAAACGTTATGAAAAAAGCCAAGCAACGTTACTATCAGAGCTAACCGCAGGCATTCATCTACACACCATTCGCTATCCTGATGAAGCCACGTTAAAAAAAATCAAACGTGCATTGTCAACTGCACATATTCTTTATGAGGATTAGTTAGAAATGAAAAAAGTTCGCTTAAACTCAACTATTTAAGTTGAGATTTTAAGCGAACTTTTTTGTTAATTACTTAAATAATTAGGTGAAGCCAATTGTTGCTTGATAATTTTGGTTGGAATCACAAATTCAGGTGTTCCCATGTAATAAGGAGCTATTTCGCCTTGCGCAAAAGTGATAATCAATTGGTGTTTGGTGTTGATATAGAAAGTTTGATTAGGCTTGATTTGTTTGAATGGTTGGACATCAGTTGGTTGGTCATCTGCTTCAGACCAATAAATTTGATTCGGATCAGCTTTCATTTGCTCGTTCATCTGTTGCTTGATTTCCTCGCTGATTACAGAAAGGTAGTCTTCATTTTTAAAAATCAATGGTAAAGAAACCACGACATTCAACTTTTTATCAATCGTATCGTATTGGGTCGTTGTGGCAGAGCTTCCTTGAATCTGAGTCAACGTTCGTTTGACTACTAAGAAACGAGAGTCATCCACAACTTTTTCAAAGTCTCCAGTAACAGAAACACGTGAGCCATCAAAGAATTGTTTTTTGACTTGTTGAAATTCAGCTTGAGCTTCTTTCAAGTATTTTTTGTTTAAAGCAGTAGCAACTTTTGTTGGTGTAGCTGTTTCGATTTTTGGTACGTCAATTGCTATCTCACTAGCTTCTTTTTTTGCTGTTAATGTTTGCAATGTAACCAACTGAACTAACTTATCGAAGCCTGGAAGGACACTAGCAGCTTCACCAACGCCCGGAAATAAGTTGACAGCCAGTATAAATGTCAGGGCGAGCGCTAAGGCACTTTGAGTGGCACGATTTCGGAAACGTCTCCAGGAATATTTTTTCTTTTCTTTATGAAAGAGGTTGGTCACTTGTGTGTGTAAGTCTTCTGGTAATGTTTGTTGACGATATTGCTTGGAAAAATTTCTGATTACGGTTTTTACAAAATCCTTCATGAAAATCTTCTCCTTTGATTATTCTAGTTTGCTTCTTAATTCATTCAAGCTTCGATATAGTTTTGTTTTGATCGTGTTCTCATTCAGCGCTAAAATGACAGAAATCTCTTTGAGGGTAAAGCCTTCAAAAAATTTTAATAAAATAATTTCACGATTAGGGCTGCTGATTTGATTGATGATTTCTTCTATTTCGAGATAACTATGTTGCGAGTCGTTCAAGAAAGACCATGACTGTTCATTTTGATCGAGATATTCGGCTTCGCGTTTGTTTTTTCGCCAAAAATCAATAGAAACAGAAATGAGGATTCGAAAAAACCAAGCATTAAATTCTTCGATTTCATGGAAATTTTTCTTTTGAATAGCTTTCAATGCTTTTTCAAAACTTTCTTGGATAATATCTAGTGCATCTTCCTTTGAATGGGAATAGTTAAAAGCTAGACGATACATTTTTTCATATTGTGTGTCCGCCAGTTCTTCTAACGCTTTTATATATTTTCTTCTCTTCCAACCATCGAAAACCATGTGTCTGGGTCACCCTCCTTTCTCATCTACTTATATAGACGAATTAGATTGCTAAAAAGTTTCATATTTTTTCATTTTATTTAAGCTGAATTGATTCTATGTAACGGGCCAAGCAGCATTAGGACAGAAAGACTTGTTCTTTGATAATAAAAGACAAAAAAATAAACTCGTCAACCAAAAATGAGGTGAGACGAGTTTATTTTTCGACGATAAATTTTTCTGTTGAAGCAAGAAGTGCTAGCTAAAATCTGCTATCTTAGTCGATAACAAGCACGCCTTCTTTAAGAGAAAATGGATTAGCTTCATTGATGTGGTCATAGAACATAACCCCGTTGATGTGATCAATTTCATGTTGAACAACAATAGCTTCGTAGTTTTTTAAACGAATTTTTTGTTTTTGTCCGTCTGCGTCATAATAAGAAATCGTTACTTTTGCGTGACGAACGACATAACCTGGAACTTCACGATCAACAGATAAGCATCCTTCACCTTCACCAAGACAAGCATCTTGAACAGAGTGGCTTAAAATTTTTGGATTATACATCACTGTACTTAAAGTGGGTTCGGCTACTTCTGGATCTGCACTAGGCACATGAACAGCGATGATCCGTTTTGAAATATCTAATTGTGGTGCAGCTAGACCAACACCTCCACGTAAGTTTAATTCTTCCGCTTTAATAGGATCTTGGCTGTTTTTTAGAAATTCCATCATTTCTTTTCCTAATGCGATGTCTTCCTCACTAAGTGGAAGAGAAACTTCGCTTGCTACTTCACGTAAAGTTGGATTGCCTTCACGAATAATATCATCCATTGTAATCATGGAAAATGACTCCTTTCATCTAAGACTTGAATATGACAAGTCACTTTTCGCACTATAGTGTAACATAAAATAAAAAAAGTAGTAGTTAGATTGTTTGAAAACTATTCTTTCTTAATGATTCTTTACTTGATTTATAGCATCATTTCAGGTAAAGTATAGCTGTGTGTTTAAGCACGCGTCCTGTCACTTGGTTAAGCGAATCACCAACGTTTTACTCAGTCACAGGGAAATATTCGAAAGAGGTGGAAACAATGGCAATTTCAAAAGAACGTAAAAACGAAATCATTAAAGACTATGCACGCCATGAAGGAGATACTGGTTCTCCAGAAGTACAAATCGCTGTATTAACTGAAGAAATCAATCACTTGAATGAACATGCACGTGTTCACAAAAAAGATCACCATTCATACCGTGGCTTGATGAAAAAAGTTGGTCACCGTCGTAACTTGTTAGCTTACTTACGTAAAACTGACGTTCAACGTTACCGCGAATTAATCCAACGTCTAGGTCTACGTCGTTAATTTAATTTAAAGAGAGTGAGGTTCACATGAATCTCACTTTTTTTACTGTGAAACCAAAAGAATCTGTGATTAAGCATGATGGACTCCTACTAACCAAATGAAAGTTGCTAACTCGCCAAAAAGGATTGGCGGTTTTCATTTGTTTAGTAGCGTCTTGCTTTCACGAAATGGAAAAGGAGAAGTTATGTCAGAAAAACAAGTATTTAAAATGACATGGGGAGGCCGTCCCTTAGAAGTAGAAGTCGGTCAATTAGCAAAACAAGCGAATGGAGCTGTTTTAGTTCGTTATGGTGACACTGTAGTATTAAGTGCAGCAGTTTCTTCTAAAGAAGCAAAAGATACAGATTTCTTCCCATTAACAATCAACTATGAAGAAAAAATGTATGCGGCTGGTAAAATCCCTGGTGGTTTCATCAAACGTGAAGGTCGTCCAAGCACAGAAGCAACATTGACTGCACGCTTGATTGATCGCCCAATCCGTCCAATGTTTGCGGAAGGCTTCCGTAATGAAGTTCAAGTGACAAACATCGTAATGAGTGTTGAAACAGATTGTTCACCAGCCATGGCTGCTATGCTAGGTTCATCTTTAGCATTATCAATTTCTGATATTCCTTTTGATGGCCCAATCGCAGGTGTTGAAGTTGGTCGTGTAAATGGCGAGTATGTCTTGAACCCAACTGTTGAACAAGCAGAACAAACGGATATCGAGCTATCTGTTGCAGGAACAAAACAAGCGATTAACATGGTTGAAAGTGGCGCTAAAGAAGTTTCTGAAGAAGATATGCTAGGTGCATTGCTTTTTGGATTTGATGCAATCAAAGAATTAGTTGCTTTCCAAGAAGAAATCGTTCAAGCTGTCGGCAAAGAAAAAATGGAAGTTACTTTATTGCAAGTAGATGCAGATCTTAAAAACGAAATTTTTGCTGCTTCATACGAAACAATGAAAACTGCCGTTATGACGGAAGAAAAACTTGCACGAGAAGACAATATCGAACAAGTAAAAATTGATATTCGTGAAGCATACGCTGAAAAATTTGCCGATCACGAAGATGAAGCACATCTAGCTAAAGAAGTGAAACAAATTACAGAAGATCTAGAAAAAGATGTTGTTCGTGAATTAATCACGATTGACAAAATTCGTCCAGATGGTCGTAAATTAGATGAAATTCGTCCACTTGCTTCAGAAGTTGGCTTATTACCACGTGTCCATGGTTCAGGTTTATTTACTCGTGGACAAACGCAAGCATTATCTGCTTGTACACTTGCGCCGTTAGGAGAACATCAAATCATTGATGGCTTAGGGGTTGAAGTGAGCAAACGATTCATTCATCATTATAATTTCCCACAATTTTCTGTTGGTTCAACTGGTCGCGCAGGCTCACCAGGTCGTCGCGAAATTGGACATGGGGCTTTAGGTGAACGTGCATTGGCACAAGTTATTCCTGCTGAGGAAGACTTCCCTTATACAATTCGTTTAGTAGCAGAAGTTTTAGAATCAAATGGTTCTTCTTCTCAAGCAAGTATCTGTGCAGGTACATTAGCATTGATGGATGCAGGTGTTCCAATTAAAGCGCCTGTTGCTGGTATTGCAATGGGACTTGTTTCTGATGGCGAAAACTACACAATCTTAACTGATATCCAAGGGCTAGAAGATCACCTTGGCGACATGGACTTTAAAGTTGCTGGAACAAAAGACGGAATCACTGCCTTACAAATGGATATCAAAATTCAAGGGATCACTGAACAAATTCTAAAAGAAGCATTGGCTCAAGCAAAACAAGCGCGTATGGAAATCTTAGAAGAATTGACTTCAACGATTGCTGCACCACGTGAAGAGTTAAGCCAATACGCACCGAAAATCGAAATGATTCAAATTGAACCTTCTAAGATCAAAGATGTGATTGGTAAAGGTGGCGACACGATTAACGGAATCATCGAAGAAACAGGTGTTAAAATTGATATTGATCAAGATGGTAAAGTAAGTATTGCTTCCGCTGATTCAGAAATGATCAAAAAAGCCATTAAGATCATCGAAGATCTTACAAAAGAAGTAAAAGTTGGCGAAGTTTACTTAGGTAAAGTTGTCCGAATTGAAAAATTTGGCGCATTCGTTAACTTGATTAAAGGAAAAGATGGCTTGGTTCATATTTCTCAATTAGCAAACGAACGTGTCAACAACGTTGAAGATGTCGTTAAACTTGGTGACGAAGTTCTTGTGAAAGTAACAGAAATCGACAAACAAGGTCGTGTAAACTTATCTAGAAAAGTTTTGTTGAACGACGATGAAGCTTCAAAAGAAACGAAATAAAAACTGATTCATTAAAAGCTGAAAGCGAGACATTATAAATGTTTCTGCTTTCAGCTTTTTTATGTGAGAAAACAGAAATCGCCGGTAGAATTTTTACTGAAAAAAGCTTATCCATTGGTAAGACTAACTAAATAAGCGTAAAATCAAGTATATAAAGACTGAAGGAGGACGCGACATGTTAAGCTTTTTGGGTGCGCTTGTTGTTGGTAGCGTATTAGGAATGATTGCCGGAGCGATTTTGGGAAAAGATGTTCCCGGTGGCTGTACAGGAAATATTGTCGTTGGTGCTCTGGGTAGCTGGTTGGGTGAATTGATTTTAGGTGAATTTGGTCCAGTAATTATAGACGTTTATTTAATTCCAGCTTTGCTTGGCGCAATTTTGTGCTTAGTCATTTATTACTTCATTATTGAGCGATTATTTCGCAGTTGAATCACTTACTAAAAGTGGTTGACACGTAGGATGTTTCCTAAGATAATAAGAAGAAGTTTAGGAAATAAACGATAAAAAATAATGATTTTAGGTTACTAGCGTAGCAAAGATATCGCTGGTTTGATGCTTTTTATCAGATTCAAGTGATAGTTGTTTTGGCTGTTGCTTGAATCTTTTTTTTATTTTGTTTTCTAAATGCTAATTTGGGGACAGAAATGAGGGAGAAAAGTTGACAACAAAAAAGAATGTCAAAAAATTGTCAGCTGCAGGTCTTTTAGTAGCAATGGGTGTGGTTTACGGTGATATCGGAACTAGTCCATTGTATGTAATGAAGGCAATTGTAGGTGATAACGGGGGACTGCAAGGAATAAATCCTGACTTTGTCATTGGCGCAGTTTCACTAATTTTTTGGACATTGACTTTATTAACAACGATTAAATACGTTGTGATTGCACTAAATGCGGATAATCATGGAGAAGGTGGTATCTTTTCTTTGTATACTTTAGTGAGAAAAGGTGGCAAGTATTTAATTATTCCAGCAATGATAGGTGGAGCGGCATTACTTGCTGACGGTGTCTTAACGCCGGCAGTAACAGTTACAACCGCAATTGAAGGATTAAGAGGTATACCGCTGTTTTTTGAACGGTTTGGAAATGATCAAACAATTATCGTAATCATTACTTTAGTGATCATCTTGACTTTATTTATGGTTCAGCGCTTTGGTTCTGAATTAGTTGGGAAAGCATTTGGCCCAATCATGTTCTTATGGTTTACTTTTTTGGGCGTGATGGGTGTCATGAACTTTAGTCAAGACTGGACAGTTGTGCGTGCAATCAATCCTTATTACGCAATTCAGTTATTACTTAGTCCAGATAATCGGCTAGGTTTATTTATTTTAGGAAATGTTTTCTTGGCAACAACTGGGGCAGAAGCATTGTATTCAGATTTAGGTCATGTTGGTAAACTAAATATTCGTTTGAGCTGGCCATATGTCAAGCTTTGCCTGATGTTGAATTATTTTGGACAAGCAGCTTGGTTAATCAACGTGTATCAAAATCCAGAAATTCAAAAAATTGAAAATCTGAATCCATTTTTCCAAATGATGCCAAATAGTTTAACTGGTTTTGGCGTTGTATTTGCTACAATTGCTGCGGTGATCGCTTCACAAGCATTGATTTCAGGTTCGTTTACGTTAGTCTCTGAAGCAATCAAATTGAAACTATTACCAAGATTGAAAATTATGTACCCCGGAAGCAGTATTGGTCAAATGTACATTCCAGCAGTGAACTTTATGCTATGGCTGGCTTGTTCGATTATCGTGATTACTTTTAGAACATCACATCGTATGGAAGCAGCATATGGGTTATCAATTACGGTTACGATGTTGATGACGACAGCACTACTTTATTTTTATTTGATTCAAAGTGGACATAGTCATTGGTTAGCGCATCTTGTAACATTTTTCTTTGGAGCGATTGAGATAGTTTTCTTTTTATCAAGTATTGTGAAATTTTTCCATGGTGGTTTTGTGGCAGTTTTGATTGCGTTACTTATTTTGACTGTCATGTTTATTTGGGAAAGAGGAAATATTATTCGAGAGTCAGTGGCTGAAGATGTTCCACTTCGCGAATATATCCCTCAGTTAGCACAATTGAGAAAAGATACGTCGTTACCTGTTTATCAAACAAACGTCGTCTTTTTGGTACCTAACATGGAAGACGATCAGATTGGGAAACAATTTGTTTATTCGATTTTAGATAAGCGACCAAAGCGTGCGGGTGTCTATTGGTTTGTGCATGTAGAAGTTACGGATGAGCCTTATACTAAAGAGTATCAAATCGAAATGATGGATACTGATTTCATTGTTCAAGTAAAACTGTTCCTTGGTTTTCGTGTAGAGCAGGAAATCAATGTTTATATTCGTCAAATCATTCACGATTTGATGAAGGAAGGCCGATTACCGAAACAACCACAACGTTATTCACTCACACCAGGCAGAGAAGTGGGCGATTTCCAATTTATTTTGATTGATGAAGTTTTGTCGAATGTCACATCATTAAGCAAGTGGGATCGACAAATTATGCAAGCAAAATTAGCTATCAAAAAATACACGACGTCACCAGAAACATGGTTTGGTTTAGAATATAGTGAAGTCAAACATGAAACAGTCCCATTATTTATTGGACATACACGTAAGACTTGGTTGAAAGAACGAAAAGAAAACGAGTAAAAAGGTTGGGACAAAATTTTGTCCCAACCTTTTTTGTTTCTATGCTTCTAAAGTACGCTCTAATTGTTGTTGCTCATCCAATTTTCGTAGCTTTTTGATTGCTTTGAAATAAGAATAAAGTAATACGGCAACAGAACCAATCCATGCTAAAGGTGAAGCCGCAGCAGCACCAGGATAGCCCCACAAAGCTGTTAGAAAAATGGCTGCGAATGAACGCATAATAAGCTCCATAATCCCAGCAATTGTTGGAATCTTACTTTGACCAAGTCCTTGCAACGTGTAGCGTAAAATAAATAAAATGGCTAGTATCCAGTAAAGCGAACCATTAATATTAAAATAAATTTGTGCTAACTCAAACACACGCGTCTCGCTGGCATCGACGAATAGGTGGACAAAAGAGTGACCAAAGATAATAACGACTGCTCCTGCAATGATACTAAAGCCACCACTCATCAGGAGACACTGCTTCACCCCTTTTAATATGCGGCCATATTCTTTGGCACCATAGTTTTGGGCAGTAAATGTCGCCATTGTGATTCCAAAAGACATCATTGGTTGCGTAGCGAATTGATCAATCCGACCTGCTGCGGCTTGAGCGGCAACAACATCTGTCCCTAAACTATTGAGAGCTGATTGTAAAATGATTGCCCCAATAGCGATGATTGATGCTTGAAAGGCCATGGGTAACGAAATATTTAAATGAGTACGAATTTCTTTTTTATCAAAAACAAAATCTTTTTTGCGTAATTGAAGTAACGGAATCTTTCTTTTGATATAAATCAAGCAAAGCAAGCTCGACGCAACTTGAGCAATCACTGTTGCAATCCCAGCACCTTCTACGCCCATGCCGAAGTGAATAATAAAAACTAAATCTAAAATCACATTGATAATCACAGCGATAATCAGGAAAAAGAGGGGTGTACGACTGTCACCCAATGCACGAATGACATTTGATAATAAATTGAAGCTCATGGATGCGAAAATCCCCATTAAGATGATTGAAATAAATGCTTGGGCTTGATCAATGATTTCTGGAGGAGTTTGCATGAGCTGTAACATCGGACGAATGAATAAGAGACTGAGAACGGTTAAAATGATTGTAACGACGAGACTAATGATGATGCTGGTAGCAAAACTTTTCTTTAGACCACGATAATCTTGGGCACCAAAACGTTGAGCCGTAATAATTGCTAAACCTGCTGTTAGCCCTTGAGCAAAACCAATAATCAAAAAAGTTAAGCTTCCGGTTGAACCAACAGCAGCTAAGGCATTCTTTCCTAAAGTTTGACCTACAATGATCATGTCGACCATATTGTAAAATTGTTGGAAAATATTCCCAATCAAGAGGGGAATCGTAAAAATAAAAATTAGTTTCGCTGGATTCCCTTTGGTTAATTCACGCATCTGTACAACTCCTATTCGTAACATATTTAGTTAGTAGTATAGAGTTTTTATCGTGGAAATACTATAAAAAATTCGTGAAAATAAAAAAAGCTAAGGCTTGGAATTTTCTCCAAGTTCTCAGCTTTCTTTTTTCATTAAAACCTAAACTATTTTTAGACTAGTATTGTTTGATTTCGCTAGGTAAAAGAATCGTTTCTCTTGTACCATCATCATAAGCATAAACTTGTGTAGGAAACTGACTAGAATATGCAAAAGGTAAATCAATGTCCATCTCAACAGAACTTCCTGGTTGAGAAAAGTGCATAGTTACTTTTCCATGATTGTTAACAATATCAAAGGCAAGGATATTGTCTAACGGAATAACTCCTTTGAGGTCTAAGTCAATAATAAACCAGATACTGTCGATCAATTCACCGGGCATACTCGATACTACACCGACAGAGGCATAACGATTGCGTTCGCTGTCAAAACTTTCAAACATCTGTTTAACCTCCTTTGTTTCTTCAATCCTTCTATTAAATAGTATAAGACAAATTGAAAAAACTTGCTTTTGTGAGGATTTATTCTAATAAAGATTAGTTAAAAATGCAACAATAAGTAGTCAGTTTGTCTTAAAGGATCTTTTTTTTAATGATTTTTAAAAAAGTAGAGGAGGTCGGACGTGTTACGTCGACCTCCTCCGAAATGTGTGTATTGTTCAAAGTAATCTTCAAAATAAGTCTAAATTTCACAAAAATTTGAGAAGTGATTTCTGGAAATTTATTTTTATTTATTGGAGTTGAACATTTCTTTTATAACCTCATACACGGTGTTCCCCAAACAACTCCTCGAGCTAGCTTGCATTCACTTCAAAATATGAAAAGCTATTTTGAGTGATTACTCACTAGCTTGTCGGAGCTGGCCGTTTGGAGCCACAACCTTTATTCTTCAGTTGAACCAATTACTTCTGGTTCGCTTGCTTCAGCTGGTTCAGCTTCTTCTTCCACTTGTGCTTCGACAACTGCTGCAATTTGTTCTTCTCCATCAGTAATCACTGCGTAGTCTTTGTTTGCAGGAAGGTCAGCAACTGTAATTGAGTCACCGATATTCAAATCAGTTACATCAACTTCGATGCGTTCTGGTAATTTATCTGGTGTAGCTGAAACAATTACTGTATACAAGTTTTGAGCTAATACACCACCAGATTTAACACCAGCAGATTCACCCACAAGAACAACTTCTGTTTCAACTTCGGTATCTTCTGTCATGTTGACAGATAAAAATTCAACGTGTTCAAAATGATTGTTGAATGTATTTGTTTGAACTTTATGAACTAAAGTGTTCACTTTTTTGCCGTCAACGTCCATGGTAATAACTGTGTTAGCACCATTTTCACGCAACATTTTGCTGAAAATTTGTCCATCAAATGAAATAGGGGTACTTTCCATTTGGTAGCCATAAACCACTGCAGGCACCTTTCCTTCGTGACGCAATTGATTTCTTAATGAACGGGGACGTACTGCTCTTTTACTTACTTCTAATGATACTGACATAACCTAAATTCCTCCTTAAAATGTGATTGTCTTAGGTCATAAGACAAGTTTTATTTAAGTGAATTTGCATGGCTAATCTCTTGCACATTATTGGGTTGTGCGTTTGAAAAACGCAAAAAGACAGATGCGTACATCTGTCTAAGGAAAGTTATGATTCAACTTTTCTCCACCAGGTCATTACGCTGTGTATGAGAAATCCGATTCACTTTACCTATTAACCGTAGCGCGAATCAAAAGTTAAGTCAAGGGATAAGGTGTTTGTTCATTTGCAAGCGACTGATTTCAAGTTATAATGCTTTTTAGTAAGAAAGGAACTTGTATGCGATTAGATAAATTGATTGAGAAAGAATTACAAACAACGAGAAAAGAAATGAAACGCTTATTTACGACGAAAAAAGTCAAGGTAGACGGCGTAGTCGAATTTCAAGAAAATCGGAATGTCGATAGTTTATTGCACGAAATTGAAGTAGCGGGCGAGCGATTGCAAACAAATGAAGTGTATTATCTTTTGAATAAACCAAGTGGTGTCGTAACTGCTGTGAAAGATCCAAATAAGGTAACAGTCATCGACTTGATTGCATCGGCAGATCAACAACCGTCACTTTATCCTGTTGGCAGGCTAGATCGAGACACGACAGGATTATTACTGCTGACATCCAATGGTCAACTGGGTTATGAATTACTTTTGCCTGATAAAAAAGTAGAAAAAACATATCAGGTTACGGTAAATGCTAAATTAGGTGCAGAAGATATTCGTGCTTTTGCTTCAGGAATTCGTTTTGCAGATGGAACAAAGTGTCAACCAGCGACATTAACAATTAGTTGTGCTACTTCAAAAGGAAGTCAGGCATTCCTGACGATTCAAGAAGGAAAATTTCACCAAGTGAAGAAAATGTTTTTGGCGCAAGGGAAAAAGGTGAGTGCATTGACCCGAATTTCAATGGGCCCTTTGACGTTAGATGAACAATTAGCACCAGGCGCTTACCGTGCGCTGACATTGACTGAGCTACGACAACTGAGCAATTATTTTAAATGAGAGAGGAAGGCAATCAAATGAAATATACCACTTTATTATTTGATGTAGATGATACTTTATTGGATTTTCAAAAAACAGAAGAACGTGCGCTCAATGAATTATTCGCTGAACAAGGCATTACGCTTACGCCAGAAGTAAAAACGAGTTATAAAGCATTGAACCATCATCTATGGCAAGAATTTGAAAAGGGAAACATGACGAGAGAAGAAGTAACAGGAAATCGTTTTGGCTTGTTGTTCCAACAATTTGGTCAAACGGTGGATGGTCCTCAAATGGAAGCAAGATATCGTCATTATTTGAATCAAGGTCATGATTTAGTAGCAGGCAGTCGAGAGCTGATTCATTCTTTGGCACCAAAAGCGGATCTTTATATTGTAACGAATGGCGTCTCACAAACGCAGTATCAACGTTTAACGGATGCTGAATTATTGCCTTATTTCAAAAAAATTTTTGTTTCTGAAGATGTAGGCGCACAAAAACCGATGAAAGAATTTTTTGATTATGTGTTTGATCGAATTCCAGAGTTGGATCGAGAAAAAACTGTCATTATTGGTGATTCACTAACCTCAGATATCCAAGGAGGTAATCAAGCTGGGATTGATACGATTTGGTTCAATAAAAATCAATTACCAGAAAGCGAGAAGATCACACCGACTTACCGAATTGATTCGTTAGCTGAAATTTATACTATTTTAGAGAATGGAAATGAATAATTTTCAGAAAAATCGTAGCATTTTCATATTTTTCCGCTATAATAGATAGGAATGAAAAATAGGATATGAAAGAGGTTTTAGTTAATGACAAAAAGCAAGCCAATTATCATTGGTGTGACGGGCGGATCAGGAAGTGGCAAAACGAGCGTCAGTCGTGCGATTTTTAGTAATTTCCCAGACCACTCGATCATGATGCTTGAACAAGATTCGTATTATAAAGATCAAAGTCATCTTAGTTTTGAAGAACGATTGAACACGAACTATGATCACCCATTTGCTTTTGATAACGACTTACTAATTGAGCATGTCGAAAAATTATTGAATTATGAAGCCATTGAAAAACCCGTGTACGACTACGTAGAACATACTAGAAGTCAAGTAACGATTGTTGAAGAGCCAAAAGAAGTCATTATTCTTGAAGGAATTTTGATTTTGGAAGATGAACGTTTACGTGAGTTGATGGATATAAAATTGTATGTTGATACGGATGATGACATTCGCATTATTCGCCGCATCAAACGAGACATGGAAGAACGAGGCCGCACGTTGGATTCTGTTATTGAACAATATTTAACGGTAGTGAAACCGATGTATCATCAATTCATTGAACCTACTAAACGGTATGCGGATATTATTGTTCCAGAAGGTGGCGAAAACCACGTAGCAATTGATTTAATCAATACAAAAGTAGCTAGCTTCTTAAACCATAATTAAGTAAGACTTTTTAATACACAGCAGTTGACTGAATCAACATTTCCGGTTGGGTTTTGACTAGAAGATTCAGCAGCTGCTTTTTTCTGTGGAACTTTTTTCTAAAAACGTAGGTATAGGAAAAAACAAAATTTAAAAGAGATGGAGACCTGCTATGGAAAATTATCGATCAACGATTCGGCGAATCTTTCAAATTTTACCTATAATTGGTTTTAGCTTATTTTTCATACTTGCCATCTATGCGTATCGCCATGGAATTTTTCAATCAACGGATTCGTTGCAAGTATTTATTCAACAATTTGGTCAATATGCGGTATTGATTTTTATTTTGTTACAGATTATCCAAGTAATCATTCCCATTTTGCCTGGTGGTATTTCATCTGTTGTAGGGATGCTGATGTTTGGCACTGGGTGGGGCTTAGTTTATAGCTACATTGGATTAGTAATCGGTGAAGCACTTGGCTTTTTACTTGTGCGTTACTACGGCGTAAGCTTCGTTCAATTGATTTTATCACCAAAAAAATATCAAAAATTTAATCAATTATTGACTGCACATACCCAAAACATCCGCCGTTTTTTGATTTGGACGTTGATTTTACCTTTTGCACCAGACGATCTCGTTTGCTTAGTAGCCGGCTTAACAAAAATGTCTTTTCGTGAATACATGCGAATTATTTTGATTTTAAAGCCGTGGTCAGTGGGAATATATGGACTTATGATGCTTTATTTATTTAGAAAAGCACAAGGTTTGTAGCATTTGTTTTTTCATGGAATAATAGCAACAACCTGTACGGAAAGGAAGTTAGTCAATGTTAGAAAAAAAGCGTGTGACAACAGAAGAAGAGCTTGATCAGCTTTTACCAATCATTCATGATGTTTGGCAAGAAGCGTTTGTGCCAATTATTGGTCAAGCACAAGTGGACTACATGCTAGCCACTTATCAATCAAAAGAACAAATTCAAAAAGAATTAGGCAATGATGTGTATTATTTTTTATTAATAAAAGATGATCAACCTGTTGGATACACAGCCTATGAAAAATTTGAGTCTAGCATTTACTTAAGCAAATTATATTTATTGGCGAGTGTGCGTGGTCAAGGGCTAACTTCAGCCGTTTTCGATTGGTAAGAAGAACTTGCCAAAAAAGAAAAAGTCTCCGAAATTTTTTTGCGTGTGAATCAAGATAACCTCCATGCAATAGATGTTTATAAGCACCAAGGCTTTCAGTTGGAGGAAGAATTAATCTCAGATATTGGCGAAGATTTTCAAATGGTTGACTATAAAATGAAAAAAGAACTCGCATGACAGTGTAACTTGTGATAAAGTAGTCACATGCGACGGGTCGAGAAGGTCTCTGGTTTACAGAGTACCTAATTGATTTTGGAGGCACGCGATGATTTTCATCACCTACCGGATGTAGGCAGTGTCGGGTAAGACTTTTGTGGAGAAGGGCTTATCTACTTGATTATTCAAGTACCAGTTGAGGCACGACATTTTGTCGTGCCTCTTTTTTTTTAATCAAGATTATTTTGGGTGTGATCAGAGGTTGATAAGATTGGTTTGTCCACTCTTTAATGATAAACTTGAACTAACTAAAGGTCGACAAACTTGTCATTGACCATTCGAGGAGTTTTGATTATGTTAGACAGACTGAAACAATTTGGTCGTAATTTTACTGAGACAACCCCGTTTATTTTGAGTAATACGGTGATTTTTATTCCGTATCTTTTATTTTTGAGTTTGAATAACGGTTACAATTGGGCAACCGTTTTGCCATTTACTTTGTTTTATACGTTCCGAATGACTGGTTTGTTTTTGATTCGAGGAATTCATGCTGGTTTAGATAGTTACACTTTGCTGATGATCTCACTTTTGGTTGGAGGTGCAGGTTCACTGCTTGGCTTGTTCGGGTTATTGTCGTTCCCTTTGTTTTATCTTTCGGCGATTTGCCTAGGGCTTAGTGCTGCTTGGCTCGTTCCCGCAAATGTCACTGTTAACTTCCATGAAAAACAACAGGGATTCATCAATATTAAAGGTAAAAAATATATTTATGCGTTAATTATGCTAGCACTTCTTTATGAAGTTGTTCGCTTACCAATGCCTTTACAATTAGCAGCAACACTAGGTTTTTATACGTTGCTTTACGTGATGGCTTATCACACAGTCAAACATTACCCACGTTATGAGTTAGATTTTAAAGACGTGCAAAGAAATTTGATTGAAAAAAAGGAATTAATTTTATTTTTTGGCTTTTTTATTTCTCTTTTTTTGTTGCGAACTGCGCGACTATTGATGGATACGGTATTATTTGATGTTGCTCTTTTCAGTATCTTATTGTTGTATATTTTGATTACGTTCTACTTAAGCCGAAAGAAGCAGACATGGGTATTACCTAGTTGGCTGAATTTATTGACGTTTTTAGATGGAATGCTTGGCAATTTTTTATTTTTATTCGGCACTTTTTATCTAGGAATCATTGCTGGCTTTAATCAATTAGCTACGACGCTCTATTTTCCATATATCGTTGGGCTGATTTTGGCAAAGATAGTCGGACCAGTTGTAACAAAAAAATTACCTGAAGGTCATTCGATTGCTAGTTATTGCTTAGGACTACTTGTTTCATTTGGCGTATTATTTAGCCCAAATGCTTTCTCAATTGGCATCCTTCTGCTGAGTTTGGTACATACGTTACTTGGTAGTCACTTAAATCAATTGTATGAGCAGTTGGAAGAAATTTCGCCAGATCAACGTTTAATCGTGAAGTATACGACGCAAAATAAAGGGAGTTTGACCCATCAATTTTTCTTGATGGGTGTCCTACTTTTCTTAACGAAACAGTTGGGGCAGCCTATTCGTTTCTTACTACGAATGACAGGTACCATGAGGCAATCTGCTGAAAGTATTCAACTAGTAGAGCAGGCAAAGTGGTTTAACCTAAGTGTGCTGATTCTGCTGACAGTTATTGTTTATTATTTATGGAAGGAAGCGAAAAAGAATGCGACTATTCATTGATGGAGATGGTTCACCAGTCAAAGATGATGCGATTCAAGTAGCACGAGCTTTTAATCTAGAAGTCGTAATTGTAACGAGCGTGGATCACTATACGACGAAAGAATATCCGGAAAATGTGCGCTTTGTTTATGTTGATCGTGGTGCAGACAGTGCAGATTATAAAATTGTTGGCTTAATCCATGCAGGGGACTTTTTAGTGACACAAGATTATGGATTGGCTTCTCTAGTATTAGCTAAAGGTGTTCGTGTATTTCACCAAACAGGTAAAGAGTTTGATGAAACAAATATAGATACTTTATTAGAACAACGTTATCACAGTAGCAAATTAAGGAAGGCGGGTCTGCGAACAAAAGGACCAAAACCATTTACGCAAAAAGAACATGAAGATTTTTTGTCCGCGTTAACGAATGCAATGAAAGAGCTACGCAAATAAAAATTTCTTTTTTGTACGATTTTTTTTAATGTTAATTGAATAAAATAAAAAAGATCAAGTTGAAAGATTACTTGGTCTTTTTCTTTTGCTTTAAGCAAGGAAGAAAAGAAAAAATTTTTTCAAAGGAGTTTACCGTGAAAAAAAGTTGTGAATGATTTTTGTCGCACTTTTTTACAAATAAGTTGGTCGATTATTTTCATTTTGTGCTAAAATATGGAGGTAAATCACTGAATGATTTGAAAATACAGGAGGACAATCTTTTGAAGATTACTTTACTATATGGTGGACGTAGTGCAGAACACGACGTATCTATTCTTTCGGCATTTTCTGTTTTAAATGCCATTTATTACGCATATTATCAAGTTCAACTCGTTTTTATTAGCAAAGATGGACAGTGGGTCAAGGGCCCATTATTAACAGAAAAACCTGATAACAAAGAATTATTACATTTGACATGGGATCCAAGTGGAAAAGTAACAGAAGGATTCACTGGGAAAGTCATTAACCCAGGTGAAATCAAAGAAGAAGGAACAATCGTTTTTCCAGTCCTTCATGGTCCGAATGGAGAAGATGGAACGATTCAAGGATTTTTGGAAACGTTAAATCTGCCTTATGTTGGTGCAGGCGTACTGACAAGTGCTTGTGCAATGGATAAAATTATGACGAAGTACATTTTACAGGCTGCGGGTGTTCCACAAGTTCCTTATGTACCCGTATTAAAAAATCAATGGAAAGAAAATCCGAAAAAGATTTTTGATCAATGTGAAGGTTCCCTGTTGTATCCAATGTTTGTTAAACCAGCAAATATGGGTTCAAGTGTTGGAATTACAAAGGCTGAAAATCGTGAAGAGCTTCAAAATGCGTTGGAAACAGCTTATCAATTTGATTCTCGTGCAATCGTCGAACAAGGAATTGAAGCGCGTGAAATTGAAGTAGCTGTTTTAGGTAATGAAGATGTGCGAACAACTTTACCTGGAGAAATCGTGAAAGATGTTGCTTTTTATGACTATGATGCAAAATACATTGATAATAAAATAGAAATGAAAATTCCTGCTGAAGTACCTGAAGAAGTACATCAAAAAGCACAGGAATATGCAAAATTGGCTTACACAATGCTTGGTGGAAGTGGCTTAAGCCGTTGTGACTTCTTCTTGACAAGTAAAAATGAGTTGTTCTTAAACGAATTAAACTCAATGCCGGGATTCACTGAATTCAGTATGTATCCTTTATTATGGGAAAACATGGGATTAAAATATGGTGACTTAATTGAAGAACTGATTCAATTAGGAATGAACCGCTATGAACAAAGACAAGGCTTTTTTGAAGCACACGAATAAAAAAGAAGGGGTGTGACAATGATTGTCGCAACCCCTTTTTATGAATAGACAGGCATTTCAGAAAGGAGTAACTGGTTTGTTTTTTCTGGAGTGACCTCTTCTGAGGAGAGAAAATACATGAAGGTAACAAGTCAAGAAATTGCAGAGGCACTTTCAAGTCATTGCGAGAAGAGCGTTGAAATCACAAATGTTGAATTTGATAGTCGAAAAGTCACTGAAGGTAGTTTGTTCGTACCACTTGCGGGTGCGCGTGATGGCCATGAGTTTATTCAACAAGCCATTGAAAATGGAGCAACAGCCACTTTCTGGAGTTGGGACATGGCTCAAGCACCTACAGAAATTTCAGTGATTCCAGTCGAAGACACATTGAAGGCAATGCAGGCACTTTCAAAATATTATTTAGCAAAAGTTGGCGCAGAAGTAATTGCAGTTACAGGAAGTAACGGAAAAACAACAACGAAAGATTTGACCGCTTCCGTTTTAGCACAACGATATCGGACGTATAAAACGCAAGGAAACTATAACAACAATATTGGTTTACCGTACACTATTTTGCATATGCCGGAAGAAACAGAAAAATTGGTCTTAGAAATGGGAATGGATCATGCTAATGAGATCACGGAGTTATCTCAAATGGCACAGCCAAAAGTTGCTGCAATCACTATGATTGGAGAAGCCCATATTGAAAATCTTGGTTCTCGTGAAGGGATTGCAAAAGCAAAAATGGAAATCGTTGATGGTTTGTCGAAGAAAGGTCTATTGATCATTCCAGCGAATGAGCCATTATTGAAACCACTAAGTCAGAATTTGTCACAAGAAGTAACAACATTTGGGCTTGCTGAGGGTGACGTGCGAGGCGAGGTAACAAGGGAAGAAAAAACAGCTACGACATTTACAGTTGCAGGCGAATCATTCACGATACCTTTACCAGGAAGTTACAATGTAACGAATGCGTTGATTGCTTATACCGTTGGTCGCTTCTTTGGTTTATCCATTGAAGAAATTCGTCAAGGCTTTGCGACAGTTGCAATAACGCAAAATCGAACGGAATGGTTAACAGCTGGAAATGGAGCAGCGATTTTGAGCGATGTTTATAATGCAAATCCAACAGCGATGGGATTAGTCTTAGAAACTTTCCAAAAATTACCAACGAATGGTCGCCGTTTTGCGGTTCTTGCTGACATGTTAGAACTTGGTCCGGACTCTCCAACAATGCATGCCCAAATGAGTGAGCATATCGATCCTGATAAATTCGCGGGAATCTTTTTATATGGTAGTCAAATGGAAAATTTACGTGATGCCCTACAAGTAAGTGGTGAACTACCTGTTTTTTATTTTGAAAAGGATAAGCAAGCTTTAATTCAAGAAATTGAAACACAATTGGAAGCAGAAGACAGTATTGTTTTAAAAGGAAGTAATGGAATGGGCTTGTATGAAGTAGTTGAAAGATTACAAAAGCTCAACTAAATTTAGTAATAGCAAGGGTACGAGAAATCGTACTCTTTTTTGTTTAAAATTTTATTGTTTTTCAATATGTACATATTGTTTTACGATATAGAGAACGTTATACTATTTTTATCTTAAAGGTAGGGGAGATTGTATTTATGAAACCAAAAACAACTTTTTTAAAATTTATTTTAGCAGGTTTAGTGGCATTTATTCTGTTTCTCAGCTTTTTACTAACCACGGGACTACTGTTTTCAATCAATGAGCATTCCGTGTTTCCAGAGCAAGTACTTGCCAGCATTTCACTTTATTTGTCAGCGATTGCTTCCCTTTTAATCATTTATTACATGTATCGAATGTTAGGTTTAGTGGATAATGATCGTGCATTCTCGGCGATGAGCTTGATTTACGTTCGGGCAATTTTTCGTTTAACAATCATGGAATTTATCGTACTTATAGGGACTGTACCTTTTGTTTATTATATTGCAGACAATGATGATGCACCAGGCGTGATGATTATTGGCTTGGGTATGTTGATTATTCCACTAGCAGTAGCGACCTTCGTTTCGATTATCGAAAAGCTTCTTAAAAATGCAATTGAGTTGAAGTTAGATTATGAGTTGACTATTTAACCAACAGAGAATGAGTATTCGATTTCTTAACCAGACTGAAGAGGTGAACAAAAATGATAAAAGTGAATCTTGATATTATGTTAGTCAAACGTAATATGAGTGTTACAGAATTGGCTGAGCGTGTCGGAATCACCCAAGCAAACATGTCCATTTTAAAAACAGGTAAAGCAAAAGCAATTCGATTTTCGACTCTTGAAAAAATTTGTCAGGTATTGTCATGCCAACCTGCTGACTTATTGGAATATGTTGACGAAACATCGTAGAGATATTGCATGCCAATAAAAAAGCTTCTAGAAAATTCTAGAAGCCTGAGAGATAACCAAATTGGTTCAACAAAAAGATAACTAGCGCAGCTAAATTACCTAGAAAAGATAGAATAATCAGTGCAAAAGGAATCGTCCAAATCGTGTACCAGCCGCCATCATAACTTGGGTGAGAACGTCTACCTTTGTAACTAAGCAAAGGAATTAATGTTAAGCCAAAAAGAATTAATTGGAAAAAAATCGCTAAAGACAATGAATAAGTATGGTTCGTAATAGCAGAGTAATTGAAAAATGTACCAATACCTGTCAAAAGTGCGAGAACTAGCATAAATTAGATCTCCTTTCAGTTTTTTATGAATTATAACAAAAAAAGAAGTAAAGAAGTTTATTTCTCTTGTAGCAGAACTAGTTTTGTAAAAAGATTGTTCTTGCTTGAAATAAAAACTGGAAACTTGCAGAAAACAAGTTACTATGGTAGAATAACCTATTGCCGAAAGATGAAGATAAATTGGACTGACTTTGAATGTCGTTACATCCGGAGATCAGATGTCATAACAATGATAAAGCTGAACGTGACCCGTTTGGCTTTTCTAATGCCTAACTAAACTTCGCAAAGTGATTTTTCGGTGGTGTCACAGCGGCTCTGCGCATAAATAGTTATAGTGGCCACTGTCAAAAAGAGAACGACTTCACTTTGACCGAACAAATCGACGGGGTAGCAAAAAGAAGCTACATCCTCAGTTAACAACCACATAGGAGGATTCATTTGAAATTTAAAGAATTAGAATTATCACCAGAATTATTGAAATCAGTTGAACGTGCTGGTTTTGAAGAAGCAACACCGATCCAATCAGAAACAATTCCTTTAGCATTAGCTGGGAAAGACGTTATTGGTCAAGCACAAACAGGTACTGGTAAAACAGCTGCTTTTGGGCTACCAATGTTAGAAAAAATCGACCCTCAACGCCATGAATTACAAGGTTTAGTTATTTCACCAACACGTGAGTTAGCTATCCAAACACAAGAAGAACTTTATCGTTTAGGTCGCGATAAAAAAATTCGTGTACAAGCTGTTTACGGCGGAGCAGATATTGGTCGTCAAATCCGTGGCTTAAAAGATCGTCCACATATCGTTGTTGGGACACCGGGACGTATGTTAGATCACATTAACCGTCACACATTAAAATTAGGAACTGTTCAAACATTAGTTTTAGATGAAGCAGATGAAATGTTGAACATGGGCTTCTTGGAAGATATTGAAAAAATTATTTCAACTGTTCCAGAAGAACGCCAAACATTATTATTCTCTGCAACAATGCCACCAGCAATCAAAAACATTGGTGTCAAATTCATGAAAAATCCAACACACGTAAAAATCAAAGCAAAAGAAATGACAGCTGATTTGATTGATCAATATTATGTACGTGCAAAAGAATATGAAAAATTTGATATCATGACTCGTTTATTCGATGTTCAAAAACCTGAATTGACGATTGTATTTGGTCGCACAAAACGCCGTGTAGATGAATTAGCTCGTGGATTAGAAGCACGTGGCTATCGCGCAGAAGGAATTCACGGTGATTTATCACAACAAAAACGTATGAGCGTTTTACGTTCATTCAAGAGCGGTCATTTAGATATTTTAGTTGCAACCGATGTAGCTGCCCGTGGATTAGATATCTCTGGCGTGACACATGTTTACAACTATGATATCCCTCAAGATCCAGAAAGCTACGTTCACCGTATTGGACGTACAGGTCGTGCAGGTAAAGGCGGAATGTCAGTTACTTTTGTTACACCAAACGAAATGGGTTACTTACACGTAATTGAAAACTTAACGAAAAAACGTATGACTGCTTTGCGTCCACCAACCGAAAAAGAAGCATTTAAAGGCCAACTAGGCGCTGCTTTTGAAGAAGTTGAAGCAAAACTTGAAGAAAACGGTTTGGACAAATACTTGTCACCAGCAGATAAATTGTTGGAAAAATATTCAGCACAAGATTTGGCTGCACTATTATTAAAAACTGTTGCAAAAGATCCTTCAGATGCAATTCCAGTGAAAATCACACCAGAACGTCCATTACCATCTCAGAAAAAAGGGTTCAATAAAAATGGTAAACGTGGTGGCGGCAATAATCGCAATCGTCGAGGCGAAGGCGGAAATTACCGTGGAAATAAATCTAAAGGCGGATATAACAAAAACAACGGAAATCATAAAGACGGCGGTCGTCGTCAAAACGATAAAAAACGTGGATTTGTAATTCGCTCAAATAACGATTAAAAAACAAATGAAAGCTTCTCTTATTTTAAGAGGAGCTTTCATTTTTGTTATATATAGACTTAATTGTGGTAAATTGGCAGGAATTTGGTAGAATGAGATTGTTCGAAATTTGATGAAGAGAGAAGATAAATGATAAAAGGGATTGGAATCGACGCAGTTGAATTACCAAGGATTGCTAAAATTATTCAAGAAAAAACAAATTTTATTGATCGCGTACTAACAGTCAATGAGATTGAATTGTTTCGTGTATTGCCCTTCCATCGCCAAGTAGAATTTTTAGGTGGGCGTTATGCATGTAAAGAGGCTTTTTCAAAAGCTTGGGGAACAGGAATCGGTAAAGTAACATTTCAAGAAATTGAAATTTTAAAAGATGTGCTCGGTCAGCCTGTTGTCACACAGTCCCCACATCAAGGAACTGTTTGGGTAAGTATCACACACACAGATGAATTGGCTTTTGCACAAATTATTTTGGAAGAATAGAAAGAAGGAAAGAAAATGGTTGTCGCTTGGAATCGTCCGACAAAAGCAATTATACATACACAAGCTATTACAGAGAATGTGGCAAATGAATTAGCAAGACTTCCAAAAGGAAAAGAATTATTTGCAGTTGTGAAAGCAAATGGTTATGGACATGGTGCGATTGAAACGGCACATGCAGCGATTGCGGGAGGTGCTACAGGCTTTTGTGTAGCTAACTTAGATGAAGGTCTAGAATTAAGAGAAGCAGGTTTCACTCAGCCAATTTTAGTCTTAAATATGATTCCTTTTACCGCAATCGAATTGGCAATTGCCAATGATTTGGCAGTAACGGTGGGGACCAAAGAATGGTTAGATGACGCCAAAGAATATTTTTCAGAACATGCAATTGAAGGCCAGTTGAAAATTCATTTAAAAGCAGATACAGGAATGGGACGAATTGGTTTTTTAACACCAAAAGAAATCAGAGAAGCAGTTGAATTTGCTCAAGCAATATCGTATTTTGAATGGGAAGGGTTATTTACACATTTTTCTACTGCTGACCAAGAAGATGATACGTATTGGAATTTACAAAAAAATCGTTTTTTAGCTGTTCTTGAAGAATTACCAGAGTTACCTCGCTATGTGCATGTTAGTAACAGTGCAACAGCTTTGTGGCACGACGAATCAATTGGGAATATGATTCGTTACGGAATTGCGATGTATGGATTGAATCCATCTGGTCATGCGTTACCAGAAGTTTATCCATTACAACCAGCACTCGAACTTGTTTCTGAATTGATTCAAGTGAAAGAATTAGCTGCTAATGAAGGAATTGGCTATGGTGAAACATACATCACATCAAAACCAGAATGGATTGGAACCGTACCAATTGGTTACGCAGATGGCTGGTTGAGAAAGATGCAAGGATTTTCTTTATTAGTTGATGGAAAATTTTGTGAAATAGTGGGGCGAGTTTGTATGGATCAATTGATGGTTCGCTTACCTTATGAATTACCTGTAGGAACAACTGTGACTCTGATTGGGAAAAACCAGGATCAGGTGATTGCGATGCAAGATGTAGCCGATCAATTAGAAACGATTCATTATGAAGTAGCTTGTATACTAGGAACACGGATACCAAGAGAATATCAAAAATAAGGAGGATCCTATGGTAAAAAGAGGAGATATTTACTTTGCTGATCTTTCTCCAGTTGTGGGATCAGAGCAAGGCGGAACACGCCCTGTGCTGATTATTCAAAATAATTTAGGAAACCATTTTAGTCCAACGGTAATCGTGGCAGCAATTACTGCAAAAATGGCGAAACCTAAATTACCCACGCATATAGGGATCAAAGCAACGGGAACAGGAATAGACCGAGACTCCGTCATTTTATTAGAACAAATTCGGACCATTGATAAATCAAGATTGAAAGAAAAAGTGTGTCACTTAGATCGTGAAATTATGCAAGATGTCGATCGCGCATTAAAAATCAGTGTTGGTGTGGAGGCAATCGCTCCAGTATCAAAGTAACGATGATGTGACTTGCCTGAATGAAATTTAGTCGATATGTAGCAGCTCTGACTAACTTGATAAATTATATTTACATAGAATAAGCAGTGTTCGCAAACAATTGTGATATGAAGGCAAAAAAAGGTGAGGGCAAACGAAATCTCGTTTGCCCTCACCTTTTTAATTAGTTCTTCAGTCAGTCTTGCTTGCAAAGTATACGAAAAAGAGATTGGGACAAAAGTAGTCACCCGCAAGTTTTGAAGCGCAAAACTTTTGAACCGCATTTTTTCCGTGAAAGGAAATTCTTCAACTTATTCAAAGCAGAACTTTGTAATTACCAGCTAGCTTTTTTAACGCCGGGAATCAATCCCTTATGAGCTAATTCACGGAATTTCACGCGAGACATTCCGAATTTACGCATGTATCCGCGTGGACGACCATCAATTAAGTCGCGATTTTTCAAACGTTCTGGGCGCGCATCTAAAGGGAGCTTACGCAAGCCTTCATAATCATGGTTCGCTTTTAATTCTTGTCGTACTGCCGCATAACGTTCAATCGTTGCTTGCTGTTTCTTTGCTTTTGCAATTTTTGATTTTTTTGCCATTGTGTTTCCTCCAATTGTTTAAAATTTATTTTTTATTTTGATATAAATCGTAATTGTTACGATTATGAGATGTCCGTTCATAATTTAGCACGTCTGATTAAAAAAGACAACTATTTTTACTCATACACTTTTTTTGTAAAAAATAGCACTTCCACGTAAACTAATAAAGAGGAGTGTGACAAGTATGAAAAGATTTGCGATAAAAGAGTATGGTTTAGCACAGGATGTATTTGAAGAAATCGATGCGAGTCCACGTGAAGTAAAGGATGGACGCCTCCGAGTAGCGTTAAAGGCATTTAGTATCAACCCATATGATGTATCTCTTCGACTTGGAAATATGAAAGAGGTTCGTCCGTTAAAATTTCCTTATGTTTTGGGAAATGATGGTGCCGGAATTGTAACCGAAATTGCTTCAGACGTGACTGATTTTGTTGTTGGTGATCGAGTAGTTGTCCACGCAGTTGGAGGGACCTATGGCGAAGAAATTGTTGTTCCCGCGAAAAAAGTAGCAAAGATTCCTGAGAAAATGGATTGGGCGCAAGCAGCAGGTATGGTAACAACGGGATTGACTGCGTATAATTTATTGACACATTTACTTGATGTACAACCAACGGATGTTGTGATGATTGAAGGAGCTTCTGGCGGTGTTGGTTCAAGCCTTGTCCAGTTATTGCATGCTAAAGGGATCAAAGTGTTAGCCAGTGCTTCCAAAAAAAATGAAGAAAAAGTACGTGAGCTTGGAGTAGCGGAATTCGCTGCTTACGATCAAGAAGATGCCGGCGGACGTTTTGCGAATCAAGCAGATATTGTAATTGATGCAACAAAAGGTAGCAAACGCGGGACTTCGGGTATCGAGATTATGAAACCAGGGGGGCGTTATGTTGCATTGACGCAACTACCAGATTTGGATCTACGAGAGAAAAAAAGTGGTTTTTATGAATCATTTGTTCCAAGAAAGGAATATCAAGATCAAGAAGCATTTTCTTATTTATTACGAGCATATGAAAAAGGAACATTCACTGTACCTATTAGTCAACTGTTGCCAGCAACATTAGAGAATGTCATCCATGCACATCAGTTAGTGGAAGGCCATCCTCCTGCTGGAAAAATTGTATTGACACTCGCTTAGTTATGCTATACTTTCGCATGAGGTGAGAGGATGAATAAAAATTGGCAAGCAATCAAACAACAGTTAACTGAAAAAGAATGGCTAACGAATGGTTATTATCGTTTACGTAAACAAGGAGAATACTATGAATTTGCTTTTTTACAACCAGGTCCCTGTGGTGATTTCATGTATCACCCGCAAATCACTGTTCAAGAAATAGCAAATGAACCAGTTCCAATCAAATGTTTTGATAATGGTGGCTCTTCTGTCCAATCTTTCGTAAGAGATGAAAGTAATCAACAACAGTTAAATGAAATATTTGAACAATTGATGCAAACCTATCTTGAAGAAAAAATAGGTAAATAATTTTTAATTCTGTCAGAAACTTTTTGGCGAGGACAAAACAAGAAAAAAGTTTTGTCCTCACTTTTTTTATGTTTGCGAAAGAGTTTTCATGGATTAGGGCTAAATTTTTATCATAAAATTATCATTCCACGTTATTTCATGATAAAGTGAAGGAAATAAAATTTAATAGTTTTTTAAATTGTAAGAGATTACAGTTCGACAGTTGTCCTTATATGTCAAAATTCTTGCTTTTTTTGATTAATGTTCATTGAAATCATAGAGAATTGCATGGTAAAGTAGTTCAGCTAGAAAAAAAGAAGGGGAAAATTATGGGATCAATCAAAAATACATTTAAACTTTACTTACTTGATTGGAAACGAATCTTTAAAAACCCGATTGCGACACTTCTGATTATCGCTATCATGATTATCCCTTCACTGTACGCATGGTTTAATATCAAAGCTTTGTGGGATCCATATGGAAATACTGGAGAGTTACCAATCGCCGTATACAGTGCGGATAAGCCAGTTGAATTTCAAGGAAAAGAAGTAGCTATTGGGAAAGAAGTAATAAAGTCACTACACAAAAATGACCAGCTGGGTTGGCAATTTGTTGACTCAAAAGCTGAATTAGAATCTGGTGTTCGTTCAGGAAAATATTATGCAGGTATTTATCTGCCAACTGATTTTTCTGAAGACTTATTAAGTTTTACCAGTGGGGACATTAAGAAACCAAAAATCGAATACACCGTTAATGAAAAAATTAACGCGATTGCGCCGAAAATCACTGATAAAGGTGCAAGTTCGATTCAGTCACAAATCACAGAGGAATTTATTAACACAGCAAGTTCAACCTTGCTAAAAGTTTTTAACGAAATTGGTTACGATATTGATTCCAACTTAGTGAGCATCAATAAAGTAAAAGATATGATTCTTTCTACTGATGAAAACTTGGATGACATTGAAGGGTATACCAAAAAAGTGCTAGAACTTCAAAGCCAACTTCCTGGCATCAAAGAAAAGCTCAACAAAGCAAATGAATTTGTTGACTATCTACCAAAAGTAGACGAAATGGGTGAAAAAGTCATTGCATTGAATGACAAGATGCCTGAACTTCAAGAACAAGCGAAGATTATTTTGGATCTACAAGAAAAAATTCCTGAAATCCAAAACGCTGGGAAACAATTAGCGATGATTGATGAAGATTTTGCTTCAATCCAAGATACAATGAATCAAGGAATTGATGAAGCAAAACAAGGACTAGTGATTATTGGTCAAGTGCAAGATGCTTTGCCAGATATCAAAAGATTGGAATCACAGGCAAGTAATCTTGCGTCGACAACTGAAAATGGTGCGACACAATTAAAAGAGGCTGTTCCAAGTATTGTGACCAGCGTGCAAGTGACTTTAAAATCAATTGGCGAAGTTGCCACTACGACAAATTCGATTATTGAAACAATCGAAGGAGCGATTGCAGATGGTGAACCGACGACTGAAGAAAAAGCGAATATCGGTCAAATCTTAACTGATTTTTCTGCTAGTTTGGGTCGTCAACAAGAAGCCATTGATCAAGTTGTCCAATTTATGACAGACTTACAAACAAGTGCTGGAAACAATAAACTAGACGACGTTATTGCTGGATTGAATCGTATTAAGACGATGCTTGCTGATTTGGATGAGCATGTGGGCAATTTAAATGAGATTGTTAAAACCGGCAGTACAGACGATGTAAAAAAATTATTAGCTGGCATCCAAGAGATTGCTTCAGAGATCGGAAAAGCAGCGACTGATTTGAATGTTAATGCAGTTGGCTCAACTGTTGAATCAATCTTAGATCAGTTGATTCACACGATTCAAACAGCAAATGGTGTCTTAGACAAAGCAGACCAAATCGACTTTGATTCGTTATTAAGTTCGACAAAGACAACTGTTTCAAATGCAGTTGGTATCCTAGAAAAATATCAAAAAGAAATGCCCGCAATTGGTCAAGAAGTCCATGATGCGAACACCATGCTGAATGGAAACATGAATACGATCGTTGACGGCATCAATAAAGGCGCTGACTTGTATAATAATGATTTGCCAGTCGTTGCGCAAAAATTAAACACAGCTGCTGATTTTATTAAGAATGATTGGCCAACTTTAAAAGGTGAATTAACGGGCACGTTGACAACGGTCAATGAAAAGATGCCAGAAGTTGAGACAGCTGTTAATGCTGCCGCAGACTTGATTACAAATGATTGGCCAAGTATCAAGGCAGGAATTGAAAAAGCTGCTGATGCTATCCGTAAAGGGGAAGAAGAAGTCGATCTTGGTGAAGTAATTAAATTATTGAAATTAGATGCGACAAAAGAAAGTGATTTCTTTACAAACCCAGTTGAATTGAAAACAAATCAACTGTATCCAATTGCCAATAATGGTTCAGCAAGTACACCATTCTACACGGCATTATGTATTTGGGTTGGTGCAGTCTTACTTTCAAGTGTAGCAACTACTGACTATTATCTTGAGAAAAAAGATAAAACAAAATTCACGAAGCGAGAACAATATGTTGCTCGAATGTTGACATTCTTAACGATTGGTTTGGCACAAGGATTGATCGTTGCTCTTGGAAATATCTTCCTATTGGGCGTAGACGTTCATAATCCAGTGTATAGCGTGTTATTTGCGTTATTAGTGTCCTTATCCTTCATGATGATTGTTTATGTGCTAGCGTCCTTATTCGGCAACGTAGGGAAAGGGCTGGCGATTATCATCCTCGTGCTGTCAATTTCAGGTGGTGGTGGGAATTATCCAATTCAAGTTTCTGGAAAATTCTTCCAAATGATCAATCCATTCTTACCGTTCACTCACGCGGTGAATTTATTGCGTGAATCAGCTGGTGGTATTTACTGGCCAACGGCAACGAATGCGATTTGGATTATGATTGGTTTGTTCATCGTCTTTGGGATTGTCGGAACGGCTGTTTATCCATTTATTGAATCTAAAATGAAAAAATTGCAGGAATACTCACACGAAAGTCATATTTTCCACTGAGTATGTTGCGATGAATCAAAAATTGAACTGGAATCTCTTGAGTGAATGGAGATTCCAGTTTTTCTATAATTAAAAATCTTTTCGTTTTTTGAAAGATTTTTTTAGTAGAATGTTGACTTTTATATTTGATGAGCGTACTATATCATCTTGTTTACTGTAAATTTTCGAAAACAATATTTAACATGAAAAAAAGTGTAAAGGAGTTTAAGAGTTGGATTACTTAAAAAGGTTGTTAGTCGGTAAACCGTTAAAGTCTGCTGAAAATGACGACCATAAATTGAGTCGATTTGCTGCGCTAGCATTATTGTCTTCTGATGCACTATCTTCGATTGCATATGGGACAGAACAAATCGTTGTTGTGTTGGTTGCTTTGTCTACCGCAGCAATTTGGTATTCATTACCTATTGCAGCATTTGTTATTATTTTACTTATTTCATTAACTTTATCTTATCGACAAATTATTCATGCTTATCCTCATGGCGGTGGTGCTTATGTGGTAAGTAGTGAAAACTTAGGGAAAAACGCTGGTCTGATTTCTGGGGGATCATTGTTGATCGATTATATGCTGACTGTTGCGGTATCTGTTTCTGCTGGGGCAGAGGCGATAACGTCGGCGATCCCAGCTTTGTATGGTCATCAGGTAGGTATTTCCGTCGCAATTGTCTTGTTATTGATGATGCTGAATTTAAGAGGGTTACGTGAATCGGCCTCTTTCTTATTAGTTCCTGTTTATACATTTATTATTGTCATTACCTTGCTGATTGTCGTTGGTCTGTTCAACATTGTGACTGGTGCAGTACCGTTAAATGCGACTGCCTTGCCAGGCGCGGCCGTTCCAGGTGTTTCGATTGCATTGATTTTACGTGCCTTTTCATCTGGCTCCTCTTCACTGACTGGGGTTGAGGCAATCAGTAATGCGGTACCGTTCTTTAAAAAACCACGGGCGAAAAACGCTGCGGGTACGTTAACAATGATGGCTGTCATTTTAGGATTTTTCTTTGTGGGAATTACATTCATTAACTACTGGTATGGCATCGTACCTGAAACAGAAGTGACGGTCTTGTCTCAAATCGGTAAAGCTGTCTTTGGACATGGTGTGTTGTATTACGTTTTACAATTTGCAACTGCTTTGATTTTAGCAGTAGCCGCAAATACTGGTTTCTCTGCGTTTCCAGTTTTAGCGTTTAATTTAGCAAAAGATAAATTCATGCCACATATGTATCAGGATCGTGGTGACCGTTTAGGTTATTCAAATGGGATCATGACTTTAGCCTTTGGTTCAATCATCTTATTGTTTATCTTCCAAGGATCAACGGAACGATTGATTCCACTTTATTCGATTGGTGTATTTATCCCATTTGCTCTTTCTCAAACAGGGATGGTTATCAAGTGGCGAAAAGAAGGTAAGAAGTGGTTGCAAAAATCAATTGCAAACATTGTTGGAGCATTTATTTCTTACTCGATTATTATTATTTTGTTCATCTATCGTTTAGGTGATATCTGGCCATTCTTTATCATTATGCCTATTGTTCTGTTTGTTTTTTACAAAATTCATGGACACTACAAAAATGTGGCAGAACAACTTCGCTTAGAAGAAGATGCTAAGTTACATGATTTTGATGGAAATACGGTGTTAGTTTTAGTGGGAAATGTTACTCGTGTAAACATTGGAGCGTTGAATTATGCACGTTCGATTGGGGACTATGTAGTAGCAATGCACGTATCCTTAGATGAAGATGTGGCGAAGGAAAAAGAAATCGAAGCCGAATTCAAAAAACATTTTCCTGATGTTCGTTTTTCGGTTGTTCATTCTTCGTATCGTTCAATTGAAAACCCAATTATTCGCTATGTGGATCTAGTGAGCAAAAATGCAGCAAAACAAAACTATACGACAACGGTGTTGATTCCACAGTTTGTACCAAACCGTCGTTGGCAAAATATTTTGCACAACCAAACAAGTTTGCGTTTACGTTTGCGACTTTCTTGGCGAGAAAATATTGTTATCAGTACCTATAGTTATCATCTGAAAAAATAAGTAATGGAGCATAGCGATTACTTTATCAATAAACAAAGATTGTGGTGCAAAACGTTTAGCTCTGACAAGATAGCGAGCAGACACTCAAAATAGTTTTTCATATTTTGAAGTGAATGTGAGCTATTTTGAGGAGTTGTTTTGGGAACACTGTTTATAGAAAAAAAGGACCTGTGACAAACTGTCGCAGGGCCTTTTTTCTATTGTTCAGCTTCGTACACTAAGCTTTTTTTGCTGCAGGATCTAAGCGTCGTTCTACGATACCAAGTACCCAGTCAGTAATGATCGCCATTAAAGCTGTTGGTAACGCACCTGCAAGAATGATTGAAGCACCGTCTGTTGCATTGGTCCCGCGGATAATGATGTCACCAAGGCCGCCGGCACCAACGAATGCACCAATCGCAGTAATTCCGATCGCAACAACCAAAGCGTTACGAATCCCAGCCATAATGACCGAAACAGATAAAGGTAGTTCCACCATGATTAAACGTTGACGAGCAGTCATACCCATTCCTTTACCGACATCCAAAATATTTTTATCTACTTGGATCATACCAGTATAAGTGTTTTTGATAATTGGTAATAAGGAGTACAAGAAGACCGTAACAATAACTACGTTAACACCTAGCCCCAGTCCAATCATCAAAATAGAAAGCATTGCTAAAGAGGGGACAGTTTGAATGATGTTTGCTAAGCGAATGACCCAATTGGCAAGTTTGCGTTTACGAGAGATCAATATCCCAATCGGAATCGCTACAACAGCGGCGAAAAAGACACCGTAAATTGAAATCAAGAAGTGACGGATAAATTGACTAAAGACATAGGCACCGTTTTCTTGAAAATAATAGACGAATTGTTGAAATAAATTCATTTTATCCATGCAATCACTTCCCTTCCTCAAAATAATGATGTTCTTTCAAAAAGCGTTCGGCAACAACAGAAGGTTCCACCAAATTGTTGTCTGCCTCATAATTTAATTTTTGCATTTCCTCTGTAGTGATCGTACTACCTAATTTTTGTAAGGCTTCCTCTAGGTGAGGCGTGTCTTTCAACACTTGGTTTGCGACGACCGGTGCAGCATCATAAGGTGGGAAGAAGCTTAAATCATCCTCTAACATCACCAAATCATAACTTGCAATTCGTCCATCAGTAGAATAACCTAATACGATGTCCATTTTTCCTGCTTCAACAGCGTCATAGACTAAACCAATTTGCATTGGCAAGATAGATTCAAACGAAAAGCCATATGTTTCTTGGAAGCCATCATAGCCATCACCTTTACGGTTGATCCAAGAAGTATCGACACCTGCAACGAGTTCATCCGCTACATTTTTCAAATCACTGACTTTCGTTAGATTGTATTTCTCAGCTGTGTCTTTGCGAACGAGAAAGACATACGTGTTTTCAAATCCATAAGAAGGAAACCATGTTTGACTGTACCGTTTTTCAAATTCTTCTTTCACTACGGCAAATGCTTTTTTAGGATCTTTTTCAGGCGGTAGCCCTAAGGTAGTTGTTAAGTCCGTTCCTGTATAGCGTGCCGCAGAAATCGAAGCGTCCCCATTAATCATAGCTTGGTGATTAATCGTTGTTGTTGCTAAATTGTTGATGATCGTTGTGTTTTTGTCTGTATAATGTTCAACCATTCCAGCGACAATCCCTGCAAGAATTTGTGCTTCTGAAGTAATGCCACCAGTAATTGAAATCGTTTGGTCATCCGTATTACTTGCTAAGCCTGGCAAAGAACAGCTACCGAGAATGAGTGAGAGTCCAAAAAGCAAAATGAGTTGTTTAAGTCGTTTCATTCATCATTCTCCTTTCTAAGCGCAATCGGAGTGAGATGTGTTTCTAATAAACCAAGTAAGAAATCAGCAAGCAGAGCTAAAATCGTTACCGGAATCGTCCCAGCAAAAATCAGATCTGGTTGATAATTATTTAGTCCACTAAAAATCAAATCACCTAAACCGCCTGCACCAATGTAAGAGGCTAAAGTTGCCCAAGCAATCACATAGACTGCAGCTAAACGAATCCCTGCCATAATCGTTGGCATCGCGATTGGAAGTTCCACTGAAAGAATGGACTGCAGATTGGTCATGCCCATTCCTTTGGCAACATCTCGATAGTTCCAATCCACATTTTTCATCCCAATATAGGTGTTTCGTAAAATAGGCAATAGCGAATAAATAAAGAGAGCAATAATTGCGGGTGTTTTTCCAACGCCTAGCAAAGGTATCATCAGAGCTAACAGCGCCAAAGAGGGAACCGTTTGAAGTGCGCTACTAATACCAATCACAATCGTTGCCGCTTTTTGAAAACGAGTTAAGAGAATCCCTAGCGGAACTGCGACCAAAATACCAAGTGCTAGAGCGAAAAAAGAAATATAAAGATGTTCAGCACTCTTTGTTAAAATTTCGGCGCCATGCTGATTAAAAAACTGCTGCATGAGCTAGACCTCCTTTGTTTCTACAGGCTTCGTTGACTCAATCGCATCTGTGATAGATTGATCTTCTCCCCAAATCACATCATAAACAATATCAACTAGTGAAGCACGAGTTAAAATACCAACTACTCGGTTTTGTTCATCAACGACAGGCACGTATTTTAGTCCACGTTTTAAAATCCGTTGTAAAGTGTCACGTAAATAAGCAGATTCTTTCACATAGAAAACTTTAGGATTTAAAATATCCCCAACACTCGAAACTTTGCCACGTTTTCGGTCAAGCGTTTCAACATCAATGAAGCCCTTCAATACATTTGAGTTGTCTGTTACTAAAAGGGTATCCACGCGTTTTTCGCGCATGAGTTTGATTGCTTCTTGCAATGATTTTTCCGGAGTAATCGTAATGGCAGTGTTCAACATGACTTCGTTGACGCGAGTCGTGTCCGGTTTTGCTTGAAGCAAACGATCTTCACCGATAAGTTCTTCTACGAATTCATTGGCAGGGTTACGTAAAATATTTTCTGGTGTATCAAACTGGATCACTTTTCCTTCACTCATGATAGCGATACGACTTGCTAATTTTAATGCTTCGTCCATATCGTGGGTAACAAAGACAATGGTTTTCCCTAGACGTTCTTGTAAGTCTTTCACTAGATCTTGCAAGGCGTCACGCGTAATTGGATCTAGCGCGCCAAATGGTTCATCCATCAAAATAATATCTTGATTAGCAGCTAATGCCCGAACGACACCAATTCGTTGTTGTTGTCCGCCAGAGAGTTCGCTTGGATAGCGATCAAGCATCTCACGAGGTAATTCGACAAGGTCAATCATTTTCTCGGCAGTTTTATTACGTTCTTCCTGACTAACTTTCAGTAGCTTTTGTACAAGTGTAATATTTTCTCGAATGGTCATGTGTGGCATCAAACCAATATTTTGAATAACATAGCCAATTTGTCGGCGTAGTTCAACCGGATTGATATCTAGGATGTTTTTTCCATCAATCAAAATTTTTCCTTTAGACGGGTCAGTCATTCGATTTATCATGCGCATCGTCGTTGTTTTCCCACTACCACTAGTTCCGATAAAGCAGATAAATTCTCCTTGTTCAAACGAAAGATTCACGTCATCAACAGCAACTTTGTTTCCTTTATAAATTTTTGATACATGTTGAAATTCAATCAAATTTTCTCACCTCAAATTATCATTTTTTTAATCTTCACATAACTAGTATGGCTGAAAAATCGTTAACATACAAATCGAAGGGTTTGAAAGAAGAGATTTTTTACTGAAATATGGATTGGGGTGTGCTAAAAAGTTTGAACTGAGCTGTTCGCCAAGTCTCTAAAAAAGTGTTAGAATAGCTTGAGATAAATGACTAGAAAGAGTGGATAAGATGTTAACAACAGAGGATTTTGATTTTGATTTGCCAGAAGAACTCATTGCACAAACACCGTTAAAAGATCGTGACCAGTCACGTTTGTTAGTGGTCAATCGTACAACAGGGGAGTTAGAAGATAAACATTTTCATGATATTATTGATGAATTGAACCCGGGGGACGCCTTGGTCATGAATGACACACGCGTGCTACCCGCTCGTTTATATGGAGAAAAACCAGATACTGGCGCTCATTTAGAAGTATTGCTTTTAACGAATACAGAAGGTGATACATGGGAAACGTTGATCAAGCCAGCTAAACGTGCCAAAGTAGGGACAACGATTTCATTTGGTGATGGTCGACTAAAAGCCGTGGTAGAAGAAGAACTCGAACATGGTGGACGCATCATTACGTTTAAATATGACGGAATTTTTCTTGAAATCTTAGAATCGCTGGGCGAAATGCCCTTGCCACCTTATATCAAAGAACGCCTAGAAGATCCAGATCGTTACCAAACAGTGTATGCGAAAGAAAATGGTTCTGCGGCAGCCCCAACAGCGGGATTACATTTTACCAAAGAATTATTGGAAGAAATCGAAGCCAAAGGAATTGAATTAGTCTACTTGACGCTTCATGTTGGTCTAGGAACATTCCGTCCAGTTAGCGTAGATAAGATTGAAGATCACCACATGCATAGTGAATTTTATCGGTTAACAGAGGATGCTGCGAAACGTTTGAACCAAGTTCGCGAGAATGGCGGGAAAATCGTAGCGGTAGGGACAACTTCTATTCGGACATTAGAAACGATTGGGACAAAGTTCAATGGTGAAATCAAAGCTGACAGTGGTTGGACAGAAATTTTTATTACACCAGGTTATGAATTTAAAGTCGTCCAAGCGTTCTCAACAAATTTCCATTTGCCAAAATCAACTTTAGTGATGTTAGTAAGTGCCTTTGCAGGTCGCGAATTAATTCTGTCTGCATACCAACATGCGATTGACGAACGTTACCGCTTCTTTAGTTTTGGAGATGCGATGTTCGTCAAATAAATGGGTTGACAATTACATGTTTGAATAAAAATAAGAGAGTGAATGATCCTTAGCGATCATTCACTCTCTTTTCTATTTTCCACTTTTAATGAATCACATAAGCAAGGTGAGGCTTACTTTCCGAATTTTAAACTAGCTCTGAGCAATTGAATTAGCTGGAGTAATTTTCCTTGGCTAATAATCAATCAATGTTAAGACAGTATTTTTTGGATCAAATAAATGGTCTGTTTTTCATTTTCAATATAAATGTTTCTTTTACGCAGAGAGTATCAAAAATTGCTTGTTCAACCGCCATTTTTTGATAATAAATTTTATGAATTTAGTTTTTTTTTAGGAAAAAGGTAAATAAAAATACAAATGAAAAAGGTACGATTATAAAAAATAAAATAAAAAAGACAGGAGCTGATGGAATGCTTTTGACCAATAAAAGCCTCGACCATTATTTTGATAAATACGACCAATATTTTTCGTTGATGACTGAATACGAGTATCCACTCATTTATCGCGAATACGATAAAATAAAAAAAGAAGCCTATTATCTGGTTGACCAAATTTCTTCAGAAAATTTTTTCTCCAAGTTGAAACAACTACTGATATTAGATGCTCGGATACAAATCATTCAAAGTTTACTTGAATTGGAATCAGAAAAAACTACTGAGGCAGAGATTCTCGAATTAGCTAAAACAGATAGCTGGACGTTTTATAAAGAAGCAGCGGGCTACCGATTAAATGAAACAGTACCTCACACGTTACTTAATTATGTTTTGGCAGAAGACGAGGGTAGCCGTGATTAAATTTTTTGTAGAGAGTGGCTGAATCGAAGTGTTTATTTTGCTAAATATTCTTAGCTATCAAATTTTTCGAAGTACTAGTAAGGAGAAAAGAACGCATGGATAATTGGAAGTAGACAACACAAAAAGGCTGGACTCTCGACAAGTCCAGCCTCTGTATTTCGGAAGGAATCAAATAAGTAGAATTTTTGTTACTTTCCATGATACATGTAAAGTACCTTGTTGAATTTCTTCTTGATAAACAAAAAATCTTGTTTTCGTTACATCTTCAACACTCATTGACACATCTTTTACTAGTATTCAATTTTCAGATGTTCATTGTTTATTTTACGTATCTTTGTTACTTCTGGTTTTGGGAAACGAATCATCCAAACTCTTTATACGCATTCACTATTTTCATCAGTTTGACGCTTTGTACTTCACACGTATACTTGGTGAAACCTGTACTTCTAACAACTTTGTTTGCTTACAATACTTCATCGAGAAATCCTTCAACTTATTTGATGTTATCCTCCTTCCTTACACCTATATAGTAGCACGAAATGTTAGCGTTTGCAAATGAGATGCTCGCGATTCTATGCCTTTTTTATGAACAAAATTCATAAATTGTCTGAAATAGTTTATTAAGTTGAAAAAAATAAAAAAATGATGTTATATTTAATATAGGATTATTATTTAATGAAGATTGAAGGAGGAATAGGATGGAAGAATATAAAAAAACGGTGAGGGAAGTCCAAGAAGAAACAAATGCAAACCTAGAGCAAGGATTGTCTTCACAAGAAGCAACTAAGCGGGGCAAGGAACAGGGACTTAACCGTTTTGATGAGGCAAAGAAAGAATCATTAGCCAGAAAATTTTTTAGAAGTTTAGCAGATTTTACGACGATTATTTTATTGGTTGGTGCTGTGATCTCTTTTTATACGGCCTTTGCAACAGAACACGGAGATTTATTTGAAGGTCTGTTGATTATCGCTATCGTTGTTATCAACTCCGCACTTACAATTGTTCAAGAAGGAAATGCAGAAAAAGCATTAGAGTCGTTGCAGGATATGAATAAGCAGACGGCACTGGTTTTACGTGATGGCAAACGAGAACAAATTGATGCAGAACAATTAGTTGTTGGGGACATTTTGATTTTAGAATCAGGTGCAACCATTCCTGCAGATGCTCGGTTGATTCAAAGTTCACAACTCCGAGTAGAAGAATCAGCTTTGACTGGTGAGAGTGAAGCGGTTGAGAAAGATGCTACTTATGTTAGTAAAGAAGAGGTACCTTTAGGCGATCAGATTAATATGGTGTTTAAAGGGTGCAGTGTAGCTGCCGGTCGTGGTCAAGCAATTGTTACAGCAATTGGGATGCAAACTGAAATGGGAAAAATCGCTGGACTATTAAGTGGCGATATGATGCAGAAAACACCTTTGCAAGTTCGCTTGAATCAGTTAGGTAAACGAATTAGTTTTATTGCATTAGGAGCGGCTGCATTAGTTTTTATTATCGGTGAGTTGCAAGGAGAACCGCTACTGGAAATGTTTATGACTTCTGTATCTTTAGCAGTTGCGGCAGTTCCAGAAACATTGACAGTTATCGTGACATTAACTTTAGCATTTGGCGTTCAGAAAATGGCAAAAAAACATGCAATTATTCGTCAACTGCCTGCAGTTGAAACATTAGGAACAGCTAACGTAATTTGTTCTGATAAGACGGGAACGTTAACCCAAAATAAAATGCGCGTGCGTCGAGTTTGGAGTCGCGGCGATGAAGTTACTGATACAGAAGATGCTATGACAGATAGTGCAATGGAAGTCTTGAAGATGGCAGCCTTATGTACAGATGTAAGTGTTGAAAAAGAAAATGATGAATTGATTATCAAAGGGAATCCAACAGAAGCCGCAATTGTGCGTGCTGTGGAAGAAAACTATCATACAAAAGCAGAGTTGGAAGAAAATTATCCTCGAATTGGAGAATTGCCGTTTGACTCAGAGCGAAAAATGATGACAACGGTACATAAGATGGGAAAAAAATATATTTCCATTACCAAAGGTGCTTTTGACGTATTAGCTCCACGCTTTCGTTATGGAGACATCGAACAAGCCACAGTTGTCAATGACCGTTTCGGAAAACGTGCGCTTCGCGTGATTGCAGTTGGTTTTGCTGTCTATGACGAAGAGCCACAAGACATTAGTTCAGAAGCGTTAGAAAAAGATTTACGTTTAATCGGGTTGATTGGCATGATTGATCCACCTCGCCCAGAAAGTAAAGGAGCAATTGCTCGCGCGAAAAAAGCTGGGATCAAAACAGTAATGATTACTGGTGACCATGTGGTGACAGCGAGTGCGATTGCAAAAGAACTTGGAATTTTGGAGCATTCTTCAGAAGCTTTAACAGGCGCAGAATTGCACGCGTTGACTGATGAAGAACTAGATGAACGTGTAAAAGAATTGTCTGTCTATGCACGAGTAACGCCAGAAGACAAGATTCGGATTGTTAAATCATGGCAACGAACAGGCGCAGTTGTAGCGATGACTGGTGATGGAGTAAATGATGCCCCTGCGTTGAAAGCAAGTGACGTTGGCTGTGCCATGGGAATCACTGGGACGGATGTAGCTCAAAGTGCTTCAGATATGATTTTAACGGATGATAATTTTGCAACGATTGTTGATGCAGTTAGCCAAGGCCGTTCTGTTTATCAAAATATTCGAAAAGCGATTAATTTTCTTTTGAGCTGTAATATCTCAGAAATTTTCATTGTGTTGATTGCGATGCTTCTAGGTTGGGGTGCGCCATTTACGGCAGTTCAATTACTATTTGTCAACGTAGTAGCTGATGGGCTACCAGGATTTGCACTAGGAAGGGAACCGGCGGAAGCAGGAATTATGGATCAAATGCCAATACCGCGAAATGAGGGGATTTTTGCACGTGGATTGTGGCAAAAAATTGCAGTGAACGCAAGTGTGTTTACCGTTGTAACACTTTTTGGTTACTATCTAGGAAGTTTTGTTGACACAATTAGCCCTTGGGTTGATGCTAGTCAAGAAGTTGGTCAAACGGTTGCTTTCCTAGTCTTAGCCTATTCTTCAATTTTGCATGTTTTTAATGTGAGAAGTAGTCAATCAATATTTAAGGTAAGTCTATCCTCCAATAAATCGCTATTAGAAATGGCCGTCTTAGCTGTAGTAATTACTACAGCAATGGCACTGTTCCCATTCACACAAGAACTTTTTGGACTTGTTCATATTAGTTTGAATCATTGGTTGCTAGTCTTCATTTTATCAGTCACACCAATTGCAGTGAGCGAGCTGATTAAGTTCCATCAACTGCCAGATGTGGATGATGAAGAAGAATAAATAAAAAAGTGTAGCAAAAAAGCTGCGGTATTGACCGCAGCTTTTTTTGTGTACCTGTTTAGTTTAGTAAGCAACATCTTTAGGCAATTCATTGTAGAAAGCAGCTTTTGTTGCTGTAATATATGGATTCAACCATAAATAGCCGATTCCTGCAGTCATTAATGCAAGAATGTGCCATCCGATAAACGACAAATCCAACCAGAACAATTTCCCTTTGTAACCATCCATTAGCTTACGACTTGCTGTAATCGTATCAAGCACACGAGGTTTTTGACCTGTTTCTTGAATCGTGTCGTAGTAGATAAAGTAGCTTTGAGAGTAAGAATAACTTTTGATAATCCCAGGGATAATAAGCAACAATGTCCATAATGTGGTGAATAACCAAATTAAAATGGCTAAACCGATTACGCCACCGATAAAGATACCTGAAAATCCACGAAATGCATCTTTAAATGGTTCGATTTGTGATTTTTGTCCACGTAATACATCAAGATAAGTCCAAGAAATACCACTCATGAACAATGCGCTAATAATGCCGGAAACAACTCCGCCACCACTACCACCGCCAGCACCAGATCCACCATTATCATTAGCAATCGTTTCCTGGATACTTGAAACATCTGACATACTTGCAATAAACAAGATGAATGGTACAAGAATCAAAAGAATAAGTGCAATAGCAATTAACGACGGAATCAAATTCAATAATACCGCTTGCCCCCAACGACCTTTCAAACTAGCCTTAGCTTGTGATTTTAATTCAGCAGAAGATTTCATCTATTTTTCACTCCTTTTCCATAAGTTAAAATTATTATAACAAAGATTCACTTTTTTGCCTTTCATCTTGCATTGATTATTCCGGAAATGTCTCTAAAAAAAGAGGATTAAATAGAACAGAAACAATAGATAAACTCTTGCAAAAAAGTGCCGAAACGATTATGATTGTGTGAGTTGTCAACGCTATTTTATAGAGAAAGTAGGGAATTGAATGTCACAACCTGCCATTCGCTATCGTTTAATCAAAAAAGAAAAACATACGGGTGCCCGCTTAGGTGAAATTATTACGCCACACGGTACTTTTCCAACTCCCATGTTCATGCCTGTCGGAACATTGGCGACAGTAAAAACTATGTCTCCTGAAGAATTAAAGGAGATGGGTGCAGGAATCATTTTAAGTAACACGTACCATCTGTGGTTGCGACCTGGAGAAGATCTAGTCGCTGAAGCTGGTGGTTTGCATAAATTTATGAATTGGGATCAACCGATTTTAACCGATTCTGGTGGTTTCCAAGTATTTTCATTAAGTGATATGCGTAACATTGAAGAAGAAGGGGTCCATTTTAAAAATCATTTGAATGGTTCTCGGATGTTTTTATCACCTGAAAAAGCAATTGATATCCAAAATAAATTGGGTTCAGATATCATGATGAGTTTTGATGAATGTCCACCATTCGATGAAAGCTATGACTACGTGAAAAAATCTGTAGAGCGTACTTCACGCTGGGCAGAGCGTGGACTAAAAGCTCACGCAAATCCAGCAACACAAGGTCTATTTGGAATTATCCAAGGGGCAGGATTTGAAGATTTACGTCGTCAAAGTGCGAAAGATTTAGTTAGCATGGATTTCCCAGGCTATTCAATCGGAGGATTATCTGTTGGGGAACCAAAAGCAGACATGAACCGTGTTTTAGAATTTACGACACCATTAATTCCAGAAGACAAACCACGCTACTTAATGGGGGTTGGTGCAGCTGATTCCTTGATTGATGGAGTAATTCGTGGAGTAGATATGTTTGACTGTGTATTGCCAACAAGAATCGCACGTAATGGAACTTGTATGACTTCGCAAGGTCGTTTAGTTGTTAAAAATGCAAAATATGCACATGATTTTCGTCCAATTGATGAAAAATGTGATTGTTATACATGTAAAAACTATACTCGTGCTTATATTCGTCATTTAATCAAGTGTGATGAAACATTCGGTATTCGTTTAACTTCTTATCATAATCTTTATTTCCTATTGAATTTGATGAAACAAGTTCGTCAAGCAATCATGGATGATAACTTATTAGAATTCAGAGCAGCCTTCTTTGAAGAATACGGATTTAACAAAGAAAATGCTAAGAGTTTCTAAATTCATGACTTTTATGTGAAATTTAGGTAAAAAGCTAGTGTAGATAGTACTTTTTATGCTAAAGTGTTTTTTGTAGATAGATTGAGTGAGGTGAAAAAAATGGGATCATTACCAATGATTGTGATGTTCGTTGCGTTGTTAGCAATGTGGTACTTTATGTCACGTACACAAAAGAAACAACAACAAGAACGTCAAAACTTGTTAGATAGTATGAAACCAGGCGATGCAGTTGTTACAATTGGTGGCTTGCATGGCGTAATTTCAGAAATCGATGAAGACAAACGCACAGTCGTTTTAGACTGTGAAGGTATCTTCTTAGAGTTTGACCGTGCGTCAATCAAAACGGTTAAACCAGGAGTGACTGTAGAAAACGATGCTACAGTGACAACTATCGAAGAACCAGTTGAAACAAAAGAAGAAACAATCACTGAAGAAGTAACAGAAGAAGTTTCTGAAGAAAACAAAGACGAGAAATAAGCATAGATTCTATAATTATTTTTCATCTGAAGAGACACAACTAATTAATTAGTTGTGTCTCTTTTTTTATTTGAAAATCAAAAGCGAGAAAATAAGTTCAATAGTGAACGTGATTGATAAATAAAAAATATTTTTTTCTTAGATAGTTCAAAAAATGCTTATAGCTAAATAACTTTATAATATCAAGGTTTATCTTTGATTTTAAAACTGTGAAAAAAATCACAAAAAACTATTTACAACTAAAATAAATTATTGTATGATACATATGTGAAATAATTAACAAACAAATGTGATACCCACTAGGAGGAAGACAATGGCTAAGACATTGGAAAAAGAACAAGTAAAAACGATCGACGTGCAAGCAATGATCGATGATCTTGCAACAAAAGCAAATGTAGCCCTAAAGGAAATGGAAGACTTTGATCAAGCGAAAGTGGACCATATCGTACATGAAATGGCAATGGCTGCCTTAGATCAACATATGCCTCTAGCAAAAATGGCAGTTGAAGAAACTGGTCGTGGTATTTATGAAGATAAAGCAATTAAAAATATGTATGCTTCAGAGTATATTTGGAATAACATTAAACATGATAAAACAGTTGGTGTAATTAATGAGGACGTTCAAAAAGGATTAATCGAAATTGCTGAACCAGTCGGAGTTGTTTGTGGTGTAACACCAACGACTAACCCAACTTCAACAACGATTTTCAAATCAATGATTGCATTGAAAACAAGAAATCCAATCGTGTTTGCTTTCCATCCAAGTGCACAAAAATCTTCTGCAGAAGCAGCACGTGTTGTTCGTGATGCGGCAATCGCAGCTGGTGCACCAGAAAACTGTATCCAATGGATCGAGCATCCATCAATTGATGCAACTTCAATGTTGATGAACCATCCTGGAATTGCAATTGTTTTAGCAACAGGTGGAGCAGGAATGGTTAAATCTGCTTATTCAACTGGGAAACCAGCTTTAGGAGTTGGACCAGGTAACGTGCCAGCATACATTGAAAAAACAGCAAAAGTAAAACGTGCAGTGAACGATTTGATCGTATCAAAAACATTTGATAACGGAATGATTTGTGCGTCTGAACAAGCAGTAATTGTTGATAAAGAAATTTATGCAGCTGTAAAAGCAGAATTCCAAGCGCATCAAGTGTACTTCGTAAAACCAAGCGAACTAGCAAAATTAGAAGATGCAGTGATGAATGAAGGTAAGTATGCTGTTAACCCAGCAATCGTTGGACATTCAGCAATGGAAATTGCTAAATTAGCAGGTATCAAAGTACCAGAAGGAACAAAAATGTTAATTGCTGAATTAGAAGGTGTAGGTGCTGATTACCCACTTTCACGTGAAAAATTATCACCAGTTTTAGCAATGGTTAAAGCAAACAATACAGACCATGCATTTGAATTATGTGAAGGTATGTTAAATCTTGGTGGACTAGGACATACAGCTGTTATTCATTCAGAAAATGAAGATTTACACGTGAAATTTGGTTTACGAATGAAAGCTTGTCGTATTCTAGTTAACACACCATCAGCTGAAGGCGGAATTGGTAATATCTACAATGAAATGATTCCTTCATTAACTTTAGGTTGTGGTTCTTATGGTAAAAATTCTGTTTCTCGTAATGTATCTGCTGTCAACTTAATCAACGTCAAAACTGTAGCGAAACGGAGAAATAACATGCAATGGTTCAAATTACCACCAAAAATCTTCTTTGAAAAGAATTCATTACTTTACTTAGAAAAAATGGAAAATGTTGAACGTGTCATGATCGTTTGTGACCCAGGAATGGTCCAATTTGGTTACTGTGATACAGTTCGTGAAGTACTTGCTCGCCGTAAAAACGACGTAAAAATTGAAGTTTTCTCTGATGTTGAGCCAAACCCTTCAACAGATACTGTTTACGCTGGAACAAAACTAATGGCTGATTTTAAACCTGATACAGTAATCGCATTAGGTGGTGGATCTGCAATGGATGCTGCCAAAGGAATGTGGATGTTCTATGAACACCCAGATACTTCTTTCTTTGGAGCAAAACAAAAATTCTTGGATATTCGTAAACGTACGTACAAAATTGCAAAACCTGAAAAAACTCAATTTGTATGTATTCCAACAACTTCAGGAACAGGTTCAGAAGTAACGCCATTTGCAGTTATCACTGATAGCGACACACATGTTAAGTACCCATTAGCAGACTATGCATTAACACCAGATGTTGCAATTGTTGATCCACAATTTGTTATGTCAGTTCCTGCCTCTGTAACTGCAGATACTGGTATGGATGTCTTGACTCACGCAATTGAATCATATGTATCTGTCATGGCATCTGATTACACTCGTGGTTTAAGTTTGCAAGCAATCAAGTTAGTCTTTGATTATTTAGAAAAATCAGTAAAAACACCTGATATGGAATCACGTGAAAAAATGCATAATGCGTCAACGATGGCTGGTATGGCGTTTGCAAATGCGTTCCTAGGAATTTGTCATTCAATCGCCCACAAAATTGGTGGAGAATATGGTATTCCTCATGGACGTACAAATGCAATCTTGTTACCACACATTATTCGTTACAATGCGAAAGATCCACAAAAACACGCAATGTTCCCTAAATATGACTACTTCCGTGCAGATACAGATTATGCAGATATTGCTAAATTCTTAGGTCTAAAAGGCGAAACAACTGCTGAATTAGTAGATGCATTAGCAAAAGCTGTTTATGAATTAGGTCAAAACGTAGGTATCGATATGAACTTGAAAGCACAAGGTGTGACACAAGAAACACTTGATACAACAGTTGATCGTATGGCTGAATTAGCTTACGAAGACCAATGTACAACTGCTAATCCAAAAGAACCATTAATTAGTGAATTAAAACAAATCATTATTGATGCTTACAAAGCTTAATAATTACCACTAGTTAGCGTACGGCTGGCAGCTGTTCGCTACATGAATCCCCCACACAAATTTCCGCTCAAATTTGTGTGGGGGATTTAAAATCATATTGATTCATATAAGTTTGTCTGGATGATTCTCTCATTCAGACAATTTTTTTATGTAAAGATAAAAATATGTGTTCCAATATGTACCTTTAGAATTACTTTGAAAAAATCCTTGTCTAACAAAAAAGAGAGAAACATTTCAAGGATCACTTAGCTATAAATTATTAGGATATGTAAAAATTTAAAACATAAGAGCAATTTTAGATATTTTTTCTCAATTAGAAATCGCAGATGAAAAATTATAGGAAGACTTTGCTCGAACGCCGATTAACCAAAAATGGTGGACGTATATGGCTCCTTTTATGGAAACCAATGACGAGGATTCGCCTGTGGCACAAGAACTAACTCCTGTATTTGAAGTTTGAATCAGTCGTACTATTAAAATCAAAAGTTTTCCGTTATAATTTTCCTATAAAGAAACGGGAGTGTGCAATATGGAAAATAAAAAACCTTACGGAACTGTTTTGATTAAGGCATCAACTATTTTAGATTACTTAGCAGAAGCGCCAGATTCTTCATTACAAGCAATTGCTAAAGGCACGGGAATGACTGCTTCAACTGCTTTAAAAATTTTAGATACATTAACTTTAATAGGATATACAAATAAAAACTCGGAGAAAAATTATCGTTTAGGTAGTAAATTTATCCGTTATGCGAACAAAAGTATTGAGGAACAAGATTTAGTGGAAGCAACGCGTCCGTATCTTGAACAACTCCAAGACACGATTGATGAAACCATTCATCTAGGAATTTTAAATAATGAAGAAATTTTATATGTCAATAAACTAGAAGCGAAAAACCAAACGATCCGAATGTCGTCCAAAATCGGTGTGACTAGACCACTCTATAGTTCTGCTATGGGAAAAGCTGTATTAGCTGAGTTTGATGAGAACCAATATGATACATACTTAACGAAACATCCGCTAGTTCCATTTACTGAATACACGATTACTAATCCACTGCGTTTAAAAAGCGAGATTGAAAAAGTACAGCAGTCCAAAATTGCTTACGATGATGAAGAAATGGAACAAGATATTTTTTGTATCGGTGCAGCTATTGTCAAAAATAATGAAATTATTGGTGCATTTAGTATCAGTATGCCTAAATATCGTTTAACAGGCGAAATTAAAAATCAAATTGTTGCAGCAGTAAAGCAAACGAAACAAAAAATAGAAGAAACATTAACAAAAAAATGAAAAAGCGTTTGCATTTTTTCTTTTCTCCTTTATAATACGAGTATAGATTTCCAAATTATAAAACTTAATTTCTAAATAGGAAATAAGGGGTGGAGAAAATGAAAAAAATTGAAATTTTATCTCGATTGAAAAATGCTGGTGTGATTGCTGTAGTTCGTGGAAAAACGAGTGAAGAAGCACTGAATGCTTGTCATGCAATTATCAAAGGTGGCTTAACGGGCATCGAACTTACGTTTACCGTGCCACAAGCTGACCAAGTAATCAAAGAACTTTTAGCAACTTATCAAGAACGAGAAGAGATTGTCATTGGTGCTGGAACAGTGTTAGATGCGGTTACTGCTCGTTTAGCAATTTTAGCTGGTGCAGAATATATTGTGAGCCCATGTTTTGATAAAGAAACAGCAGAGCTATGTAATTTGTACCAAGTACCTTATTTACCAGGTTGTATGACGATTGATGAAATCAAAACAGCACTGAAGAGTGGGGTTGATATTGTGAAATTATTTCCTGGCAGTGCATTTGGTCCAAGTATTGTTTCCGCATTCAAAGCACCTATGCCACAAGTCAACATTATGCCAACTGGTGGTGTAAGCTTAGAAAATATGCAGGATTGGTTTGATGCAGGTGTGGTAACTGTTGGTGTGGGTGGCAATTTACTTGCGCCGGCTGCTACAGGTGATTTTGAGAAAGTGACAGAAGTAGCTAAGCAGTACGCGGCGAAAATGAAAGAAATCGCGGGGTAATTCATGATGGGAAAAGTGGTAACTCTTGGAGAAATCATGTTGCGATTATCTACAACTCAAGGAACGCGTATCATTAAAAGTGAGCAGTTCAGAGCTGATTATGGTGGCGGTGAAGCTAATGTCGCTATTTCATTAGCAAACTATGGACATGAAACTATTTTTGCTAGTAAAGTTCCGACTCATGCATTAGGCGATGCAGTTCAGAAACATCTTCAAAGTTATGGGGTGTCAACTAATTACTTGTTACGCGGTGGTAAGCGATTAGGGACATATTACATGGAGGCTGGGGTTGGAGAACGAGCGGCCTCGGTAATTTATGATCGAGCAGGTTCCAGCTTTGCGACAATGACGGAAATCGAATGGTCATTAGAAAATTTATTTGAAGGCGTTGACATCTTTCATGTTTCTGGAATCACACCTGCTTTGTCTAGCGAATGGCAGCAGATGACAAAAAAATTGATGGAAGCTGCGAAAGAATCAGGCTGTTTGATTAGTTTTGACATCAATTATCGCGGGAAACTATGGACACAAGCAGAAGCAAGCCGAGTAATCAAGCAATTGTTACCTTTAGTAGACATTTGTTCAGCTGGAGAAATGGATGCGCTTTACTTGTTGGGAGTAGATAAAGCACCAGAAGAAGAAACAGAATCCCTGATTTATTATTATCAAAAAATGCAAGAGAAATTTCCCATGATTAAAGCATTCTATTCAACCAAAAGAAAAGTTTATTCAGCTAGCGCAAATCAATTAGTGGGAACCTTATGGATGGATGAAACTTATTTTGAATCACAAGTTCATGAAATCGAACCGATCGTTGATCGTGTTGGAGGTGGTGATGCTTTTGCTGGCGGAATACTACATGGTATGTTAACGGACATGCCGCCGCAGGAAATAATCAACTTTGCGACAGCTGCGTCCGCGTTAAAACATACGGTTCATGGTGATTGCAATCAATTCAGTCAAGAAGAAGTCACACAATTTTTAACCTGTGGCTCTGGAAAAATTATACGATAGGGAGAGTATTTATTATGCAAGAAATGAAAACACGTTATACACATAGTCCGGAAGATATCCGTCATTATTCAACTGAACAATTAAGAAATGAATTTTTAGTTGAAAAAGTATTTGTTCCTGGAGAAATTCGTTTAACTTATACTCACAATGATCGCATGATCTTTGGCGGAGTGACGCCTACAACAACTACTTTAGAAGTCAAATTAGATAAAGAACTCGGCGTTGACTATTTCTTAGAACGTCGTGAACTAGGTGTCATCAATATTGGTGGTCCAGGTTTTATTGAAATTGATGGACAAAAAGAACCAATGCAAAAACAAGATGGCTACTATATTGGGAAAGAAACGAAAGAAGTGATTTTTTCTTCAGAAGATGCTGAAAACCCAGCAAAATTTTATTTGAGTAGCGCACCAGCCCACCATAAATATCCAAATGTAAAAATTAGTATCGACCAAATCAAGCCAATGGAAACTGGTGAAGGTGTTACCTTGAATGAACGAAAAATTTATCAGTACATTCACCCAAATGTTTGCGAAAGTTGTCAACTTCAAATGGGTTATACAATTTTAGAGCCAGGTAGTGCTTGGAATACCATGCCTTGTCATACGCATGAACGTCGAATGGAAGCTTATGTTTATTTTGATTATGCAAATGAAGACACGCGTGTATTCCATATGATGGGTAAACCAGATGAAACAAAACATTTAGTGGTTGCGAATGAACAAGCAATCATTTCACCAAGTTGGTCAATCCATTCAGGTGTTGGTACAAGTAATTATTCATTTATTTGGGCAATGTGTGGCGAAAATATCACTTATACGGACATGGATATGGTTCAAATGGATCAATTAAAATAAACCAATATAAAGGAGAATCATTATGGATTTTACAATGGATAATTTTCGATTAGATGGAAAAGTTGCACTTGTTACAGGTGCAGTTTATGGGATTGGTTTTGAAATTGCCCGTTCATTAGCATCTGCAGGCGCAACAATCGTTTTTAATAATTTGACGCAAGAATCTGTCGATGAAGGAATCAAACACTATCAAGAAGCTGGTATTGAAGCAAAAGGATATGTTTGTGATGTGACGGATGAAGAAGCTGTTCAAGCGATGACTAAGCAAATCAAAGAAGAGGTTGGCTCGGTAGATATTTTGGTGAACAATGCCGGAATCATCAAACGGACACCAATGATCGAAATGAGTGCTGCTGATTTCCGTCAAGTCATTGATGTTGATTTGAATGCACCATTTATCGTAGCAAAGGCCGTTATCCCAGATATGATTGAAAAGGGTGGCGGAAAAATTATCAATATTTGTTCGATGATGAGTGAGTTAGGTCGTGAAACAGTTAGTGCCTATGCTGCTGCAAAAGGCGGCTTGAAGATGCTAACAAAGAACATTGCTTCTGAGTATGGACAATACAACATTCAATGTAATGGCATTGGCCCTGGATATATTGCGACGCCACAAACAGCACCTCTGAGAGAGCAACAAGAAAATGGTGAACGCCATCCGTTCGATCAATTTATCGTAGGAAGAACACCAGCTGCGCGTTGGGGTGAACCAAGTGATTTAGCTGGACCAGCAATTTTCCTTGCTTCAGGTGCTTCAGATTTTGTTAATGGACACATCCTGTATGTTGATGGCGGTATTTTGGCATACATTGGAAAGCAACCATAGGAAAATAGTCGTGAGATAAAAGAGTATTTCCTTCAATATAAACAAAAAAGTGACTGGGACATTAATCAAAATGATTATGTCCCAGTCACTTTTTTTAGCAACAGTTAGTTTCGTCTGCCATATTTTACTAAGGATATTTCTCTGGCTTCACACCAATCTTTAACAGCACCAGAAAAAATAAGTGATTGATATTTTAACTCATTTGTTGTTCTAGCACCAACTAAAGTATAGAGCAAACGTAGTTCTTCTTGCCATTGTTTAATCAATAAAATCGTTTCTTCTACGCCATGATTCATTAGATGTGTTAAAACTGTACCAGAAGTACCAACGGCTTGAGCCCCTAAGCAAAGAGCTTTGAAAATATCATAGGCAGAACGTATACCACCAGAGGCAAGGATATCAACAGTGGCATTTGCTTCATGTGCCTCGAGTAATGAGGTGACGGTTGATTGTCCCCAATCAGCGAGATAAGTTAATTCACGCTTTTCTCGGCGCGCATTTTCAATCTGAGTAAAGCTAGTCCCACCACGTCCACTGACATCAATTGTTTTGACGCCAATTTGTGCAAGTTGCTCAATTGTTTCACGTGTCATGCCAAAACCGACTTCTTTTACGATTAAAGGTACAGCAATTGTTTGTTGGATTTCTTGAATCAATTCCAACCAGTTTGAAAAATCACGGTCACCTTCAGGCATAACTAACTCTTGTGGGGCGTTGAGATGAATTTGTAAAGCATCTGCATGGAACAATTGAATAGCTTCTTGGGCTTTTTCAACAGAAGTTCCAGCACCGATATTAGCAAGAATCTTTCCTTCAGGGTATTCTTCACGCATCACGGTATAACTGTCAGCTAAGCTGGAATCTTTCAAAGCAGCACTCACTGAACCTGTTGCGATCATCAAATCAGTTTCGCGTGCAACAATTGCAAGGTCACGATTGATTTTTTTTGTTTTTTCACTGCCACCAGTGATAGCGTTGATATAAAACGGACTGGTCAACGTAAAGCCAGCAACAGTCGTCGATAAGTCGACATCAGTTGTTGCTAGCTGGGGCAACGCATTATGAATGAGGTGAACAGCGTCAAATTCATTTTTTTGCTTATTGTGAAAAGCCTTGGCTAATGAAACATGTTCGTCTTTTCGATTCATGATTGATCCTTTCTGCGATAACTATAAACATGAAGTGGAAGTGGTGTGATTTCTGCATTTTCCCATGCACTCATGAGAGGTAAGATGCCGGATTTTTGATCCACGATCACGATTCCACAATCACCACCGCCAGCACCAGAAGACTTAGCGGCTCCTTCATATTCTTCTGCTAAGTTACACAATTCATTTAACGCAGGTGTTTCGATGACCACACCGGTAACGGTAGATAGGTTGCGTAGCAATTGGCGATTTTGCCGAATTTGTTTTTGAATCAGAGCCACATCATCTTGTTTGAATCCTTGAATCATTTGATTGACACAATTTTCACTATTTCTAAGAAATGTTTCGTAAGCCGTTTTTTTATCTTCTCGTGAACGATGGACTTGGTCAACTAAATCAGAAGTAGAAGCTGGACTACCTGTCCAACCAATAAGCAATCGTAAATCTTTTGGTGCCTCAAGGGGCTCAATCGAAAGTCCTGGCCAATCCATTGCAAGTAACTCACTAATTGTCTGCTGTTTTTCTTGTTGCTGAACCCAACGATGATCAAAAGTAGAAAAAGCAATCCAACCACCATAACAACTAGCGGCAATATCTCCGCAAGAACCGTTGTCTTGAACAGCTAGATTTGCTAAAGCAGCAATTTTGAAAATTTCTAACTGGCTTAGGTGCAAATCATAAAAAATATTTAATGCTTTAACAGTTGCGACCGTAACAGCACCGCTTGAACCAAGACCATATTTTCGGCCATTTGAACTATCTAGCTCGCTGGTTACCTTCAAGTCATAAAAAGAAAGCAAACTATTTTTTTCTTGTGCGTATTTTTCAGTTAACCGAATTGCTGCCAGAATGTAGTGAAATGGATTTTCTCGAATATCTAAAACTAATTCACCATTTCTTCTAGTCCAACGAATCGGCATCTCACTATATTGTGCAGACTGGATACTTCCCACTTTTCTAGCCGCTTCGACTGTTACCGTGACAAATTGGTCAACCGCCACGATGATGGCAGGGTGCCCAGTTTCTACAACTGCATATTCACCAGCAATGTAAAGCTTTCCTGGTGCAGATACTTCAATCATAAAAATCTCCCTTTACTTGATAATCGTAATTCCAGAACCTGCTTGGGCTGAAACTACTTGTTTTTCACTAAATAAATGATTACAAGCTGTTTTAACTGCAGCTAAATGTTTTTTCTCGACTAAAATTTTTACATTTGGTCCAGCATCCATTGTAAAGTAACACGGAACGCCTTGCTTTCTCAAATCACGGACTGCTTGCATTGCTTTTAAACTATCAGGAGACCAGTAAGTAAACGGTGGGTTCGCTGCTAGTGTAGTGCCATGCATCTTTAATGCGTTTCGTTCCATTGTTTCCCCTAAAGATTGAAAATTTTTGTCAGTAATGGCTTGCTTTAACTGCGCTAAATCTGCATCTAGGGAGTCAAGCCAGCCTTGATAAAAGCTTGAAGTTTCAACTGTGCGACGCATGCCATCACGACTAGAAACGTCTTTTTGCTGATCGTTTAGTAATAAAAAGACCATGGCTAAATCATCTTCAAAATGATCGGAAGGGATTTGCTTTGCGTAGGAGGTAAAATCGTCAACCCCTTTTTCCCATTCCACAAATCCGCCGTAAATACTACGACACGCTGAACCAGAGCCCCGACGAGCTAATCGAGATAATCCTGCGTTATCTAAGCCTAATTGAAGTGCCTCATTACAAGCACCAGCTAATGCAGCTAAGCCACTTGCGGAGGAAGCAAGTCCAGCAGCTGTAGGAACAAAATTTTGACTGATAACTTGCGCATTGAGCGTTGTTTGGCCTTTTTCTCGTACAAGATCAAGAAAAGTGCTGATTTTTTTCGTTGCTTTTTCGTCTTGTTGCTCACCATCCAAATAAAATTTATCCTTAGTAAAAGTATCAGAGAAGATGACTTCTGTTTCGGTGTAAAAAGCATCTAGTGTAAGAGATAAACTATTATTCATTGGTAAAATGAATTCCTCATCTTTTTTCCCCCAATACTTGATGAGTGCAATATTCGTGTAAGCACGAGCTTTTCCTTTAAACATGGGTATGTACTCCTAATCCTTGAATCCAAGTAGCTACAGCACCGGCATCTTCCAGAGCTGTACAAATCGCTTGGGCTTCTGTTTTTGTTTTGGCAAGAGCGAGCATACAACCACCGCGTCCGCCTCCAGTTAATTTCGCTCCTAGAGCACCAGCATCTAACGCTGTTTCAATCAATAGGTCTAGAAAATGATTACTGATTGTTAATTCTCTTAATGTAACTTGTGCCTGATTCATGACTTGCGCTAAATTTTCGGGATTGTTTTGGATGATTGCTTGTTTTGCTTTTTGTGTGAGTTGTCCTAATTGTTGAATTTTTTGTCCAGTCTTGTGTGAGTCTTTTTCAAATAAATGAGCGACGTCTTTAACAGCTTCCCGCGTTTGTCCTTTGATCCCAGTATCAGCAACAATCAAAAAAGCATCCAAGTTGATTGTGAAATACTCGAAAGGTTGCCCTTTGATAAAATAGATTGGGTTATGACTACTTGTAGCGGCAGCATCGATTCCACTTGGGTTGCCATGAGCAATTTTTTCAGAAATCTGAACATAGCTTAACAATGTTTCATGTGCTAGTGAAAGTGAAAGATAATCATAAAAGGCGCGTGTGATTGCTACTGCAACAGCAGCGCTAGAACCCATTCCGCGTTCAGCAGGAATGGTACTTTCAATGGTGAGGCTGACTGATTCCTTGACACCATGATCCTGTTTTAAATGTGTGACTAAAGCTTTGATATTTTTGAGTGCTTGTGGTGCATGAATCAACTTTCCTACATAATAGGCTGAAAACAATTGATCTTGGGTAACATCTTCAGTTAACGTTTCAAATTTTGCAGTGACTTTCGTTGCATAAAATGGAAAGGCAATTGCTGGTTCGCCGTATACAACGGCATGTTCACCCATCAAGATAATTTTTCCGCTTGATTCCCCTTGGCCATAGTTTGCCATAACTTAACTCCTTTTCCTCACATAACAGTAACTTTTAGACAAAAAATAAAGCGCCCTAAATAGTTGCGCTACTCAACGAGAATTTGGTTTGATGATGTGAAAAAGAGCAAACCAAAAATCATTTCCTCCCTATTTTACTAAATCCGCTCAATAAGTAAAACCAAGAATGCGTTTTCTGTCAAAAAATCACTGTTTTCTTAAGAATTTTTTTGAGTTTTTTTTCGAAGGGCGTTCAATAAATTCCATTTGACACTACTAGATATTGGGGGTATATTTAGAAAGATTGAAAAACACATACAATATTTAGTAATGAAGTGAGTTGGAGGTAAATGAGCGTGATCGTTTTAGCTGGTACAATTGGTGCAGGAAAGTCAAGTTTAACAGAAATGATAGCTGAAGAATTTAATAGTCAGGCTTTTTATGAATCAATTGATGATAATGAAGTGTTACCTTTGTTTTATGCTAACCCTGAGCAATATGCTTTTTTATTACAAATTTATTTTTTAAATAAACGTTTTGCAAGTATTAAACAAGCAATGAAAGATGATAACAACGTTTTGGACCGTTCAATCTATGAAGATTCTTTATTATTCCATTTGAATGCAGATTTAGGAAGAGCGACAGAAACAGAAGTGCGTGTCTATGATGAATTACTAGAAAATATGATGGAAGAGCTACCTTATGCAGCCCACAAAAAAAATCCTGATTTACTGATTCATATTCGAGTTTCTTTTGATACAATGTTGGAACGAATCGAGAAACGTGGTCGTTCATATGAGCAATTATCTTTTGACCCATCGTTATATGATTATTATCAAGAATTGAATCGTCGTTATGATCAATGGTACGAAAACTACAATGAAAGTCCTAAAATTCAAATTGATGGAGATCGCTACAATTTTGTCGAAGATCCACAAGCAAAAGATGAAGTGGTCCGAATCGTGAAAGAAAAATTAGCCGAAATCCGTCAAGAACAATTTGTATATTAAATAAATACTATTCAAGCAATGGCTTTTACCTTGTTTGAATAGTTTTTTTCTTTATACTGTTAAGAGAAAGTGTTATGAGGAGGTCAATAATGAGTAATAAACGTTTTTTTAATTCTGACCAAAATTTTTGGCTAAATATTCAACGTGACAATGTTATTGGTGTTAAAAACTTAAAAGAAGAGTATAAATTAAGCGACGAGATGCTAACTTACTCTCTCGATAAAAACGAACGCGCACGGGTAGAATATGATGTGCTTGATGAGGCAATGCTTCTTGTCTACAATGTTCCTCACCAAAGGAAAAGTGAAAATCATTATGAAACAACACCGATGGCCTTTATTTTGAAAGAGAACGGTATTTTTACATTTACTACAGAAAATACTGGTTATGTAGTACGTCTCATGGAATCATTGCTACAACGCACACCTAACATGAGTGTCTATAGCTTGCTATTTCAAACTTTATTTTTGATTTCAGATTCCTTTTTCCCATTAGTTGAAGAAGTGAATAGCGAGCGACAACGCTTAAATCAAAAGTTACGAGAAAAAACAAGTAATCAAAACTTATTGCAATTATCTGACTTAGAAATCGGACTAGTTTATTTAGTCACAGGGACAAAACAAAATGCTGTGTTGATTGAGCAGATAAAAGCTTTAGCTATTTATCGTAAAATGTCTGAAGGCGAAAAGGAACAATTGGATGACGCATTGATTGAAGCCAAGCAGGCAGTCGAGATGACGAATCTGGCATCACAAATTTTAGACCAGTTATCTGGAACTTATAATAACTTGTTGAATAACAACCTAAATGACACGATGAAATTCTTAACTGTCTGGTCATTATTGTTGACCGTTCCGACGATCGTCACTGGTTTTTTTGGAATGAACTTACAGTTACCATTTACTCACTCTGTGTTTGGTTGGGGAATTGCGCTGGTCATCAGTCTGATTTTATCCGTTTGGATGTTAATTGCTTTATGGCGCCGAATTAAATAAATTATTCTTCAATGATAAGTCCCAAACTAGCTGCGATGACTAAAGCTTGTTCTTGGTCGACTGATAAACCAGAGAGATTTTCTAGAGAAAGTGCAATTTTAGTAAAGTCATTTGTTCTAAAATCCAATGCTTTTAGAGGTGTACGGAACCAATTAGATCCCGTAAGCTGATTGTTGAGCAGGGATAAGTTTTTCCATCGAACTTCATAAAATTCGGTGTCTTCTAGTTGACAGTCAGAAAAGCGGACAGTTTTCAAATTCGTGTTGCTGAAAGAGGCCATCGAAGCTAAACATTCATTGAATGAGCAATCACGAAGATAGCCTTCCGCAAAATTTGTTCCGGTTAACTTGCATTGTTGAAAAGTTACTTGGTGAAAACTGGCACCAATCCATTCTAAATTGGAAAAATCACAGTGGTCGAAAATGACATTGCTACATTCAAAACTTTCCAAAATAGTTTTTTGCATGGTTAATTTTTGAATGTGGCTGTCTCTTATAATCAAATTTTTTGCGGATAAATAACTTTGGTCGCTATCTTTGACTAAAAGATTTGAAAAGAGTTCTTCATCTTCTAAATAAAAGTCGCCTTCCTCTAGGTGAGATAAGATAGGTGCAATAGGATCATTCTTTTTCATAGGTTGCCTCCAAATTATTTTCTTATCTTAAAGATAAATAAAATAAAGAGAAAATGCTAGGATATCTTTTTAAAATAGGTCCTTTATTTTAGATAAAGAGTTGACATGTTCAAGTAAATTTGATAAACTAGTGAAGTTGAGAAATAAAAGCAGAAGCACGCGCTTCTCGCCTTAGTTGATATAGTCGCTGGGCTAGATAGTTTTCGCCGATTCTTTAGGTGGATTATGCGCGGGTTCTGATAAAAAGAACTCGTTTTTTTATTACCGAAAATTCGGTAAGCTTTTCTTTCTCTCATAATATTTGGAGGTGAATGACCATAGCAAAGGATATGATGGTTAACGACGGCATTCGTGCACGAGAATTACGATTGATCGGTTCAGAAGGCGAGCAGTTAGGTGTTAAAACAAAAGCAGAAGCATTACAGATTGCTGAACAAGCAAACTTGGATCTTGTGTTAGTTGCCCCAGGTGCGAAACCACCAGTTGCGCGAATCATGGATTACGGGAAATTCCGTTTTGAACAACAGAAAAAAGACCGTGAAGCGCGTAAAAAACAAAAAGTGATCAATGTTAAAGAGGTACGTTTAAGTCCGACAATTGACGTAAATGACTTCAATACAAAACTTCGTAATGCACGTAAGTTCTTAGAAAAAGGCGATAAAGTGAAAGCTTCTATCCGTTTTAAAGGCCGTGCCATTACCCATAAAGAGATTGGTCAAAAAGTCTTAAATCGCTTAGCTGAAGAAACTGCTGATATTGCAACAGTGGAACAAAAAGCGAAAATGGACGGACGCAGCATGTTCTTGACGCTGGCACCGAAAAACGACAGTAAGTAATTTGAATGACTAACTGATTGTTGAACAGTCAATGGTCGGATAACGAAAGATTTTGAGGAGGAAATATAGTCATGCCAAAACAAAAAACACACCGCGGATCAGCAAAACGATTCAAACGTACTGGTAAAGGCGGATTGAAACGTTACCGCGCGTTTACAAGTCACCGTTTCCACGGCAAAACAAAAAAACAACGCCGTCAATTGCGTAAAGCACGTATGGTTGCTAGTGGCGATTTTAAACGTATCCGTCAACAACTAGCAAAAATGAAATAAGCAACGCAAATTTAGAAAAATTTCAATGAGAAGATTTATTTTTAGGAGGAATTAAACATGGCACGTGTTAAAGGTGGAACAGTAACTCGTAAACGTCGTAAAAAAATGCTAAAATTAGCAAAAGGTTACTACGGTTCAAAACACACTTTATTTAAAACAGCAAAAGAACAAGTAATGAATTCATACAACTACGCATATCGCGATCGTCGTCAAAAGAAACGCGACTTCCGCAAATTATGGATTGCTCGTATCAACGCAGCAGCTCGTATGAATGGCTTAAGCTACTCAAAATTAATGCACGGTTTGAAATTGGCTGAAATCGACATCAACCGTAAAATGTTAGCTGACCTTGCTGTTAACGATGCAGCAGCTTTTACTGCATTAGCTGACCAAGCAAAAGACGCTTTAGCTAAATAATTCAGATTTTCGTTAAGATTTATTGATGAAATTCTAGTTAAATAACTAAGTTGAAAATCAATTTAGGCAGATACTGCTTAAATTGATTTTTTTTTGTATTTTTTTACCAATTAATGTGAATTGTTATTTTTACATAACCGTTAAGCTGTGTAAAAATTGTGGGAAAGTATCAGTCGATATGTTCTTACAGTCAAGCAATCTATTTACAGAAAACAAAAAATTATTTATTATGTAAATAAACGGTTAACAGGTTAAGGGAGAATAAAATGGCATCCAAGTACGAAACAATCAAACAGGATATTATCAAGAAAATTGAATCAGGAGAATTTAGTGCAGGTGAAAAAATTTACTCCGAAGGTGATTTAAAAAAAATCTATAGTGTCAGTAACACAACGGTTGTAAAAGCACTAAATGATTTGGTAAATGAGGGTTACTTGATTCGTCGCCAAGGAGAAGGAACCTTTGTTAGAAAAAATTTGAAACACAGAAAGGTCTTTTTTTCTGAACAGCTTTCTTTATCAAATGATGCTAAGAAAAAATCAGTTGAAAAAACAATCACCTTGAATTTTGGTCAAGTGAAGGACAAGTTTATCGCACAACAATTAGGGGATAAAACGGGGCAAAGATCGTTAGTGAAAATAAGCCAAATTGCACTGACTAATGGTCGTCCATGGAAAATACAAAACCGTTATCTTTTCCGAGATAAATTAGCAAAAGATTCTTTGGAACGCTGGGTCAATGGCGCAAGCCTGTCAGAAGAACTTGGACTGGTTGGGCACATGTCGAATCTTCCGATGTCGATGGAAGTTCGAACAATTTTATTAAGAGAAGGAATGGAAGAACTTGAACCACTAAAACTGATTGAGAAACGTTTTGGTGAAGAGGAGAGCTATTCGTTATTTGATATTAGACGTTTGATTTCAGGAAAGGATGGCGTACCGATTGAGTACAGTCGAAGCTTTATTCATCCAGATTTTTATCAAATTGAAATTGTTGGGGAATAACTTTTTATTTTTAAAATAGTTAAATGACTCAAGCACTGAGAAGTTAACAATCTTCTTCAGTGCTTTTTTGTGTATCAAAAAATAAAATACGTAAACTATTTTTAGTTTCAAAAAAAGAAAGGGTTTACAAAAAATGAAAAATAAGCTAAGATATTTTTACACCGGTTAACACGTTAAGTGATGGAGGGATTTTTTTGAAAGAAAAAAAGAAAGAAAAGTTATTGTCTAGTGAGAGATACTTTGGTCAAGGGTTACTTTCGGAAGAAGTGATTGATCAAGCGATAGCTGATGCGGTGAAAAAAGTTAAAAAAAATATTTTTCAATTGAAGGACCAGTATCCTACACCAGCGACTAAAAATAATTCATATATGCCAATGGCTAATACGGAATGGACAAATGGTTTTTGGACAGGTATTCTCTGGCTTTGCTATGAGGTCACGCAAGATGAAGACTTTAAAAAAATTGCAGAAAAAAATGTTCAAAGTTTTATTCATCGAATGGATCAGGATATTGAAATTGATCATCATGATTTAGGTTTCCTGTATAGCCTATCTTGTGTGAGTACCTACAAACTTGTAGGTGATGAGCAAGCAAAGCAAGTGTCTTTAAAGGCGGCAGAAAAATTATTGTCACGTTACCAAGAAAAAGGTCAATTTATTCAAGCTTGGGGAGAGCTAGGGAAACAAGATAATTATCGCTTGATTGTCGACTGCCTTTTAAATATTCCCTTACTTTTTTGGGCGACAGAAGTTACTGAAGATAAAAAGTATCGTGAAGTTGCAGTCAAACACTATCATACGACCATTGAACACGCGATTCGTGAAGATTCTTCTGCCTATCATACGTTCTTTTTTGATACGAAAGAAGGACTACCTTTGTATGGAAAAACACGTCAAGGCTATTCAGATTCGTCGAGTTGGGCACGTGGACAATCTTGGTTAATTTATGGAATTGCACTTTTTCGTTCATATTGTCCGAATGAACAGAATACTGAATTATTTGAAGCAGTCACAAATTATTTCTTAAATCGGCTACCAAAAGATTTCGTTAGTTATTGGGATTTGATTTTTACAGATGGATCCAATCAGCCTAGAGATACTTCTGCAACAGCCATTGCGATTTGTGGAATGAATTTGATGGATAGATTTTTACCCGAAGCAAATCAATCCAAATTAGTTTACAAGTATGCGCAACATTCAATGCTGAAAAGTTTAATAGAACATTACACAGATTCTAAAACGGAAGGGATTACAGCTTTAATGAATGAAGGTGTGTATTCATGGCATAGTGGCAAAGGAGTAAATGAAGGGAATATTTGGGGAGATTATTTTTACTTGGAGGCTTTAGTTCGATTCAAAAAAGATTGGAAAATGTATTGGTAAAGCAAGAATAGGAGGGGAAAATATGGATAAACCAAATGTAAAAATGGTACGAGTAGATGCGCGTTTAATCCATGGACAAGGGCAATTATGGATTAAAAGTTTAGGAGTTAATTTAGTTATTTGCGCGAATGATAAGGCAGCTGAAGATAACGTACAACAAATGTTAATGAAAACAGTCTTACCTCAAGATATCAATGTCCGCTTTTGGACCATTGCACGTACTGCTGAAGTGATCTGGAAAGCAGCGCCTCATCAAACGATTTTTGTAGTTGTCGAAAATCTCCATGATGCACTAAAACTTTGTGAGTTGGGTTTTCCAATGGAACAATTAAATATTGGCAATATTCATGCTGCTGAAGGAAAAGAAAAAATTTCTCAATTTATCTATTTGGGTGAAGAAGATAAAAACGACTTGAGAAAATTGAAGAATGAACACCATGTGACGTTTACTACCAAAACTTCACCGATGTCTAATGATGGCTCTCAGCATTTAGATACATTAATGGAAAAAATTAAAAACAGTTAATTTAGAGAGGAAATAAAAAATGGAGATTACATTAGTACAAGGAATACTTATAGGATTAATTACTGCGTTTTGCTATTCTGGGCAATTATTGGGAATCTATACGAACCGAGCATTGGTCATGTCCTTTTTTGTTGGCGTTGTTTTAGGTGATATTCCGACTGCTTTGAAATTTGGGGCACTAGCTGAGCTAGCTTATATGGGATTTGGCGTAGGTGCGGGTGGAACAGTTCCGCCAAATCCAGTTGGTCCGGGAATTGTTGGAACGATTATGGCAATCACGTTGAAAGATCAAGGCGTAACCGCTGAGTCTGCGTTGGCATTGTCATTTCCATTTGCCGTTTTATTTCAATTAGTGACGACTGCATTATATACATTCTTTTCAGGAAGTGCTAAGTGGTCTAAAAATGCTATTGAAAGTGGACAATTTAAAAAATTCACGCTTATCGCTCACTCAACCTACATTGCTTTTGCTTTAGCAGGTTTTCTCATTGGGATACTTGCAGCATTAAGCCGACCTGGATTACAAGCATTTGTGGAAGCGCTACCCGAATGGCTGATTAATGGCTTCTCAGTAGCTGGCGGACTTATCCCAGCGATTGGTTTTGCAATGATTATGTCGGTTATGTTAGAAAAGAGTTTGATTCCGTATGTGTTGTTAGGCTATGTCTGTGTAGCGTATCTTGAGTTACCCACAATGGCAGTCGCGATGGTCGGTGCAGTTTTTGCACTGATTCAGTATTATGGGAAAGATAAGACACCTGTTGGGGAAAAAAGCTTAGTAGCGAATAATCAAACTTTGTTGGATGAAGAGGAGGACTTCAGTAATGGAATCTAAAAAACTTAAATTGACACAAAAAGATTATATGACGACTGCTCTTCGGTCATACTTTTTACAAAATGCGTTCAACTATACCTCTTATCAAGGTGTGAGTTATTTAAATACAATTATGCCTGCGTTAAAGAAAATCTATAAAGATGATCCAGAAAAGTTAAAAGAAACGGCCACTGCAAATTTAGAATTTTATAATACAAATCCTCAAATGGTGCCATTTATTACTAGTATGCAGTTAGCAATGTATGATAATGATCAAAGTATTTCAGATACGCGTAGTATTAAAATGGCGCTCATGGGCCCGATGTCAGGAATTGGAGATTCTATTGCTCAGTTTGGGATTGCGCCCTTATTCTCAACGTTATTTGCGGGCTTAGCCTTAGACGGCCTAGGTTTTGCTCCAATGGGCTTCTGGTTCTCAATGGTTGTAACAATGTTAGCAATTAAAATCCTCATGGGGTATCTGGGATTCAAATTAGGCACTAGTGTTATCGAAACATTAAGTGACCGAATTGGAAAAATCTCTGCTGCGGCAAATATTGTGGGGGTAACAGTAATTTCGGGTTTAGCTACATCTTTTGTAAAAGCTAATATTGCTATTCAGTATGCTAGTAAAGTGGAGTCAGGAGAAAAACAAGTAATTGCTATTCAAGACATCTTGGATAAAATTATGCCCAATATGTTAGCTGTTCTACTTACTATCCTTGTATTTTATCTGATTAAAAAGAAAAAATGGAACACGTATCAGCTATTAATACTGTTATTTGCAATTGGTATCTTGGCATCTGTATTTGGTATTTTGGCATAGATAAATTGAAGTTTCTTAAGGAAAAGGCGAGAAGTTTCCTTTTATTTTAGAAAATATTGTTTTTCTTTCGCCATAAGTTCTTCAAGTGATTAGCTATAAAAATTATTTATGTTTAGGTGGTTAAAGTTAAAAAGGAGAAGATAGTGGACTTTCAAAGAATTGAGATATACCAACAGAAATTTTTTAAAGATGATTGGGTTTCAAATTATGTTGAGCAACAGGAAAAATTTTTAGAGCCACTTTTTGATCGAGTGGATTTTTTAATGAAAGATCAAATTGTTTACACAGATGCGATGGACATGGAAGCATGCTCGACGCCTTACTCATTGAAGGACTTTGGTTGGAATAAGTTCCCAGAAGAAGATCCAGAATGGCTATTTATGTTGAGTAGACATGGGTTTATGGTAGATTTAGCGCAAGGTTATCTATTAACAAAAGAGAAGCATTTCATAGAAAAGTGGACAACGCTACTGTTGGATTTCATCACGAGCTGTGAAAGAGCTAATCCAGCGAATGAAAATAGTTGGCGTCCACTAGATACTGGGCTACGTTTAACTAACTGGATGAAGAGCCTAACTTATTTGCCTGTTGCACACCTGAAAAATACAAAAATCGAGAGAATGTTACAGAAATCAATTCAAGATCATTTGGTATTTTTAGAGAATAGTTATATTGATAAATATCGTCTGAGTAATTGGGGTGTTCTAGCAATCGGCGGTATGGCTGCGGTAGATTTGTTTTTCCCCGATTTAGTAACAGAGGAACAAAGAACGTTAATTTGGAAGCGATTAGTAGAACAACTAGATTTACAATTTTATGATGATGGGGTGCACTGGGAGCAAAGCCCACTCTATCAACATGAAGTTATCATAATGTATGCCTATTTATTACAAATTTCAGAGTATCTTGAACAACCACTCCCTATAAATTTAAGGGAAAAATTAACTCAGCCTATTCAAGCCACCTATTATCTAGCTGATAATCAAGAGATGCTTCTTCCCTTAAATGATAGCGATCATGTGGATTTTCACTACGTTTACGCTATTTATCAAAGTTTAGGCTTCTTAAAAAAGGACAAAAGGGATTCAAATCTGGCAGTACTTTGGACAGGAAGCTTGTATACTAGTTCTCCATCAGTAGCGACAAAAATGCCTCCTATTTTTGCTGGTCAAGATAGTGGAATGATGGTGTATAAAGACCAAGACATTTATTTTACGCTCTTTAACGGTCTGCATGGTAGTGGACACGGCCATGCATCTGTAGGAAGCTTTACCTTACAATTACATGGACAAGACATGATTATTGACAGTGGTCGTTATACTTATGTAAACAACAAAAAGAGGATTCAATTAAAGGAAATGGCTGCCCACAATACATTATTTATTGCTAAAGAGCCACATACCATAATTAAGGATACATGGGGATATGATAGACTACCAAAGCCGTTATTTCATAAAATCCGAGAAATTTCAGAAGGTTTTTTTGCTGAATGTGCTTGGTCTTCATGGAATAAGCAAGGATGGACAATATTTGAACGACGTTTTTTATATTTGAAAGAAATAAATTCTTTAATCATTTTGGATAACTTTTCTGGTCAAGAAAATACTGAGATAACTTCTAGCTATAATTTATCGCCGAAAGTTACTTCTCAAAAAATTAACAATCAATTTCATTTAAAAATGAACGCCCAACAGTACAAGATTCATTTTACTGAAGGACAAACGATGCAAGGAATTGCTGAAAGTTCAGAAATATATAATCAACTCACTACACATCAACGAATCGAAAATAAAATTCAGTGTCAAGAAACAGCTACCACTTGGGTAACTGTAATCAGCACCACAGACGTCGAAGTTTCTCCAATAGAAGTCAAACAGGTTGGTGAAACGAAAAAATTTGATCAAGCAATTGGCTTAAGATTGAAAAATCAAAAGGAGAAGTTTGATCTGTTTATGTTGCAAGAGGATATTGTTTGCGGAAATAAACTGCTAGTTAGTGAGTTCAACCAATTCTTTTATGGCCAAATTATTCTGATTGACCAGAATGAGCGAACAACGAGAATAAAATAGAAGAAACACAGGGGGCAGCATATGAAATTTTTAGTAACCGGACATGATGACTTTTCAATTGGATTGAAAAGTGCACTTACGATGATTGCGGGAACACTTGATGATGTAGTAATAGTTCCTTTCAAGGCAGAAGAACAACTTGAGGCTTATCGTACAAAAATTGATTCAGAATTACAGACAAATGATAGCGTCATCTGTTTTACCGATTTATTAGGAGGAACACCGTTTAAAACCTGTGTAGAATTAGCCATTTCAAAAAATCAGGTTTTTGTATTGAGTGGCACGAATTTAGGGATGTTACTTGAAGCAAGTCTGTTAAGAAAATTGGTTAAAGAACCAGCTGAATTGTGCCAGTTAGTGTTGCAGTCGGGTAAAGAGAATATCACATTGTTTAGTCAGAACAAGGATACCTTAGTAGAAGAAATTTCTGAAGCAGGAATCTAGTGTTGTTTATGGGAAATTGATTTTTAATAAACAACCTGGTGGAGTTTGTTTTGATAAATAAAAAAGCCTGCTCATTGAGCGGGCTCTTTGCTTTTTATAAGTGAGAAAAAAGCAACATCCAGTAGCTGGGAGTGTTGCTTGATGGACAGATTTAAGTATTTCTTTAGTCAGGTCGCATTTCTTGTAAAAGCTTCACACGACCACCGATTTGTTTGGCGAAAGTTTCAGATTTCTTTTTGTCTTTAAAAACGAGTAGGTTGTCAGGATTCTTTTCACGAGTGCGGCAGCCAGTTTTGTCGATATAACCATGTAATACTTTAACAACGTACATGCTCATCACCTGCTTTTTTCTTATAATTATACGAACTTGACGCCGTAAAACAAGAAAAATGCTTGATCCTTTTTTATTTTTCTTTCGCGTTGTCTAATTGTGCATAGTTTTTAAATAGTGCATCCAACTCTGGATAAAATCGGCTAAGCTTTAATAAACGCTGATTTTCCGCGGAGAGGAAACAATGTTTACTGCTGCCAATCGTGCGTAGTTTTTGATCCTCAGCACCATAAATTTGATAACTAAAATCTAAACGTGTCCCCGTATATTTTTCAATTGTTGGATAAATAATGACTGACTCGCCATAGCGAATCATTTCTTTGTATTGGCAATTGACTTCAAGAACTGGAATAATAATCCCTGTTTCTTCAATTTTTTGGTAACTAAAATCAAGATGATCAAGTAGTGCGACACGTGCTTCTTCAAACCAGCGAATATAATTGCTGTGATGAATGATTCCCATTTGATCCGTTTCATAATAAAAAGGTGTGCGCAGATATCCTGTAAATTTTTCCATAATCAAACTCCTCTTTTTATTCTGTACAAAAATGTGCCATCCATTGTGGAATGGCTTGGCTAATCAATGTCGGCAGTACGACATAGTGTGTTTGTGCTAAGTGATCACCAATGAAACTGTGTAAGTAAACGGCGGCTGCGACCGTGTGATCGTTTTGAGGAAATTGGGCAAGAAAAGCCGTAATCATTCCTGCCAAGGTATCACCAGTTCCTCCAGTTGCCATTGCGGCAGATCCAGACTGATTATAATAGATATTTTCTTTATTATAAATAGTAGTTTGGTGACTTTTAACGACAAGAATTGCACCTAATTCGTGTTGCTTCTCCTGATTCAATTGATCTGTTTGCGTAGCGATAGCAATTCCGCTTAGGCGTTGCCATTCCATTTGATGTGGTGTTAATACAGTATGTTCCGGATAAGGTAAAGAAAGTTTTGCTTCGGCAAGCAAAGTTAATGCTGAACCATCAATGACTAACCATTGCTGATTTGTTTGAACCTTCAAGACCATTTGGAGTAAGCCTAGACTGAAAGTGGAAGTACCTAATCCTGGACCAATCAATAACACATCTGCCTGTTGAATGACTGTTAGACAGGTCGCTTGATCGTACCAGTCAACAACCATTGCTTCGGGGAGCTGAACATGGAGTGGGCCATGGTTCTTCTTGTCTGTTATCACTGTGGTCAATCCAGCACCACTGTTAACTGCAGCTAAAGCACTCATGATGATTGCGCCGCCATACTGTTGATTTCCGCCAATCAACACAACTCGACCAAAAGTACCTTTGTGAGAGTGCTTAGGTCGTTTTGTAATTACCTCTCGTAACAGTTGCTCATCAAGAATCATTGAGTATCCCCTCCAATAAGTTGAATGCCTTGAGCATTCACAAAAGAACTACAAGCTGACGAAATTGTCAGACTTTTTGAACTATTTTTTTCTTGATTTTATGGTATCATAAAACACGAAGACTTAATAAGGTGGAGGATTAACTTTATGACAATTGATTGGCAAAAAGAAGTAGAAGCACGTAAAGAAGACTTACTTGAAGATTTAAAAAATTTGTTACGCGTCAACAGTGAACGCGATGATTCTAAGGTGACTGCAGATGCACCGTTTGGCCCTGGACCACGTGATGCACTAAAACACATGCTTGCTTATGGTGAACGTGATGGTTTCGTAGTGAAAAACGTTGATAATTATGCTGGACACATTGATATGGGTGAAGGCGATGAAACGTTAGGTATCTTTGGACACATGGATGTTGTTCCTGCTGGCGACGGTTGGGATACAGATCCTTATGAACCAGTAATCAAAGATGGCAAAATTTTTGCTCGTGGTTCAAGTGATGATAAAGGACCAAGTATGGCAGCTTATTATGCAATGAAAATTATCAAAGATTTAGATTTAAAATTATCTAAAAAAGTTCGCTTTGTTGTTGGTAGTGATGAAGAAAGTGGCTGGGGCGACATGGCTTATTACTTCGAACATGAAGAAGAGCCTGATTTTGGTTTCTCACCAGATGCAGAATTTCCAATTATCAATGGTGAAAAAGGAAATGTTTCTTTAGGACTACACTTCCAAGGAAATAACGGAGGCGACTATGTCTTAAAATCTTTCACTTCTGGTTTGCGTGAAAACATGGTCCCAGGAACAGCTGAAGCAAAACTTGAAGTACCGAATGTTGATGCTGCCATCGCGATGGAAGAAGCATTCTTTAAATTTATTGAAGCAAATCCTGTTAGCGGAATGATTGAAGCGGATGAAACATTTGTATCAATCGAATTAGTCGGAAAAGGGGCTCACGGTGCAAGTCCTCAATCTGGAATCAATGCGGGAACATTCTTAGCAGCATTCTTAGACACTTACGCTTTTGGTGGTGCTGCAAAACAATTTATCCATGTAGCTGCTGCTTATGTCCATGAAGATTTCTATGGTGAAAAATTAGGCGTGGCTTATGAAGATGAAAAAATGGGTAAATTAACAATGAATGCTGGGTTGTTTGCATTTAAGGCAGATGATGACAGCACACAAGCAGAAAACTTTATCAATATGAACTTCCGTTTTCCTAAAGGAGTAACTGTTGAAGGGCTAGAAATTGGCGTAGAAAAAACAGTTGGAATGGAAGGTGCCACTGTTACGCGTGGTGCACGCGTAATGGAACCACATTATGTGCCAATGGATGATCCATTGGTTGCAACGCTATTACAAGTATACGAAGATCACACTGGTGAAAAAGGCTATGAACAAATCATTGGTGGTGGAACGTATGGTCGCTTGCTAAAACGCGGTGTTGCCTATGGCGCAATGTTCCCAGGCTATACAGATACAATGCACCAAGCAAATGAATTTATGAGTCTTGATGACTTGTTCAGAGCAACTGCGATTTATGCGGATGCAATTTATCGTTTGGCTAAGTAAGAGTTGGTATGGTCATAAAAAAACAGATGCGAGACAATGTTGTCTTGCATCTGTTTTTTATTAATGATATTTATAAAATCATACGGATCGATCTTTATGATATTCATGATAGACATGGTATAAGTTCAGTTCGTATTCTTTTTTTGCATTAGACACGACAGTATCTAAAATCATACCGGTGATCAAAGAAAGCATAGCCATTGTCATTAACCCAGTACTCAAAATAGCAGAAGGAATTCGACTGATGAGACCTGTTAGCATAAATTCACGAATGACTGGTATACCAACCAAGAGTCCAAAAAGGAAAAACAGTGTGGTCCAGATACCAAAAAACAATAGAGGTTTATAGTCTTTACACATTTTGATAATCATCATGATCACTTTAAAACCATCCGAAAAAGTATTTAGCTTTGATTCGCTACCTTCTGGGCGGTCACGGTAATCAATCGGCACTTCGACCAGTTTGAATTTTTTATCCAAAGCGTGGATTGTTAACTCCGTTTCGATTTGAAAACCTGAACTCATAATTGGAAAACTCTTGACGAAAATTCGATTGAACCCACGATAGCCAGTCATAACATCTTTAATGTCTGTTTTATACAATTTTGCAATCGAGTTTTTGACTAAGTTATTACCAAAATCATGAAAAGGTCGTTTGTTTTCGTCAAAGTACGTACCATTTGATAAACGATCACCGATTACCATGTCAGCCTCACCTGAACGTAATTTTTCTAATAAGCCATGAACAGCTTCGGCTGGGTACGTATCATCGCCATCGACCATCATGTAATAATCAGCATCAATATCAAAAAACATTTGGCGAATCACGTTTCCTTTACCTTGACGTGGTTCTTTTTTGACGATAGCGCCACCTTGAACGGCAAGCTCATATGTTTTATCGGTTGAATTATTATCATAGACATAAATATCTGCCTCAGGTAATTCCCGTTTAAAATCAGCAATAACTGTTGAAATCGTTGCTTCTTCATTGTAGCAGGGAATCAGTACGGCAATTTTTTCGCGTTGCTTCATGTTGCACTCTCCTTAGAATAAAAGCTAGTTTAAGAATAGCTTATTCTTTCATAGAATGCTAGTTAAGTTCATATGTGTTGCTCAAATAGTGCTAAAAAATAACCTACTATGATGTAAAGACGCCCAAAAGTCTAACTTTTTGGGGTCACTACATGATTTTAGTGGGTTATTTTTTGCTTTTATTTAGTTTAGAAAACTGACGTTGTGGATTCATACTTCTCTCGGGAAATATCTAACACAGTTCCAGTATAAGCATCAGCTAAAAACTCATAGTAGACGATTTCGCCATCTTCCATTCGAGAAATTCCCCCGCGATAACCATTTGAATGGATAGCAAATTTTCTGATTGGTTCTTTTTCAAAAGAAATCCATGAACCTTCGATAGAACCTTCTTTTAAAAAGGCATTTTTAATTTTGGAAAGGACTTGATCAGCGGTCAATGATTTTTTGCGATGATACCAGACTGTCGAAGCAACGCCAGTCAAGAGACCAAGGCCAACACCAAGCGCTAGTCCGCCTTTAAAATAATTGTAGTCTTTTTCTTTGGACATTCAGGTAACCCTCCTTCTTTGACTTCATGTATCTGGGTTTATTCTACCATACTCTCTGTTTTTCTCAGAAATAAATAACCAAACTTTAGCAAAATAAGTTATAATGAAAACGTCGATTTATTCGGAGAAAACTTTTTTTGAATGGATCAAATAAAAGTCTGAGAGGAGTTTAGTCTGAAATTTAGACGATGTATTATGGAAGAAAAAACATTTCAACGTATTAAAGAATTAACAGAGTTACAAGGAACAAGCGGATTTGAACAAGATATTCGTGCATACATGGAAGGCCACATGGAACCATTAGTTGATGAGTTACAATTAGATGGTCTTGGTGGCATTTTTGGGTTACGTAACCATGAAGATGCAGATGCACCACGAGTAATGGTTGCGGCACACATGGATGAAGTTGGGTTTATGCTAACTCAAATCCAAGATAATGGTTTATTTAAAGTAGTTCCTTTAGGTGGCTGGAATCCTTACGTTGTTTCAGCACAACGTTTTACTTTGAAGACATCATCTGGTAAAAACTATCCTTGTATTTCTTCATCTGTTCCACCACATTTGTTACGTGGAACAAGCGGTCAAAAATCAGTTGAAGTAACAGATATTTTATTTGATGCAGGATTTGAATCACGTGAAGAAGCCATAAGCTATGGCGTTTTACCTGGTGATACAATCGTACCTTTTGCTGAAACAATCAAAACAGCAAATGGAAAAAATATCATTAGCAAATCTTGGGACAATCGTTATGGTTGTACAATGGTTTTAGAAGCACTAGAAGCGTTACAAAATGAAAAATTAGGGCACACATTGATTGCAGGGGCAAACGTGCAAGAAGAAGTTGGCTTGCGTGGATCAAAAGCATCTGTCAATAAATTTAAACCTGATTTATTCTTTGCAGTAGATTGTTCTGCTGCAGATGATACTGTAACGAAAAAAGGAACATTTGGACACTTAGGTGAAGGCACTTTGATGCGTATCCAAGATCCGGGCTTGATCATGTTACCACGTTTGCGTGAATATTTATTAGATGTAGCAGAAACAAATAATATTCCATACCAATACTTCGTTTCAAAAGGTGGAACAGACGCAGGCGCTGCTCATACTCAAAATGAAGGAATCCCAAGTACAGTTATTGGAGTAGTTGGACGTTATATTCATACACATCAAACAATGTTTAGCATCAGCGACTTTGAAGCAGCAAGAGAAATGTTGATTCAAACATTGAAAGGCTTAGACAAATCAACAGTGAACACGATTGTTTACGGGAAATAATTGAAGCTTAAAATAAGAAATCTGATAAGATAGAAACTTTCTATTTTATCAGATTTTTTTATATCAGAATAAAAAACTTCAAACGTTTGTCACTTTGTGAGAAAGGTGTATAATTTAGGTAAAGAATGTGACAGTAGGAGGAACGAAAACGGATGATTATTCCAGAAAATTTAGAGGAATTAGCAGGATATGTAGAAAAAGGAAAAAATGTTTTTTTCTTCACAGCTGATTGGTGTGGTGATTGTCGATTTATCAAACCAAAAATGCCAGAAATTGAACAAGATTTTTCTGATTGGAGCTTCATTGAAGTCGATCGTGATAAATATATCGATCTTGCTGCAAGTTGGAGTATTTTTGGTATCCCTAGCTTTGTAGTCATTGAAGATGGCAAAGAATTAGGACGATTAGTTAATAAAAATCGTAAAACCAAGCAAGAGATTGAAGATTTCCTAAAAAGTGTCACAGTTGATTAGCATCTATTAGGAGGGGTCAAAATGGATCAAGAGTATAAAAATATTTTAGTAGGTATTGATGGTAGTGAACAAGCGAGTGCAGCATTTAAAAAAGCAGTAGAAGTCGCTCGTCGAAATAACGGGACAGTCTACGTTGCCAATGTGATTGACCAACAATTTTATAATTTTATGGGTTATGCACCAATGGATCAAAACTTGATCGATCAAGGAACAGAAAATGCCAAAGAAATGATTCAAAGTTGTAAAGACTATGGTAAATCTGTAAACTACACAAAAATTGAAGGAATTATTGCCTATGGCTCAGTCAAAGAAGCAATGGCTGTTAATTTACCAAAAAAATATCAGATTGATCTGATCATGGTTGGACAATCTGGCTTAAATGCTGTTGAACGTTTTATGACTGGTAGTGTGGCTAGCCACGTCATTCGTCGTGCACCTTGTGATGTTTTGATTGTGACAGAAACAAAAGAGGCCGAGGAATAGAATCTTTGCTTTCTTTTAGTTAATAATTGTTGTAAAGTATTATGTTGAAAAGAAGTGGGTGGCAAACTCGAAAGTTGACTTTTGTCACTCCCTTTTTTTGGTCATTTTTCATGACACGAATGAAAAAAATCTCATGCAGGAGTATATTTTTTTTGTTAAGATAAACCTCAGCAAGAGATAATGGAGGAAAGAACATGATTTTTGCTTATAACAAAGCACATGTCGGAGATACCTTAATGGTAGTTGTAGCCGACGATAAAGGAACTGAGAACACGGTTGAACGAAAATGGAATGTAGCTCAAGTGAAAGATGCCTCTGGCCAAATCGTTGCTTGGAACTTTTTCCATATTTCTGATCATTTGACCATTGAAGGTAATGGACAAGTAACAATTAATGAAGAACAATTAACGGAATTAAATCGTTTGATTAAAGAGGCTGGTTTTACTGAAACTTTGATTGCAGATAACGAACCTAAAATCGTTGTTGGTTATGTCAAAACGTGTGTTCCACATCCAGACTCTGACCATTTATCTATTACTGAAACAGAAGTTGATAATGGACATGTCTTACAAATCGTTTGTGGTGCGCCAAATATTGAAGCGGGTCAAAAAGTAGTTGTAGCAAAACCAGGTGCAATGATGCCTGATGGCTTGATGATTTGGCCAGGCTCATTACGTGGCGTAGAGAGCTATGGGATGATCTGCTCAGCTCGTGAATTGCATTTACCGGATGCACCAACAGAAAAAGGAATTTTAGTCTTACCAGAAGATACAGTTGTTGGTGAAGCATTTCCTAAATAGAAATTAAATGAATAGAAAAAGGTGGGACAAAACGTGTTTCGTTTTGTCCCACCTTTTTTGTTACACTTCATTACTCATTCGAATTATTTTGTTTCAATGAAGATTGATCGATTGTCAACTCTACCGTAGCAGTTTTTTCTTCAGATCCTCGGTAGTAAGTCACTTTGACACTGTCGCCGACTTTTTTCTTGTAAAGTGCAGTTTGTAACTCAACACCAGAAGAAACTTCGGTATCATCAATCTTAGTGATAACATCGTATTGTTTCAATCCCGCCTTTTCAGCAGGAGTAGCTGCTTGAACATTGGTTACAATGACACCATTTGTTACAGAAGTTGGAATCTTCAAGACTTGTTCTTGTTGTTGTGTAGAAACAGCAGATAAATCGACCATCGTAATTCCAAGAGCTGGACGGGTTACTTTTCCGTCTTTTTCTAATTGATTGATTACATTTACTACATCATTACTTGGAATTGCAAAACCCATTCCTTCCACATTCACATCAGAGGAAGATTCTGAGGTACTAGCAATCTTACTTGAATTGATTCCGATTACTTGTCCTTCAATGTTTACTAATGGGCCACCTGAATTACCAGGATTGATTGCAGCATCTGTTTGGATTGCGTTGATGTTGACTGTTTCGTTTGATTCATTCGTACTAGTTACTTGACGATTTAAAGAAGACACGATACCTGAAGTTACTGAGTTAGCATAAGCTGAGCCTAATGGTGAGCCAATCGCAATAGCAGGTTCACCAACTTTTAAGGATTCAGAGTCGCCAAATGAAGCGACTGTGTCGACTTTGTCAGCACTGATTTTTAATACAGCTAAGTCAGAGTAGGCGTCTGTTCCAATTAGTTCAGCCTTCACTTTACTGCCATCTTTCAGTAAAACTTCCAAGCCTTGTTGCCCATCAACCACGTGATTATTTGTAACGATGTAGGCAGAGTCGCCATCTTTCTTATAAATGACACCACTGCCTTCACTATAAGCTTCTAAAGCTTCATCAGAGCTGCTTTGTTCCTGTTGTCCAAAGAGCTGACCGAATTCACTTGATTGATTTTGATTTTGTAAATTGATTACTGAAACAACAGCGCCTTGTACTTTATCAACAGCGCTAGTAATATCTGATTCAACGTTTACTTTGACATTCTCAACGACTGTCTCACCAGCAGAATTTTGATTTCCACTTGCGCTTGTCGAAGAAGTTGTAAAAGACGATCCCATAGCGCCGTAAAAAATTCCTGCAGTAATCAATCCACCAAGGACGCCACCAACAAGTCCGAGGCCTAACTTCTTCCAAAATCCATACTTATTTTTTTTCATTTTAGGTGTCACATCTTTTTTATCCATGTGTTTCCTCCTCCGTTCACTTTTTTATCTATCATTAGTATAGACTCATTTGATAAATTTAGTCTACTTTTAGACTGTGAACTTTTTATGAAAAACTTTAGGAAAAATATCTGTTTTCAGATGAAAAAATCGCGTTTTATTTTTCCACAGTATCTGTGTAAAACTTTTTCATTTTATTGAGGAAAACTCAGATAAAAAAGTTATCCACAGGTTGTTGATAAAGGGGATAAAAAAGGTGGAAACATATGTTTGTATAAGAAATAGTGATAAAATAAGGAAAAAAAGCGCAGTTTCTGTGGATAAACCTGTGGATGTTGTGCATAAGTATGTGTGTAAAACTTTTCCACTTGGGCTGAAGAAAAAAAGAAAGAAGCATGATAAACTAAGGTGAAGTGCTAATAGTAGCAATTTTGTGTTGATAAAGGAGTAGAACATGAATATTAAAATAATATCTGTTGGGAAATTAAAGGAAAAGTATCTCATTCAAGGAATCAACGAATATGTAAAACGTCTTGGTGCTTATGCAAAAATGGAATTGATTGAAGTACCTGATGAAAAAGCACCAGAAAATTTAAGCGATGCACAGATGCAACAGGTCAAAGATAAGGAAGGCGAGCGTATTCTTTCAAAGATTAAGGAACATGATTATGTCTTTGCATTGGCAATTGAAGGGAAAAATCCAACGAGTGAAGCATTTGCAAAACAAATTGATCAGTTAGGTATTCAAGGGAAGAGTCATCTAACATTTGTGATTGGTGGGTCGCTTGGACTAAGCGAATCTGTCATGAAACGGAGCAATATGCAAATCTCATTTGGAAAAATGACTTATCCACATCAATTGATGCGCCTGATTTTAGTGGAGCAAATCTATCGTGTGTTTCGGATTAATTCTGGGGCACCTTATCATAAGTGATGCGGTTTTTATCATTGATCCTAAAAATCTTAGCAAGATAAAAAGTACGTAAGAAAGTAAAGACTAAATACTTCGGAGGAACAAATGAATAACAATGATAGATTATTGCGATTGCGTTATGCGATTGATTTGAAAGATACGGATTTGATTAAAGCTTTTGAGCTAGGCGGTATACCACTGACTAAAGAAGAAGCTCAGGCGGTACTGACCAAAGTACAGGATAAGAACAAAGATAATGCAGAAAATAATGTGTATGAAAAAACCATCAACAACCAAGTTTTTGACGCATTCCTAAATGGCCTGATTCTCTTGGCGCGTGGTCCGCAAAAAGATAAGCCGATAGTAGACACGCCGCAAAAAAGCAAGGAAATCAAATATATCAACAATGTGTTGCTAAAAAAATTAAAAATCGCCTTGTCTATGACCACTGATGATATTTTAGACGTTTTTGCTGAGGCAGAAATCTATCCATCAAAAGGCGAAATCGGGGCATTTTTGAGAAAAGAAGGCCAACGAAATTTTAAGCCTTGCGGAGATAAATATATGCGTAATTTTCTCAAGGGGTTAGGAATTTATAATCGGAGAAAAGTATAAAGAAATTTCATGATAAATCAAAACAATGGTTGTTTCGATGAGAGCTAGTTTTTGTATGAGATTAAAATATTATCTTAATCGAGGAGCTGGATTGGTTCTATGAATGATGAATATAAGAATGATGAAGATAAGATGCTTTTTGAAGAGATAGAGAATCGATGTAGGCTCAATTTTGAGCTTCGGGGAAAGATGTCTTTAATACAACAAAAAAAGTATTTAGCGAATAAATCAGAGTTTACTCTGGGACATGTTGAAAAATTAATCTCGGATTGGATTAGTAGTAGAAGCGAATTTACAAAAATAAAACAGCCGATTAAATTTGATATGAAAAAACTTTTGTTAAATAAGAGTGCGATAGATAGTAGAGATCAATATATTAGAGCTAAAGGGCAAGAAATAATTGATTCATTAGGTGAAATGAGGTCATACAATTATTTGTATGTAACACATAGAGCTGATGGAATGGTCATTACTGTGGGGAAATCTTCTTCTAATGATATTTTTTTAGATGGAGATCTTTTTTATCAACTCAATACAAATCACTTGTCTGGCACTGAAAATATAATTTTAAGGGCGGAATATGGCAATGAAATATTTGCCAAATATGATGAGCTTTTAAAAAATTATTTGGACTGGGCTTGGATAATTCCGGTTGAGTCAGGAGATGCTAAGAAACTGGAGAGATTATTGGGCGATGAACTAATTAATAAAAAAGTACCAATTTTAAATTATTATTCCCATAGACAATAAAAGGCTATTTTTCATGATAATACTAGTTATAACTGTAAAAATGGAAGAAAATCTGGGAAAGAACTTTTTAAATAAGTGTATTGTTCGATTTTAATAAATAATAAGCAATACCATCCGTCTGTGTTGCGCAACATCGTACTAAAATGAATAGTTTTTCACAAAAAGAAAATCATCCATCGAATGAATGGAAGGTTTTAGTATACACGAGGTTAATGCCCCACTCTTTTATAATCAGAGGAGTGAGGTTTTTTCTATGAATGTTTCTATTTTCTTATTGCTAGTCTAGTTTCTCTTACGATGAAATTGGGATTCTATTCCAGTTTTTATTGATTTGCTGATAAAATAACTTGAATAGTGGATATAAACATGATAAATAAGAGAAGAATAACAAAACAAGATTGTGAAATGATTCTCAAATGAGTATAATAGAAAGAAAAAGGAGGAAGAATCAATGAAAATAGCAATTGCAGGCGCTGGCGCAATGGGAAGTCGCTTTGGGTTAATGCTTCACCAAGGTGGGAACGAAGTATTATTAATCGATGGCTGGGCAGAACATGTCCAACAAATCAAAGAACATGGATTACAAGCAAATTTTAATGGTAAAGAGGTAGAAGCAAAACTACCAATCGTTCTTCAATCCGAAGTAGAAAAAGAAGATCAAGTTGATCTGATTATTCTGTTTACCAAAGCGATGCAGCTGGAAAAAATGCTGCAGGATATCCAATCATTAATCAAAAAAGATACAGAGGTCTTATGTCTATTAAATGGTATCGGGCATGAAGATATTATTGAGAAATTTGTACCAATGGAAAATATCTATATTGGAAATACCATGTGGACGGCAGGTCTTGAAGGTCCTGGTCAGGTCAAATTATTTGGAAGTGGTTCAGTAGAATTACAAAATTTAGGTGATGGAAAAGAAGCAGCTGCAAAAAAATTAGCAGACAAATTGTCTGAATCAGGATTAAATGCTCATTTTTCTGATAATATTCACTATTCTATTTATCGCAAAGCATGTGTGAACGGAACAATGAACGGACTATGCACAATCTTAGACGTTAATATGGCTGAGCTAGGAAAAACATCGACTGCTCATAAAATGGTGGCGACGATTGTCAATGAGTTTGCCAAAGTAGCAGCAGTAGAGAAGATTGAACTAGATGTCCCAGAAGTCATTGCACATTGTGAATCTTGTTTTGACCCGGAAACAATTGGGTTACATTATCCTTCAATGTATCAAGACTTGATTAAGAACCATCGATTAACAGAAATCGATTATATCAATGGCGCAATTTCTAGAAAAGGGAAGAAATATGGTGTTGCGACGCCTTATTGTGATTTCTTGACTGAGCTTGTCCATGCAAAAGAAGATAGCTTGAACGTAAAATAAAGGAGAGATTGAATGGAAACTTCACAAAAAATATCACCGAAAATTTTTCTGAATAAAGTCCTCGCTGGTACAGCAACAGGAATCATTATCGGATTGATTCCTAATGCAGTATTAGGTGCCATTTTAAAATATTTTAGTGCGTATCCCTTTGCGGTAACGATCGCACAGTTAGCAGTTATTTTTCAACTAGCAACACCTTTGATCATTGGTGGTTTGATTGCCTTACAATTTGGATTTGATCCGATGAGAATGATGGTTGTAGCCGGAGCTTCTTTTGTTGGTTCTGGTGTAGTCAAATTCACACCTGATTTGGGTGAAACAGGTGTTTACGTTGGTGCTGGTACAGGCGATATTATTAATACGATGCTGACAGCGTCGATTGCTGTCGGGCTGATTTTACTGATTGGAAATAGTTTTGGGTCAGTGTCGATTGTGTTAACACCGATTGTTGTAGGTGTAGGTGCAGGTTTACTTGGTTTTTATTTATTCCCTTTTGTAACAGCAATTACTTCTGCAATTGGATCATTGATTAATAACTTCACTACCTTACAACCGCTGTTAATGTCTATCTTGATTGGTTGTTCCTTTGCCTTTTTGATTATCTCTCCTATTTCAACAGTAGCAATCGGAATGGCAATCCAACTAGATGGTGTTTCTGCTGGTGCGGCTGCGATGGGCGTAGCTGCAACCACTTTTGTTTTAGTAGTGAACTCTTGGAAGGTTAATAAGTCAGGTGTGACAATTGCGATTGCTTTAGGCGCTATGAAGATGATGATGCCTAATCTATTTAGAAAACCTGTGATTCTTATTCCTTGTTTAGTTAGTGCAGTGATTACAGCTATTCCTGTCGCTCTATTTTCTATTTCAGGTACGCCTGCTTCTGCTGGTTTCGGCGTGGTCGGACTTGTTGGTCCGTTGGCTTCTTTAGATGCAGGGTTAAATGGCTTTCTTGTTGTTCTTTGTTGGTTAGTCATCCCTGTTTTTGCGGCACTAATTACTCAATTTTTATGCGAGAAAGTATTTAAACTGTATGATCGAGAAGAAGTCTTCAAATTTTTAGGCTAGTAGATTTTACTAAGAAATTTTCAATCAATGGATGCGTAAGTGAGATGTCAACAACATCTGACTTACGTTTTTTTGCCTTTTTGAGTAGGATTGATGCTGACAACTGAACTCTTCAGTGCCATTCGATTTTTTTAAGTGTAGAAGAAACTCACCTTTATGTTATTGGTTGTTCAAAAGGCAACTAGAATAAAAATATGTGTTAAAATGAGAAAAAATTTGATTGTTGGATGTATCGAATAATCACTAAAAAGTAGGGGAAGAAAATGATTTTTTTGCAAAAATATGGTTTTTATTTTTTATTATTAGGTGTGATTAGTGATTTATCGACACCGTATATCCTTGGCCTTTTTTATCCCAAACTGAATCAAATGACTACCGTAATTAGTGTGTTTGGTGACGTAGATAGTCCAGTCAGACGTGCTTTCTTGGTCTGGTCAGTTGTATCTGGACTTTTTTTTGTTCTTTCGTTGCCTGCGTTGTATCACCTATTTGTTGGAACATCAAAAACACTTGCAACACTTGCTGTTGCAACAGTTGGTTTATATGGGATAGGTGATTGTGTTTTTACTGGGTTATTCAGTATCAATACGAATGAAAGCTCTTGGAATCTATCGACTTGGATCCATAATATAGGTTCTGGGCTAGGCTATGCAGGCTTTCTACTTTTCCCATTGTTACTTGTTCTGCTTTATCGTCAAAGTGGTCAAGGTACGCTTAGCCATTTTTATCTTGTTTTAACAGTTATTAGTTTACTAATTGCAGGTCTTTACGGATTAGCACGGATTCCGTCGATTAGTCAGTTTGCCTTCTTTAAGCAATTGGGCTTTTTTCAACGCTTAAGTTTTTTCTTTAACTATTTGCCGATGATTTGTTTAAGTTTTTTTCAACTACGAAAGTAGAAAAAGCAGTGTGAAGCTGATTAAGTAAAAGAATTTCTCTATGGGTAACCATTCGTGTGGATGTGTTCGACTAAGAATAGAGATGAGGAGAGCGAAAAGCAAGTTAGTCTTAACTTGTTATGCGTTGTGCTAAATTTCAGGTAGTCATTTTTTGAATGAATAAGAAGAAAACTTGAAAGAGGGTGACTTCATGTTAGATGTGGAGCAGATGGAAATAGACCTTTATAATATTATTTTAAATCGAAATACAAGAGAATGGGAAAGAACACAATTTGAAGAGGCAAAAGAAGACCTAGCAAAAATGTCGATAAAGCAGGTGATAGAAAAACTAGAGGTCAACTTGCGTCCGCTAGCACTACGAGATAATTTGACACCAGATGCGATGGATTTTTATTTAAGAATCACAGGGGAGTCAGCGAGTGCAAAAGCTTATGATTATGCCAAACATAAGCTAAATTCACCCTTATACCAAGAACGGGCGATTTTTGCCGGTGGCTGTTTCTGGTGTATGGTTGAGCCTTTTGAAACAAAACCAGGTGTAATCTCAGTGTTATCTGGTTATACAGGTGGAGAGACCAAAAAACCAAATTACGATCAAGTCAGTGGTGGATATACTGGGCATGTTGAAGCTGTTGAGATCATATTTGATACACGTCAAATAACCTATGAAGAGCTGTTGGAGATTTATTGGCAAATTTCAGACCCTACAGATGCCTTTGGTCAATTTCAAGATCGGGGGAAACAATATCGTTCAATTCTATTTGTTGTTAATGAAAAGCAAAGGCAATTGGCTGAAAAATCAAGAGAACAACTGATTCAATCTAACCGATTTAGCCGTCCTATCGTTACAGAGATTCGCCAAGCAAAGACTTTTTGGCCAGCTGAAAATCATCATCAACAATTTTATCAGAAGCAACCTAAAAGATATAAAAAGATCAAGCATTCGCATCAGCTTCATTTATTTTTTCAGCGACATAGATAGAGGAAGGTTGTGGCGCAAAGCGTTCAGCTCCGACAAAATAATGAGCAACTGACAAAAATAGCTTTTCATATTTTTGGACAGTTATGAATTATTTCGAGGAGTTGCTTTGAGAACGCCGAGGAAAAGGTTGTGGCGCAAAGCATTCAGCTTCAAGTCGCAAGGAAACAGGAGGTATGACAAGTCTTTTGTCACAACTCCTGTTTTTTTACTAGCCTTTATTTCCATGTGAAAGAGAATTCGAATTGTAGAATCTTGATTTTTCTATGGAATTTTGTAGAGAATCATTTTGATAATTAATAGACACCTAATCGAATTCCACATTAATGATGAACTAAATTCTGTATGAAAGCGCAAACAATAACTATAAAATAAAAATGTATTCAGGAGGTGCTTATGTGAGTATCAAGTTAGACGATCGTCAAATGAGAATTTTAAATTTTCTATTGGAAAATGATCACACCACTTATCAAGAATTAGCTGAGCAACTTCAAGTTTCGACGAAAACAATTAGTAAAGCTATTGCTAATTTAAAAACTGTAGTTGAAAAGGAGATAAATCTACAAATTGTTGTTCAACCAAAAAAAGGTGTTTCGTTAGTAGGTGATAAAGAAGATTTAAGAAAACTACTGCCAGATTTTGAGATTACTAAAGTTGATACATCAGAAGATCGTATCACTTATGTCTTTGCTAAGTTACTGAATACAACTGGCTCTTTGAAAATACAAGATCTTGCAGATGAGCTTTTTGTTAGCAGATCAACGATGGAAAGTACGATCAAGGAAGTAAAAAAGAGAGTGATGAAGCACGGTATGGCAGTAATTTCTGACCGCAATGGATTGAAAATCAATGCGGGTGAGAAGGGCAAACGTAAGCTAATGTCAGAAGTATTGAATTATTATTGGGGTGGTTTTACGGCGTCTAGTAATAAATCAGATTTATTGGATTTGAATATTAATCTCTTGGGTGAAGCAAATAATTTTTTGGATAAAGAAATTTTGAAAAAAGTAGCAATGATTCTTAATCGCTTCATGGAAGAAACCCAGTTACAATTTACGGATTACGAATTTCAAACGCTAGCTATTCATCTAGCAATTGCGCTGGAACGAATTGATTCCAATAATTTTTTATTACAAGAAGGCGGGACAGAAAAAGAAATTTTAGAAAACACTAGCTACTTGATTGACATGTTAGAACAAGCCTTTCATTTTAACATTCCAAAGTATGAGCAAGAATATATTGATATTCATATCTCAGCGATCGAAAAAAATGCCATGAACCATAACTTGAGTGAGACCACTTTACCTAATCTTGATCTGGGAGAGCAACTTAAGCAACTGGTACTTGATGAGCTGAATGAGTTTCATGCAGATGCAGAGCTCATTAACAATCTTGTGCTTCATCTCAATGCAGCTGTTAAACGATTACGTTTAGGCGTGAACATCCATAATCCATATACAGAAAAAATTAAATCATCATTTAAACAAGCCTTCTTTCTTAGTGTCGATTTACTCGAAAAAATAGAAGAACAATTTTTGGTGAGGTTTGATGATGACGAAATTGCTTATGTGACACTTCATATCCAATCCTTTTTGGACAGGTACAGACCTAATAAATCTGAAGTGTTGTTAGTTTGCAGCAGTGGATATGGAACTTCAAAATTATTGGAACAACGAATCAATAGAAACTTTGCAGATTCGATAAAAATCAAAAAAGTCCTGAGCATCAATGAACTTCAGGAAGAATATATCACAGATGAATTAGTAATCAGTACGATTCCAATTAAGAACGCTAAATTTCCGGTAGTAGTCGTTAGCCCATTGATGCTTGAAACAGATATCAAAAGAGTTCAACGATACTTGAAAGTTTCATTAGATCCAGAAAGTACATTTTTCGCATTACTTGATAAGAAATTTTGCTTTTTTAGCAAACAAAAAGGGGATACACAGAAAAATGTTCTTAGAATGATTACTTGCACCCTTCAAGAAATGGGCTATGCGAAGATAGGTATCTTAGAAAGTGCAACCCGTAGAGAGCAGTTGTCTTCTACTGCACTAAATGATTTTGCAATGCCGCATGCGGAGATAGCCTATGTCAATGAACCTGTTATTAGCATCTATGTTAATCCACAAGGCATCGACTGGAACGGAACTGTTGTACATTCAGTGTTTTTCTTCGCGTTAAATGAGCAAGTAAAACCAGAATTAAATAGCTTGTATGAAACATTTAATGAAATTGTTTCGAATCAACAAGCCCTAACAACACTAAGAGCTAGTTCCTCTTTTGAAGAATTAGTAAAAATATTGAAAGAGGCGGTATAGATGATACGTGAAAAAATCGACGAACGAAATGTCGTATTAGACTTAGAGGCTGGCTCTAAAGAAGAAGTAGTAGATCAATTAGCAACGTTACTGACAACTAACGGGTTTGTCTCTGAAGTTAATCAATTTAAAAAAGATGTTTTTGAACGAGAAGAACATATGACAACTGGAATTGGTCACAACATAGCGATTCCGCACGGAAAAAGCCAAGCAGTGATTGATTCAACGGTTGCAGTTGCCAAACTAAAGAATGAAGTCGACTGGGGTTCATTGGACAATCAGCCAGTAAACATCGTTTTCTTATTAGCTATCAAAGAAGCTGATAAGGGAAACGAGCATTTACGTGTTCTTGCAGAGCTATCTGGGAAATTAATGGATGATGATTTTGTGAAGGAAATCAAAGAATCAAAAAATAAAGAGGAGTTAATCAAAGCATTGACTTTTTAACAATTGGAGGAGAAGGAATATGACAAAAATGGTTGCAGTAACAGCATGTATCGCAGGAATCGCGCACACTTATATGGCGAAAGCAAACTTGGAAAAATTTGCTAAGAAAAATGGTATTGAAATCAAAGTTGAAACACAAGGCGCAATGGGAATGGAAAATAAATTGTCTGAAGCAGAAATTGCCGACGCCGACGTAGTCATCTTTGCGGTAGATACGAATGTGGCAGAACGTAGCCGGTTTGACGGAAAAAAAATTCTTACCGTGAGCACTTCCGAAGTGGTAAAAGATGGAGAAGAAACAATCAAGGAAGCAATTGCACGAATCAATAACTAATAATTTTTTGGAGGTAGGATCAATGGATATCAAGAAACAGGGAAAAGAAATATTAAACCATTTCCAAAGTGGAGTTTCCTATATGATTCCACTAGTAGTAGCTGCAGGTTTGTTGACTTCAATTGCTGTAATATTTGGTGGAACCGGTGTTTGGGATCAGACGGATACTTTCTGGGGTGTCTTGCGAATGATTGGTCAAACAGGGTTACAATTTATTGTGCCAATGATTTCCGCCTATATCGCGTACTCGATTGCTGATCGTCCTGGTTTAGCACCTGCATTTATTACAGGTATGATGTGTCAAAACTTAGGAATGGGCTTTATTGGAGGGATGGTTGCTGGTTTAGCCTGTGGTTACTTAGCAAATGCGTTGAAAAAAGTGAAAGTTCCGATGCAAGTAATCAGTTTAAAATCAATCATGCTGATTCCTTTTGTAACAACTTTAGTAGTAGGGCTAGTTTTATGGTATGTATTAGCAGCACCAATTCAAGGAATGACAGCTGGCTTAACGGCTTGGTTAGAAGGGATGTCTGGTGTTAATGCAGCACTAATGTCCGCAATATTAGGTGCCATGATGGCCTTTGATATGGGTGGACCAATCAATAAAATTGCGTATGCTTTTGGTGTTGCATCATTTTCAAGTGGAAGTTTTGGACCAAGTACAGCAATGCTGTTAGCTATTGCAATTCCCCCATTTGGCATGTTTTTAGCAACTTTATTAAATAAAAAATTATATGATGATGCAGAACGTGATAACGCTAAGACTGCCATGATTATGGGATTAGTTGGTATTACAGAAGGAACGATTCCTTTTGCGGTGAAAGATCCATTACGTGTTATTCCAAGTATTGTAGTCGGAACTTCAATCGGCTGTGGATTGAGTGGTTTCTTTGGAATTACGCAAGAAACGATGCTTTCTACTTTCATGGCGATTCCATTTGTCACAAATATTCCATTATACCTAGTATCTATTGCAGTTGGCGGAATCATTACTGCGTTAATGGTAAATGCTTTGAAATCAATTAAATACAAGAAAGATCTAAAAACGACACAAAAAACATCAGTAGAATAAAGAAAGTAGGGTAATCGTAAATGGTAAAAGCACACGTTATTCAGCATACTCATTGGGATCGTGAATGGTATTTTACAAAAGAAGATGCCATCGTGTTATCCGATCAAGTATTTACTGAAGTTTTGGATGAGTTAGAGCGTAACCCAAACGTGAATTTTTGTTTGGATGGTCAAACATCTATTGTTGATGAATATGTAGAAATCAATCCAGAGAAACTAGAAACAATTCAACGATTAATGAAAGAAGGTCGGCTTTTTGTTGGCCCTTGGTACGCACAAACAGATGCTTTGTTAGTTGACGCAGAATCTATTTTACGTAATTTAATGATTGGCATCAGCGACACAATTAATAAATATGGTGAACCAATGATGGTAGGCTACTTACCAGATACCTTTGGATTTAATGCAAACTTACCAACATTGTTGCATCAAGCAGAAATTGATAATTTTATGTGCTGGCGGGGATTGAATTTTGAAACGATGGTATCGTCACCATATTTTATTTGGAAAGGTTTAGGGGATAAAATTGTTTATGCGATGAACTTCCCATACGGTTATATGACTGGCATGATGAATCTTGATGCCATTAATGATGTGCCGAAGTTTGTGAAAGATAAGTTGGATGTTGCTGTAGAAATGCTTCATACGCATGGGAACAATGAAGATATTTTGGTTCCAGCTGGTGTGGATCAAAAGTCAATGGTACTTAACTTTGACCAAATCATCAATGAAATGAATCATTCGAGTAAGTATGACAATGTAATTTCGGATTATCCTTCTTATGTGGAAGTCATTCGGAGTAAAAAAGACTTACCACAATATGAAGGAGAGTTGAGACAACCAGTTTATTCTCGGGTTCATCGTTCAATTGGTTCTGTTCGAACACAGATGAAATTAGCTAATTTTAAACTGGAGCAAAAGATTTTGAAACGAATTGAGCCATTGATGCTGATTGCTGAAAAAAATGGAATTCGTATCGGAAAAGGTTTACTACGCCGTCTATGGAAAAAGGTATTAGAAAATCAAGCGCATGACAGTATCGGCGGCTGTGTTTCTGATAATGTTATGGAGGACATCAACCATAGAATCAAGGAAGCTAATGAAATTGCAGATGGGATAGAAAATCTTATTGTCAAAAGAATTGCAGATGCTTTAGATTTAAATGCAAATCAAGTTTTGGTCTTCAATACGACAACTGCACAGTATCAAGGTCCTAAGACAGTTCATATTGTTGCTAATTCAAAAAAAATTCAATTCAAAGGAAGCTCTTATGCCATTGTTGAAAAAGAAATATTTTATCCTGAACGTCAGAATGCTTATCGGATGACCGCCATTGGCTATGAATATTTTGACGAACCAGCTTACTATGAGTTAGATGTCAAAATAGAAGTAGAAGTCCCCGCGTTAGGATACACAATTGTTGAATTCGAGGAGAGCGAAGAAGAATTAGAAGCAGCTGTGAAAATGAATAAGACAGAAATCAAAAATGATGCACTAACAATTACCTTCAGCAAAGGTTCTCTGAAACTGATAGCCGGGGACGTTGAATACCCTGATTTTATTCGTTTGGTTGATTCAGGGAATGCGGGTGACACTTATGATTATTCACCTCTTGAAGGAGATCACGAGGTACCGTTGAACTTCGACAAAGCAGAAGTGTTACTTGATTCTTCTAAAGAAACCTTGATTATTAATGGAAAGACTAAGCTACCGAAAAACTTGGAAGATCGACTAGCAAAACATCCAGAGGAAGCAGAAGTGGACTATCAAATTACTCTGAGCATTGGTGCTGGGGAAGTTGTGGAAGGTTCCATTAAAATAAAAAATACTATTTACTCACATCGTATTCGAATGGTAGTAAATGTATTGGATGACTCTGAAAAATCAATTGCCCAAATTCAAAATGGCTTTATCGAAAATAAACCGGACATTATTCCTGAAGATTGGCAAGAACGAATGGTTGAGAAGCCAGTGAATTTAGAAATTTTTGATAAAAGTGTGTCAGTTGTCAAGGATGATTCTTATCTAACTTTTTACGCAGATGGTTTGAAGGAATACGAACGGATTGGCCAAAAATTGTACATCACATTAATGGCAACAACTGGTGAACTTGGAAAGCCAAACCTTGCATGGCGTCCAGGGCGTGCTTCCGGAGATACGACTAATGAAGGACATATCATGATGCAAACACCATTAGCACAGGAAATAGGTGAATATCATTTTACTTTTGGATTTACGGTAAGAAATGGTGTGTTTGATGAATGGAAAGTCGCGAAACTATCCGAATCACGATTAGACCAATCAATTTCCTATCAAAAACAAAACTTAAACGTTTTTATTCAGCGGATAGATAATAAGATTTGGCCGTTGCAAAATGAATTAACTATTCCAACAGAATTTTCATTGGTTGAGTTTCCCGAAGAGCTACTCGTGTCAGCAATTTATCCCTCCTATTTTAATGAAGGCTATTATGTGGTTCGTTTTGCCAATCCAACAGCGAAGGAAGTGATTTTGCCAAAAGAAATTCTGGAAATGGGTGACGTGGTGAATGCTATTGAAAGAAAACAAGCGTCAACAACGATCCAACCTTATGACTATTTATCTCTTTTAATAACTATAGAAAAAACAACTGAAAAATAAGTAAACATCATTTAAAAATGAATAGCAACAAAGGACTCTGTGGGGATGACTGCAGAGCCTTTTTTTGGTTTGTATTTGTTCTTTTTCTCAGTCAGTTTTCTAGAAGACTGACTGAGAAAAAGATTGATATTCTTGAATTTTTCAGTATGGCTGAAAAATTATGCTGTTGAATAAACAAAAGCAAAAAACTATTGATATCTTAACCAATTAAAGCATTCCCAAAGAAAACATGCTAAAATCGAGACAGAAATGATTTTCGTGTGAGGTCTGATTGGAGAGAAAATAATGAACATTGAAAAATTTATTACGGCAAGAAAGGCTGCCAACTTATCTCAAAAAGAAGTGTCTGAAGGAATTTGTACACAAGCAACATTAAGTAAATTTGAGAACAATGGTCAAGTCCCTTCGTTAAAAATTTTAATCAAATTATGTAATCGAATCAATCTTCCGTTAGTTGAACTTTTTTCTTCGATGAACGTGATCAATACACAACTTGATGAACAGCTAGAAAAAGCAGAGTTTTCATTGATTACGAGTGAATATGAACAATTGACACAGATTTTAGCAGCCATTGATCCCAAGGTAATTGACGAGTCTGAGCTGATTGCACGTTACTACTATCTAAAAGGATTTGAAATGATTTTTACGAATGCACCAATTACGGATGTGTTGTTCCATTTTGATCAGTTGTTGATGGCAGAAACAGCCAACACGTTGTTTCGTTTATTGGCATATACAGGTATTGGAATGGTCTATGCTAGAGAAAAAGAGTTGGAAAAAGCAGAAGTTTATTTCAATCGAGTGTTTGAAAAAATTTATACGTATCCGATTCGTACAACAGAAGATATCTGGCGGGTGTTAAATATCGTCTTTCATTGTGGTGTTTTTTTTGCGCAAGACGGTGATTTGGAAACAAGTGATGCACTACTAAATTACGCAATCGATATTTGTTCGGATAACCATTTGACTTATTACTTAGCACGAGCTGCTGCCCAATTAGCGAAGAACGCACAGGCTAAAAATAAGTCGAAGGCAGAAGTGCTCGAATTGATTCAAGATGCACTAGCTTTTGCTAAAATTAATAAAAACAAAAAATTAATTGATGAATTAAATCGTATGAAAAAAAATGATACTATTGATTAACGAAGGAAAAAATACTTATTTTTGTTATGCTAACTTTGAAAAAATTCACCAAAGATGATTAGGGATAGACGGGTATGGCAGCAAGATAGAGTAATAAAATAAAGTCGTAATTCTCGTAAAATACGTTACAAAGCATGCTTGATCTCCGTTTGTCGTTGCAGTATTTATTTTAAGTAGGTTAACCATCAAATAGAAAACGATAGTTAGAGGGAAATAAGCAACACACAAAAATGTGTTGTTTGTTTCCCTTATTTGTTTTTTTACAATATAAAATTTTATATTAAAATTACCTTATTATATAAAAAAATATATAAAATCGGTTGACAAATAAATCTAGCAGGCGTATCCTCTGATTGTGAAAACAGTAACAAAAATAAAAACTAATTACTCATGTAATCCGTAGTTCAAGTAAAGAAGGTACAAAAATGAATCAGGTGATCGAAGAAACGAAAATCTGGCAAATGATGGGGACAACAATTACCTTACAAGTTGGGCATGAAGAGCCTAGTCGATTACTAGCAGAGTTAGGCGAATGGTTGCACGTTTATGAACATCGCTTCAGCGCACATGATGCAACATCTGAATTAATGGCCATCAATCAAGCTGCTGGACGACAAGCTGTGATTGTACATCCTGAACTTTTTGAGCTCATCAAATTAGGAAAAGCACATAGTTGTGCAAGAAATAGTTATCTGAATATTGCTATTGGTCCGGTTGTACAAAAATGGCACATTGGGTTTGAAGATGCATTGGTTCCAACAAAAGCAGAGATAACTGAGTTACTTCCGCTAACGGATCCACACCAAATTCAATTAGATGAAAAAATGAAAACCGTTTTTTTAACCAAACCAGGAATGATGATTGACTTGGGGGCGTTAGCAAAAGGTTACATTGCAGATAAATTAATTACACATTGCCGAGAGCGAAATGCAGCGTTTGCTTTAGTTAACTTAGGAGGAAATATCGTTGTTTTTGGTGAATCACCAAGACGTTCGGATGGTGCTTGGCGTATTGGTTTGCGAAATCCTAAAGGTTCACGTGAAGAGTCGCTTGCGGTGGTTAAATTAAGCAACCAATCTTTAGTTACCTCTGGAATCTACGAACGTTATCTACAAAATGGTTCGTCAGTGTATCATCACATCATTGATCCGAAAACTGGCTTTCCAGTTAAAAATGACGTAGCAAGCCTGACTATTTTGTCTGATTCTTCTGTAGATGGAGAAATCTGGACTACACGTTTATTTGGAGCATCTTCTTTAGAAGTGTTGAAAGCGCTTGAAGAACAGCCGGGTATCGAGGGAGCAGTTGTAACAAAAGAGAATCAATTCTTGTATACAAAAGGATTTGAAAAAATTTAGTACGTGCGAACAGTCAGAAATCGATGTTAGAAAGGAAAGAGAATGAAGATGAAATTTATTGGATTAGTAGGAACAAATTCAACGCGGTCAACAAACCGTGAATTATTACAGTTTATGAAAAATTATTTTGTAAATGAGGCAGAAATCGAAATTGTCGAAATCAAGGAGCTGCCACTATTTAACAAACCTGAAAACACAGAACTACCAAATGTTGTTAAAGAAATTGCTGGAAAAATTGAACAAGCAGATGGCGTAATCATCAGCACACCAGAGTATGACCATGCGGCTCCTGCTTCATTGATTAACGCATTAAATTGGCTTTCATATGGTATTTTTCCGTTTGTGGATAAACCAGTGATGATTACCGGAGCGTCTTACGGCACGTTAGGTTCTTCACGCGCACAAGCACATTTGCGCCAAATATTGGATTCACCAGAGTTAAAGGCACGAATTATGCCAAGCTCAGAATTTTTATTGGGTCATTCACTCCAAGCCTTTGATGAGCAAGGACGACTCATTGATGAAGAACAAGTCGCAAAATTACGTGAACTATTCAAAGATTTCTTACTCTTTGTCACAATCACTAGTCAATTGCAACATGCGCACCAAGCAAATAAACGTGAAGCCGAAAACTTTTCATGGGAAACGATTTAATCGAGGGGAGCAAACAAAGATGAAATTAATAGGTATCGTCGGATCAGCAGCTGAACTTTCATATAACCGTAAATTATTAACGTTTATCAAAAAACAATATCATGAACTATTTAATTTAGAAATCATTGAAATCAAAGATTTGCCTCTGTTCAATCAAGATGATGATCAAACAAATAGTCCTGCTATTCAACAGCTAAATCGCAAAATCTTAATGGCTGATGGGGTAATTATTGCTACGCCAGAACACAATCATACGGTTCCAGCAGGATTGAAAAGTGTACTTGAGTGGCTATCATTTAAAATCCATCCACTTGAAAATAAACCTGTAATGGTTGTGGGTGCTTCTTACTACGATCAAGGAACTTCACGCGCGCAATTACACTTGCGCCAAATTTTGGACGCACCAGGTGTGAATGCATTGGTGATGCCCGGAAATGAATTTTTATTGGGAAAAGCAAAAGAAGCATTTGACCAAGAAGGTCGCTTGATTGATCCACGAACTGTTGACTTTTTAGGCAGTACATTAGCAAGTTTTGTAAAATTCATTAAAGTCGTGTCTACCTTAGCAGGGCCTAAAAAGCTTCCACCAGAAGATTTGCATGCGACAGGAACAATTGCTACGACAATACCCGATGTTGATATGTCAGATGATCATTGGTTGGAAAAAGCTTCTGAAGCAGTCGGGGCCGTTTCTGGAAATACTTACGTCAAATTAAATCGTGGGTTATTGACAGTAGATCAAATCAATTACTTTTTAGATTCGATGCCGATGGAATTAACTTTTGCAGATAATAATAACCAATTTTTATATTATAATTTGCGCCAAGAAGCGAAAGAGATGTTAGCTGCTCGTGTGCCCGGTCAGGTAGGAAATCCGTTAGCCAACTGTCACCCAGAAAAATCGTATAAAAATGTGGAGTGGGTAATTCAACAACTGCGAAGCGGAGCAACAGATGCGGTACGTGTTCATGTACCAAAACAAGTGCCAGAAAAATATATTGTGCATAATTACCAAGCAATGCATGATGAAAATGGAGAGTATGCTGGAATCAATGAATACATTCTTGATTTCAAACCAATCATTGAGTGGTATTTACAACAAACGGGTCAACAACTTGTTGGAAATGAAGATGCGGTTTCAAGTGCATCTGTTCATGGTGAAAAAACAGATGCAGTAACCAGCGCTAGCACACACGATGAAACTGCAGTAGATGCAGTTTCGAGTGCTTCTGTAAAATAAAAACAATAAAACAATCAGGACAGCGCTCAATTCGTTGTTTCTGATTGTTTTTTATTGGCGCGGAAAAGTTGTTAGTAGAAAACAGTTCCTTTTTTTAATATGAGCAATGATCTTTGGTATAATGAGCGATGAGTTAAGAAACGAAATTGCGTCATTCACAACGCATCATTCATAATAAGAGGAGCAGACACATGAGAAATATCAAACTAACAATTGAGTATGATGGACGTCGCTATCTTGGCTGGCAACGTCTTGGTGATTCAGATAAAACGATTCAAGGTAAAATTGAAGCTGTGTTAAAACAAATGACAGGTGAAACCATTGAGATTATTGGCTCAGGGCGTACAGACGCTGGTGCACATGCGAGAGGACAGATTGCTAATTTTAAGACAGAGTCAACAATGGATCGATTGGCTATGTGTGAATTTTTGAATCGTTTCTTACCTGGTGATATTGTCGTCAAGAAGGTTGAAGAAGTGCCAGAAAGATTCCACGCTCGTTACAACGCAAGTGGTAAAAAGTACAGCTATTATGTTTGGAACGACCCAATCCCAACAGCTTTTGAACGTTATCACAGCTTTTATGTTCCACAAGAGTTAAATCTGGATGCGATGAACGAGGCTTGCAAACGATTAGTAGGTACACATGATTTTATTGGTTTTTCTGCCTTGAAAAAGAGCAAGAAATCTACAACAAGAACGGTTGAAAAAATTACGATTGAAAAAGATGGAAGTATGCTTCACTTTACTTTTGTTGGTAATGGTTTTTTATATAAAATGGTTCGAATTATGATGGGCACATTGTTAGAGATTGGTGCAGGAAAGATGCCAGTGGCTGCCATTGATGAGATTTTTGAACAAAAAGTGCGGAAAAGTGCGGGAGAAACAGTGCCAGCGCAAGGACTATTTCTTGATGAAGTGTATTATCACTAAATCCAAAATAATTAAAGTAGCTGAAAAAGAAGAAATGAGCCTTTGGGTTTCATTTCTTCTTTTTGCAACTATTTTCAAAATGTAAAAATAGATTCATGATAACAAATCACAATCAAGTCGCTAAAAAGCTGTGCTACACTTTGGTTGAATAAAGATGAAAGGGGTTTCTTTTATGAAAAAGTTATTTTGTGTATTGGCTGTGGTAAGTGTTGGATTGAGTTTAGAAAAAGTGGTAGCAGCAGAGGAACAAATTCCAGAAAAAAATGGATATACCCTAGATTTTCATGATGAATTTAATGGACCAACTTTGGATCAATCAAAATGGAGCGATAAGTATTTGGAACATTGGGCAGATAATCCAGATGATGCCAAAGCAAATTATCGTTTTGAAGAAGGAAAATTGATTGAGTCTATTCAACCAGATCAAAAAGCTTGGGCACCAACACTAGACAAGGATAATTATGGATACGGAACAACAGGTGTCAAATCCAGTGCAATTCAATCATTTAATAAAAACTGGATTCATAATTTTAGTGGCAGCAAGAAGCTAATGTCTCCTATCTCACCTGAAAATGAAATGTTGGGGGATGAGAAAACTGGTGGGTATGCGACAACGTATGGTTATTTTGAAATTCGAGCAAAATTATCAAATAGTAGTGGTGGCGGCCATCAAGCATGGTGGTTAGTTGGTATGCAAAATGACACGAATGATTGGGAAAATTCAAAAGAAACAGGCGAAATTGATATTATTGAAACTTTTTTTGATTACAGTAAAAATGTTCAGCGACCAGTTGGAACAAAGAACGTTACAGAAGACAATCGCCAGAAAGGCTTATGGCAAGTATGCACATATGGTTGGAATGATCCTTTCTTTTCAAGATCGTGGACAGATAGTACGACAGCAACAATTGGCGGTGCAGAAGCTGTTGTTCCAGGAGCAGTTGGAGTAGATAGCTTAACTAATGAATTTCATACGTATGGTATGGAATGGGAACCTGGTTCACTGAAATTTTATTTTGATGGTCAATTGTTCAGGACAATTAATCAAGCACCAGATTATCCAATGGGGATGATTTTAAATATATACACAGATGCAGGATCAGGAAAACACAATGAGGTCTATCCTAAAGAATGGGCGATTGATTATGTACGGGTTTATAAAAAAGATGCGGGCTATGATATACCAAAACAAGGAATTAAAAATCGTGAGACAGGTGAATTTCTTAGTTTGGCTACGGAATCAGACAAGGTGATTCTGTCTACGACAAACGAAAATCTTGAAAAGTGGCAAATGATTCCTAAAGGTGAGTATTTTCTGATTAAAAATGCAAGGACAAATGAGTTGTTACACAATGAGCACCAAAAAGGTTATGTAGAACACGGCGTAGTGCCAGAAACGTATTACAGTGCACAGTGGAAAAAAGAAACCGTCGGTAATTACACTCGGTTCGTGAATCGTTGGAAACCGACACAAGTAATCCATATAGAAAATAACCTAGGCTATCTTGAATGTAGTCCTATTCACACTGGCGCTTGGAGAAGTCAATGGGAAATGATTGACTAAAAAGACCAAAGGAAATTTTGTTTTTTCTACGGGAAACGGTGAGGCTTATAAAATAATAAATAATATCAGAAAAAGGACGCGAGGAATGTACCGCCCAAAAAAATAGATTAAAAATCTAATGTTTTGGAAGTGGGTACAAGATTAGCGTCCTTTTTTTGCATCGCTGATTGGTAAAAATCGATGCGTTGATTCAACAAGTGAATAGAAACAATAGCAAATTTAGTGGTATTATCAATTGGCATAACGAGCAATCAGATACTCAATCAAATTTAAAGCATTACCGAAAAAATAATTCAGTTGTTGATTTTCTGGTCCAGAGTCAACAGTACCACTTTCGACTAGAAATGAGAGATCTCCTTTTTTGGCATAACTGCTGTTTTCGTTAGCCGTAATCGTGATAACATGTCCACCGTAATTTTTGCACTCGTTCATTTTGATTAAACCATTTTGATTTTCACCAGATTGAGAAAAAGTAATCAAGGTATGTGGGGTTTCGTCAGTAACGAGGCTAATTTCCACTCCCTCTAAGTCGATTGCATAAATTTTTTTTAGTAATAATTTTCGGTAAGTATAATCAACGAGAAACTGGCAAAATCCCTCGCCAAACAGATAGATCTTTCTCTCAGAAAAAGCTTCATTGAAGTAACAATCAATTTTTTCCCACTCATGATTAGTTGTGACAAACGAAAGTTCTTCGATTTGATTGACTGAAGAGGCAGAAAACTTATTGGAAAGAAAAAAAATAAGTTCTTTGAAATTATTAAATCCTGCTCGTTTGGCTAGGCGGCTGATTGATGAAGGCGAGGTGTAATTGATCTTGGCAATATTGCGAATATCTAAGTTTTCATCACTATGGATTGCTTCGACAATTTTTTCAATCATTCGTTCATCGTCTGAATGAAATGAGTTATTTGGGAATAAACGATTAAGATAATAAATTTTTGTCATTGAATAGTTCCTCTCTTGAAAATATTTTCAGTGTGTGAAAACGGAGCCAACCTGTTAAATAAGCATTGTATGCGCTTTATTAAGATACTATACTATGGCTATAAAGAAAGCAAATACAATTGTATGAATCTATTTTCTTTGATGAAAGAAGGTTAAGCATGAAAAAAGTAATTATCAATGCAGATGATTTTGGTTATTCTGCAGCTGTCAACGCAGGAATTATCAAAGCCTATCAAGATGGGGTATTAACTTCGACTACTTTGATGGCGAACATGTCAGGAAGAGACGGAGCGATTCAGCTTGCAAAAGAGAATCAGGGACTTGGCGTAGGTGGGCATCTTGTATTGACTTGCGGGCAACCATTGACACCTGCAACGTCATTAACAAATGAAGAAGGGCAATTTTATCATTTGGAAGATTATAAAAAAAATCGTCCGCTTATGAAAGAAGAAGAGATTTTCCATGAATGGTCAAGTCAAATCGATTACTTGTTGGAAAATGGTTTGAAACTAACCCATTTAGATAGCCATCATCATGTGCATACATTCCCAGAAAATTTAGCGATTACGCAACGAATTGCTGAAAAATACCAGCTATGCTTTCGAAACGCATTTGATTTGGAAAAACAAATCAACTTACCTTATCAAAAAAATATCAGTGGATTTCTTGATTTGATGAATTATCCTTCGATTCGTGATTTGAATCAATCATTTGCTGAAAATATGGCTGCTTGTTTGGCCGAGATCCAATCAGTAGTGGAACAAGTAGAAGATGATGAGGTGACTGAATTGATGGTTCATCCAGCATTTGTTGATGAGTCGTTATACTTTGGCTCAAGTTTTCATCTTCAACGAACCAAAGAAGTTGCCATTTTGTGTGCTGAACAATTAAAAAATTTATTGGATGAGCAAGAGATCACGTTGTGTAATTATCAAGAGATCTCAGCAGGTCACTTGATTGTCAATCATTAGCAAGTAGCTTAGTAGCATAAAGCCAAACTAAAAAAGGAGAAATAGAATGAAAGAGAAAGTTATGAAGTCGGCTAGTGTTTTTTCTAAAGCAATTATCCAACCAGTGATGTTCATGGCTGTTACAGGGATTATTTTGTCTGTCTGTGCAATCTTAAAACTTGAGATGATGCCAACTTTCACCAAAGATGTCGGGAATTTTGTATTTAATATTTTGTCTTCAGGTATGATTGGCCAGCTAAGTGCGATTTTTTGTGTGGGGATTGCTGCAGCTTTAGCAAAACCAAAGTTCAAAACGGATGCCGCCATTTTAGGAATTATTACTTACTTGCTTTTCTTATACGCAAATAATTCATGGTTAACAATAACTGATCGTTTGGCAACCGCAGGTGAACAAGGTCTTTATGGAACTGGTCAAGGAATGGTCTTCGGGATTCAAGTCACAGACATGGGGGTCTTTTTAGGAATCTCATTAGGAGTGATGGTTGGCTGGATGGTGAATCGATTTGGTGAGATTAAGTTGCACCGGTATCTTTCACCTTACTCTGGGACAAAGTCTGTTTACTTATTGATTGTCTTTGTTACGATTTTGTTTGCAATGGGTATTACTTATGTTTGGCCAATGATTAATTTCGGTGTTGAAAGCTTAGTTAAGGCAACAACAACTGCTGGCTCAGCCGGATTTTTCTTTTATGGTTTCTTAAATCGTTTATTGCTACCACTTGGATTACATCATTTCTTATGGATGCCGATTTTTTATACACCATTAGGGGGAAGCGCCGAAATTGCAGGTCAAGTTTATGAAGGAGCTTACAATATTTGGCTGGCGGAATTGGGGAATGCTAGTCAAATCACATCAATGCATCCATCTATTGGTTATCTATCTAATTTTGGTTCGATTTCATTGCCTATTGGGATTGCTTTTGCTATTTGGAAAACAGCTAGAATCGAGAATCGTAAAAAAGTTGCGGCTATTTTAATTCCAATGGTTACAACGGCATTTTTAGCGGGTGTGACTGAACCATTAGAATTTTTATTTTTATTCTTGTCACCTGTTTTATGGTTAGCACATTCAGTTGTTTACGGACTAAGCTTATTCTTTACAAATTTAGTGGGTATCAATATCCAATTTGATACAGGCATCAATATGATTATCAACAGCTTTGCATTTCCAAGTCGGCTAGGTCATCAGTACTTGATTCCAATTATGTTTCTTGCAACGGCTGTCTTAGAATATGTCGTATTTAAGCAATTGATTGTTCGTTTAGATATTCCGACTTTAGGACGCGAGAAAAGTGAAGCTCAACTTGCGGCACTTGATGAAACAGTTGTTACAACAGGTATCGATAGCGAATTTGAGCCGCAAACACAAACAATTGTTGCTGGTTTAGGCGGCGCGGAAAATATTGAAAGCATCGTTAACTGCTATACGCGTCTACGAGTAGATGTAAAAGATGAACAAAAAGTTGACATCGACTTACTGAAACAAAAAGTGAAGGCGTCAGGTATTGTGGATAAAGGAAAGCATATCCAGATTATTATTGGGATGGGTGTAGAAGAAGAACGGGAAAAAGTAGAAGCGTATCTGACTCATCTAAAGGAAATGAATAATTAAGATAAATGGAGGAAAACAACAGTGGGAAATAAATTTGTAATGATTGGTGGAGGATCAACACAGTCACCAGGAATTTTAGAAGTTTTACGAAAACGTGCAGAAGAATTGAATCTAAGTGAATTAGTTTTATATGATATTGATGAAGAAAGAGTGTCACTACTTGGCCAATATACGAAAATGTACTATCAAGAACTAGGTTCAAAAGTGGCAGTTAATTATACAACAAACATTGATGAAGCATTAGTTGATGCTGATTTCTTATTCATGCAAATTAGACCAGGCTTGAACAAACAACGTGCAATTGATGAAAAAATTTGTCTTAACAATGGTGTTGTTGGGCAAGAAACTTGTGGACTAGGTGGATTTTCATTTGCTATGCGTGTGATTCCAGCAGTGTTAGAAATTATTCGAAAGGTAAAAGAAATTTGTCCAAAGGCGTGGATTCTCAATTACACAAATCCAGAAGCCATTTTGTCAGAAGCAATCTATCGAGAATTTCCTGATGCAAATGTATTGTGTATTTGTGATATGCCGATTTCAATTGAAGGTGCGATAGCTAAATATTTCAATAAAGATTTACGTGACTTAACCTTTAAATATTTTGGAATGAATCACTTTGGTTGGTGGACGAATATTATTGATGAGACAGGAACAGACCTTTTACCAATCTTAAGAGAAGACGTTCTTTCTGGTAAAATCGATACATTATTACAATCAAATGATGAAACGAAAGAAGATCAATATTGGATCGATACCTATCGTCAGATGATTAGTTTATTCAAACGGTTCCCAGAATATTTCCCAAATTGCTACTTGCAGTATTATTTAACACCAGACGAAATGATTGTGCATGATGATCCTTCATTTACTCGTGGCGATTACGTAATGCAAGGTCGTGAAAAACGAATTTACGAAGAATGTCGGCGTGTGATTGCTAATGGCAGTGCCAAAGATTCAAGCTTACACGCGGGTGTCCACGGAAATTATATTGTGGATATTGCCTATGCGATTATCCACAATACACGCGAACGCTTTACGGTCAACAAAAAAAATCAGGGCTCAATCGCAAATTTTGATCCAGAAGCAGTAATCGAAGTTCCAGCATATGTGGGAAGTATGGGGGCAGAAACAATTACCGTCGGACACATACCAACTTTCCAAAAAGGACTGATGGAGATGCAAAAAGCTTACGAAAAAATGACAGTCGATGCAGCTTTGTCAGGGTCGTATCAAACAGCATTAGAAGCAGTTATGTTAAATAAAACAATTCCTAACTATACAGTGGGTAAAAAAGTTTTAGATGAGCTTCACGAAGCAAACAAAGAGTTCTGGCCAGAGTTAAGTTAAAGCAACTGTCAAACGCAAAAAATAAAAAAATAAAGAAAGCGGTTGACAAAATACTATTTGGTCTATACAATTTAATTGTTAACAATATTGATTTCATGTGACTAGATCATACTAGGCATGGAAAGATGACGTGGGAGAGCAATTTTCCAGGTGATTTTTCCATGCTTTTCTTTTGTCTGGAAATTCTTTAGGCCAAAAAATTTCTGGAAAATGATTGTTAGTTGTGAAATCAAAAACCTATTTCTGCAGAAAAGGAACTCATTATGAAAATCAAAAAAATCTTTAATCAGAATGCTGTGTTGGTAGACGATGACGGACAAGAAAAAGTTGCAATTGGAAAAGGGATCAGCTTTGAGAAGAAACGAAATGACCTTATTTTTATGAAGGACATCGAGCGCCTCTTTGTCATGGAACCGGAAGGACAACTTCGTTTGCAAAACTTATTGAATCAAATTGATGAAAAATATTTATTTGCAGCTGAGGAAATCATTCAGCATGCAGAAACGATTTTAATGGAGCCGTTGAATGAACATATTTTGATTGCATTAACAGACCATATCGCATTTGCTGCCGAAAATATGAAAAATGGTATCGTGATTCGTAACAAACTATTACGAGAAATCGAAGTTTTGTACGCTGAAGAATTTCAAATTGCACAATGGGCAGTAGAACATTTGACGAAAACGTTAGATGTGCCATTTACTTACGATCAGGCAGGCTATATTGCCATTCATATTCATTCGAGTCGCAGAAATCAATTGAACAATCATCGAAGTATTCGAGAGGTGACAATTATTTCAGATGTGATTCGTTTAATCGAAGCAGAGCTTGAGGTTGATTTGCATACTCAAGAGATGTCTTTGAGCTACACGCGTTTAGCAAATCACTTGAGATTATTATTACAACGTTATAAGAACCAGCAGTACGCTGTTTTGGATGAAGATATTTTAAAAATGGTCAAGAAAAAATATATAGCAAGTTATGAAATGACGAAAAAAATTCGTGTTTTATTACTTAAACAATATCAAATGTCGATTACGAGTGAGGAAATGGGATACTTAGCAATCCACATTGAACGCTTACGTAGCGCTGTTTGTGATTAAAAATTAGGGAGAGAAAAAGATGAAAGCTTATATGCAAAGAATGGGTCGCTCATTGATGTTGCCAGTTGCAACATTACCTGTAGCAGCTTTGTTCATGGGGATTGGTTATTGGATTGACCCAAGTGGTTGGGGTGGCAATAATATTTTGGCGGCTTTTTTAATTAAAGCTGGTAGTACGATTTTAGATAATTTAGGATTGTTGTTCGCGGTCGGCTTGGCATTAGGAATGTCGAAAGACAAAGATGGTTCTTCAGCTTTGGCAGGGTTGGTTGCTTTCTTGACACCGATGACTTTGGTAAGTAGTGCATCAGTTGCATTGTTCACAAAAGTTGATGTTGAACAAGTAAACATTGCGTTTGGCGCAATTAACAACAAAAATGTCTTTATTGGGATTTTGGCTGGGCTAGTTGCCGCAGCAATGTACAATCGTTTTAGTAAAGTAAAATTGCCAATGGCTTTATCTTTCTTTAGCGGGAAGCGCGCAGTTCCCATTGTAACTGCTGGTGTAATGACTTTGATTTCGGCATTATTGATTTTTATTTGGCCACCAGTTTACAATACGCTTGTTTCATTTGGTGAATTGATTTCTGGAATGGGAGCAGTCGGTGCTGGACTATATGGTTTCTTTAACCGTCTATTGATCCCAACAGGTTTGCATCATGCGTTGAACAATGTGTTCTGGTTCAACCTTGCAGGAATTGATGATATTGGTAAATTCTGGGCAAGTGAAGGAACAAAAGGAATTACAGGAATGTATCAAGCTGGGTTCTTCCCAGTAATGATGTTTGGATTACCAGCAGGTGCGTTAGCCATTTATCAATGTGCTCGTCCAGAGAAGAAAAAACAAACAGCTTCATTGATGTTAGCAGCTGCATTTGCTTCATTCTTTACTGGTGTTACTGAACCACTAGAATTTTCATTTATGTTTGTTGCTTGGCCACTGTATGTTGTTCATGCAGCTTTAACAGGTATTTCAATGTTTGTAGCAGCACTTTTCCATTGGACAGCAGGATTTAACTTTAGTGCTGGTTTTATTGATTTCTTCTTGAGTTTACGCGTACCAATTGCGAATAAACCATACATGTTGATTTTACTAGGTTTGGTTATGGCTGTCGTTTACTATGTTACCTTTATGTTTGTTATCAAGAAATTTAACTTGATGACACCAGGCCGCGAAGAAGGTACAGGTGAAGAAACGCCTGATTTAGCAACTGGTAACGATAAGTTTTCTGCTTTAGCAGATAGCATCTATGCGGCTCTTGGTGGAGCAAGCAATGTGACATCAATTGATAACTGTACAACACGTCTTCGTTTACAAGTGAAAGATACAAAACAAGTTGATCAATCAAAAATCAAAGCAACTGGTGTTCCGGGATTGAAAGTAATTGATGATCAAAATATCCAAGTTATTGTTGGAACAGAGGTTCAATTTGTAGCAGATGAAATGAGTAAATTACATGGAAGTCCTGTCAGCCAATCAGCTGGGACAGTAGTAGTTACCGAAGAAATCAGCAAACCAGAAGGACCACAAACACAAGATGTATATGCTGTAGCTACTGGGAAAGTGATTCCAATCACTGAAGTCGGTGACGAAGTGTTCTCACAAAAAATGATGGGTGACGGTTTTGCAGTTATTCCTGAATCAGGCGAAATTTTTGCGCCAGTTGCTGGGAAAGTGACAAGTGTCTTTCCTACAAAACATGCGATTGGTTTAGTAACTGACTCTGGAATTGAAGTCTTAGTTCACATGGGAATCGATACTGTTCAATTAAATGGTGAACCATTCACTGTCTTTGTTAAAGAAGGACAACAAGTGGGACGTGGACAAATGCTTGCAAAAGTCAATCTAGCAAGTTTGAAGGCAAGTGGTAAAGAAGCTGACATGATCGTTGTCTTTACAAATCCAGATAAAATCGATACATTCTCAGTAACAACTGGCCAAGATGGTGAAGTGAACGAAATTATTGGGACGGTAACGAGTAAATAGAGGTTGTGAAAGAAGTGCCTAGCTCCAAAAAATAAGAATAAATTTTCAGAAATTGCTTTTCAAATTTTTGTGAAAGTTAGACTTATTTTGAAGGAGTTACTTCTTGAACACCGTAAATAGAGGCTGTGGCGCAAAACATTTAGCTCCGACTAGATAATGAGCAGGCACTCAAAGTAACTTCCAATGCTTTGTAGTAAATGTAAGTTATATCTATATAGAAGAGTCACTTTGAATCAACTCATGTAACTAAAAAAGGTTGCGACTTTTGTCGTAGCCTTTTTTTGATGAATAATAAAACGTGTGAATATTTGCTATACTAGAAGAAATAACTGGGAAAAATGAAAGATAGGTCTGCTTATCATGAGTTGTCATCATTTATAGATGAGGAGTTTTTTTATGAAAAAAAAGGAATTTATTGTTCAAGATTTGCTGAGTAAAATTTATCAAGAAGAGTTCAAGGATGGTAAGTTGCCTGCCCAACGAACACTCGCACAAAAATACCAAGTATCTCGTTTTACGATTCAACAAGCAATCAAAAGCTTAGAGGAGATTGGAATTGTGCGCGTCGTTCAAGGGTCAGGAATCTTTGTTCACGAAAAATGGGTTAAGAACCCATTGATATTTAATTCTTTGACACGCACGCCTTATGATCGAATAGAGTCTAAAATGTTGACGTTAGAAAAACGTTTAGCAAGTAGTGAAGAGTGTCAACTATTTCAATTAGAAGTTGGAGAAGAAATCTGGTCATTTTCGCGAATTCGATTAGTGAACTATAAAATTGAGCAACTAGAAAAATCATTGTTGCCAGTTAAATTGTTCCCTAAAGTAACAAAAGAAGTAGTCGAACATTCGATTCAACGCTTTGTTGAAAAAGAAGGGTACCGAATTTCACATTATATTAGTAACTACACGCCAGTGACTTTAACAAAGGCACAATCAGAAGTTTTAATGGTTAGAAGAGGAACACCAGCAATGCAAATCAAAAATCGAGCTTTATTGGCTGATGGTCGGATTTTTGAATACAGTGAGATTACAGCTATTGATTACTCGGTTACCTATATTCGTCCATTTGATCGAATGATTCATCAATCAAGAATTGATTGATGAGCTAATGAGAAAGAGGCAAGGACAATCAGTTGAATTGTCTTTGCCTCTTAGTGTATATCTTGAATTTTTTTGTTGGTACTTGTTTTTTTCAAATCTAACCGCTTTATGCTGCAACCTTATTCACGGTGTTCCCAAAGCAGCTCCTTCGGCAATAAGTCCTCTTTTCTTAAAATATGGAAAACTATTTTTAGAAAAGCATTCTTATTGCTTGAAGCTAAACGCTTTGCGCCACAGCCTTTTCCTCGGTGTTCAAGAAGTAACTCCTTCCAAATAAGCCTAAATTACTCAAAAATTTGGGAAGCAATTTCTGGTAATTTTTTCTTATTTATTGGAGCTAAGCACTTCTCTCACAACCTTTCTCACGGCGTAACAATTGCCCCATCTGGCGTCCTACTTTGTGTCCATTCATGCGGTCGATAAACAACCGGAAATTCAGCCGCTAGTTCTTCATTAAATGTAACACCAATGCCGACTTCTTCAATTGGATAGAAGAAACCATTTTTAGGTTGAGGAATATGCCCAAAAAGCTGTTGTGTATTTTTTGGCACATCAATATTTTCTTGGATAGCAGCATTATGAAGATGAATATTTAAATGTGTATTTACAGCTAAGCCAATTGGTGTGATATCTGACGGAGTATGCCAAGCAATACGAATTCCCATTGCATCACAAAAATGAGCTAATTTTAGTGCAGGTGTAATTCCACCAATCTGAGAAACGTGTGCACGCAGATAGTCGATCATTCGATTTCGTACAAGTTCTTGCCACTCCATTGGATTATTAAATAGTTCCCCAGTAGCAATAGGTGTAGAAGCTTGATTTCTGAGTTGTGTAAGCCATTCATTTTGATTAGGAGGCAAAAGGTCTTCTAGGAAAAATAAATGATAAGGTTCAGCAGCCTTTGCAAAACGAATCGCCTGATTTGGATGAAGACGTTCATGAACATCATGAAGCATCTGAAATTGATGACCATATTTTTGTTGAATGGTAGCAAACATTTTTAGTGTGGTATCCATGTATTCTTCTTGATTGAAATAAGAACCAGCGATTGGATTTTCAGGTGTTTGCAAATTTTTTGGATTACCTCCATAAAAACCTAATTGGCAACGAATATACTGGTATCCCTCAGACAAGAAACGATCAATTTCACTGAATAAATCGTCAATATTATCAGCAACTGCATGTGTATATGCGGGAATTGCGGTGCGTGCTTTTCCGCCTAGTAGTTGATAGAGTGGCATATCTGCTAACTTTGCTTTGATATCCCATAAAGCCATGTCAACGCCTGAAATTGCATTATTAGTAATTGGACCGTTTCGCCAATAAGAATTAACGTTCATCATTTGCCAAAGATCTTCAATTTGATTTGCATCTCGCCCTATAAGCAGAGGTTTGAGGTAGTCATCCACAACAGTTTTGACAGCTAGTGGGCGGAACTGAAAAGTACCACAACCTAAGCCAAAAACGCCCTTGTTTGTTTCAACCTTGACCACTAATAAATTATGCCGATCTGGTTTGATCGCAAAACTTTTTATGTTCGTAATAATTGTTGGTGTCATTATATTCACTCCTATAGAAAATAATCTTGTGCTTCGTAGTTAGTAAAACATGTCATTTATAGCGCTGTCAATTTGGCCTAAAAAAAAGATCGTATAGCTTTAAAAATCAGTCCAATTATCATTCGTTTTGTTTTAAAATGTTGTTAAATAAAGTTTTTTGTTAGTTATTTGTATAATAGGACTGGTTTTACAACGAGATGTCTCCATGCTAATATAGCTCGTGTAAACGCAAACAAGGAGGAGCGAGAAATGAATCATAAAGAAACTTCACAAGCAATCATTGAAGCTGTTGGTGGAAAAGAGAATGTTAATAATGCTTGGCACTGTATGACACGCTTACGATTTAACTTAAAAAAAGTTGAAGCAGTTGATTATGAGGCGTTAGAAAAAATTCCACATGTGGTTGGGACAAAGTATCAGAGCGACCAACTACAAGTAGTTATTGGAACGGATGTCGCAGACTATTTTCTTCCATTGGCAAAGGAATTAGGGTTGGAGGAAACACGGATAGTTGATTCAGGTGAAAAGAAGGGACTTGTATCATTGTTTATGGATACGGTTTCTGGAGTTTTTGGTCCGCTGGTGCCGGCGATTGCTGGTGCTGGGATGATCAAGGGACTGATGGCTGGATTGGTAGCATTGAATGTACTTTCAAATCAAACAGATTCCTATTTGGTTATTGATATGATTGCAAGCGGTGTGTTTACTTTCTTACCATTTTTTGTAGCAGCATCTGCTGCGAAAATTTTTCAAACGAATCAGTATTTAGCAATTGCGATTGCAGCAGCTATGCAATTTCCAACTATGACGGCAGCTGTTGCACAAGGAAAAGTCTCTCAATTCTTATTATTTGGCTTAGTTCCAGTTCCTGTATTTAATTATGCTGGAACAGTTATTCCAATTATTTTTGCCGTATTAGCATTAAGTTATATTTATCGTTGGGTCGACAAAGTTCTACCGCAAGTGTTACGAACTGTTTTCACGCCAACGTTGTCATTATTTATTGCAGGAATACTTTCGTTAACGGTCATTGGACCCATCAGTATTTTTCTAGGAAACTTATTGGCAAGTGGGGTAGAAGGGCTATTTGCAATATCACCGATCTTAGCTGGAATTGTCGTTGGCGCAATTCGCCCAATCGCGATATTTACGGGGCTTCATCATGCAATGACCCCGATTGCGTTACAAAATTTTGCAAACCAAGGCTATGATATGTTGATGCCAATGATGTTTATGGCGAACATGGCAATCACTGGTGCAACTGCAGCAATTTATACCAAGGTAACGACAAAAGAAGAAAAAACACTTGTCTTATCTTCAGCAATTTCAGGTATTTTAGGAATCACTGAACCAGCGCTATTTGGTATTTTATCGAAGTATAAGAAAGCTTTTGCTGCGGCTACGATTGGTAGTGCCTTAGCTTCAGCATTCATTAGCTTTTTTGGGGTTAGAATTTATGATTATATTTTGTCGAGTATTTTTAGTTTGCCGGCCTACATTGGGCAATATTTTATTTTTGCAGTGCTAGGTATTTTGATTGCTTTAGTTTCTTCGTTTCTAGTGACATATCTACTTGTACCAAAAGAAGAAACAGAAGATTTTGTAACCAATGAAGTTGATTTACATGCGGTAGCCCAAGGTGCTTATGTACCTTTAGAGGATGTTCCCGATGAAGTATTCTCGACAAAAATGATGGGAGATGGATTTGCTATTGAGCCAATCAATGGTGAAATTTATGCGCCCGTATCCGGAGTTGTTACCACAATTTTTCCTTCTAAACATGCGATTGGAATCAAAACAACTAATGGCGTGGAAATTTTGGTTCATATGGGAATCGACACAGTTTCGTTGAATGGCGAAGGATTTGAGCTATTTGTTCAAGCTGGAGATAAAGTTTCAAGTAAAACAAAAATTGCAAAGATGGATTTAGATTATATTCGCACGCAAAAAAAATCAACAATAGTCATGGTCATCATCTTGAACATGGAGCGCGTAGTGACACTTCATGGTGAAAAAAGGTTGGATGGCACGCATCAATCTGGTGAATTGTTAGAAAAAGTTGTTTTGAATTAATCAATTTTGTGCACGAAAAAGGATGAGGCAAAACGTTATTTCGTTTTGCTTCATCCTTTTTTCTCTGTTAAGTAAAAATTAGGCTTCGTAAGAACGGGTGAATAATTCAACGATGTCTGACTTTGTACCTTTGCGTGGATTTGAAAAGGCGTTGCCGTCTTTTAACGCATTTTCAGCCATCAATTCAAAATCTTTTGGGTCTGCCCCAATTGATTTGATATTTGTTGGGATACCAACATCTTCAGAAATTCTTTCGAGTGCATGAATTCCCTTTTCAGCTGCTTCCATTGGAGATAATCCAGTAATGTTTTCTCCTAAGAAAGTAGCAATATCAGCAAAGCGTTCTGGACTAGCAATCATATTCCAACGTTCAACAGTCGGCATTAACACAGCGCAACAAACGCCATGTGGGGCATCATATTGACCACCTAATTGATGTGCCATCGCATGAACGTAACCTAGGTCGGCATTGTTGAATGCCATTCCGGCAAGTAAAGAAGCATAAGCCATATTGGTACGTGCTTCAACATCATGACCATTCGCAACCGCTCGACGTAAATATTGGCCAATCAATTTCATTCCTTGAATTGCTTGAGCATCTGTAATTGGATTACGATTTTCTGAAACGTAAGATTCTACACAGTGACACAAAGCGTCCATTCCAGTAGCTGCTGTCAATTTACTTGGAACATCAAGCATCAACAATGGATCATTGAAAGAAACTAAAGGTACATTTCGCCACGAAACAATGACAAATTTCAAATGTGTATCTTCGTTTGTTAGCACGGCATGTCGTGTAATTTCAGAAGCTGTTCCAGCGGTGGTATTCACGGCCATCAGTGGTGGTAATGGTTGGGTCAACGTTTCGATTCCAGCTAATTTTGCAAGATCTTCACCATTTGTCAGGGCAATCCCAATTCCTTTACCACAATCATGGGCAGAACCACCACCAACAGTGATGATACTATCACAATTATTTTCTTGATACATCGCAGCTCCGGCTTGAACGTTACGAATTTTAGGATTTGGCTCGACACCGTCAAAAATAGTATAAGAAATCCCAGCTAATCGTAAGCTTTCTTCGGTTTGTTTGACAGGTCCATCTTCTAAATGATGTAAAAAAGAATCAGTTACAATCAAAATATTGTTCATGCCTAACAATTTTGCACGTTCACCAATTTTGGCAATGACCCCAGGACCAAAGAAATTGACGCTAGGCATCATAAAATCATAATTTGTTTTCATGTCAGTTGCTTCTTTCTAGTTAAGATAAGGTAATAACGTTTGGAATAAAATAGCGCTGGAAGCAGCACCCGGATCAATATGGCCAATAGAACGCTCACCCAAGTAAGAAGCGCGTCCTTTTTTGGCTTGTAACTCTTTTGTATGTTCTTTGGCAGATGTGATTTCTTCTGTTGTTAAGGGTTGATTTTTTTTGAGTATTTCAGCTACAGGAGCCCAAACATCGACCATTGTTTTATCGTCTACATTGGCTTTTCCACGTAATTGGATCCCGTTCAATCCTTCTTGTATAAGTTCACCTAGCTGTTCTTCATTTGTAATGGCAGTAACTTCTTTTGTTGCTTTGGCAAAATTCATGAATGCTGTACCATACAATGGACCTGAAGCCCCACCTACTTTTGAAATCAAAGACATGGCTAAGATCTTAAATGTATCAGTAATAGTTTTCGGTTGTTGTGCAGCAAATGCTTCTTGATAAGCTGCCATGCCACGAGCCATATTGTTTCCATGGTCACCATCACCAATTGGCGTATCTAATTCACTGAGCATGTGTTTATTTTTTTCGATTTCTTGAGAAAAATCATTCAACCATGCTTGTATTTTTTCGACTGTTAAATCCATTGTCATTCTCCTTTAGTCAATCATTTTCTTAAATTAGCCCCATGAGATGGTTGCAACTGGACTGGTTAAAGCTTTTGTCCATTCCGTTGTTGTCAAATCAATCAATGTCAGAGAAAGACCTTGCATATCAATAGAGGTCATATAGTTCCCAACCTTGTGGAAATCAACGTCAATATCTTTAGCCGCAAGTAAAGTTAACACATCATTTATAAAGACAAATTGTTCCATTAAAGGAGTGCCACCCATACCATTGACCAAGACACCAACTTTTTTTGGCGTTTCTGGATAAGCCTGAACTAATTTTTCAACTAATTCTTGTGCTAATTGTTTTGAAGGTTGTAATTTTTCGCGACGATATCCTGGCTCTCCATGAATACCAACGCCGAATTCGATTTCATCTTCTGCTAAAGTAAAACCAGGTTTCCCAACTTCAGGGACAGTTGCCGCTGCTAAAGCAACGCCAATCGTTTTGGTTGCTTGGACAACCTTTTCACCAAGCTCTTTTAATTCTGCTAAAGAAGCGCCACTTCGTGCAGCGTCACCTAAGATTTTATGAACAAGAACTGTTCCGGCAACACCACGCTTTCCAGCGGTATAAGTGCTGTCTTCTACAGCAATATCGTCATCAACAACAACGATTTCTGTTGGAATGTCGTTCATTTCGGCTAAGTCTTTTGCCATTTCAAAGTTCAAGATGTCACCAGTATAATTTTTAACAATCAATAAAACACCTTTGCCTTGGTTGGTTGCTTCGATAGCGCGTTCGATTTGATCTGGTGTAGGAGAAGTGAAGACATCACCTAAAACCGCTGCACTTAACATTCCGTCACCGACAAAACCAGCATGTGCAGGCTCATGTCCGCTTCCGCCACCAGAAACTAATCCGACTTGTGCATTCTCTGTTTGATTTTTAGCAATTACTCTGGAATCATCGACGCGATGAACAAGTGTTGAATAACTTTTTACCATTCCTTCAAGCATTTCTTCGATAATATTTTGTGGTTCATTAATGATTTTCTTCATTTTATTTCCAACCTTTCTTTGCTGCCTGCTTTGCTTCATTGACAATGTGATCAGGATCGTCAGAAACACTTGCTGTGATTCCAGCTGCGAATGCTCCTTCAACTAAGGGGGCATCAACTAACACATATTTTTCTTGTTGTTCTGGTTCTAATAAATCATATGCAAGTTCAGCACTTAAGACAGCACTGCCAAGATCAGCGAAGACAAAAAAGATATCACTATCAGTTGCTTCATTGATTGCATCTACAATTTTGGTTGGATCGCTACCTAATTCTCCGTCAGAAGTTCCACCTAGGGAAAAGAGCACGACATTCTCACTTTTGCCCATTTGCTCAATCATTTCTTTGAGCCCATCTGTAATCATTTGACTATGAGAAACGAGTAAGATACTTTTTTTCATTCCAAAAAACTCCTTTTTAGTTACGCATTCTATCTTTGTAGGCTTGTCCAATTCGATCAGCGACGATTAGAGCGTTTGCGACATCTTCGACAACAATTGGGAACGGCATTGAATGAATGGATTCTTCAGGAATGCAAGCGATTTTTGCTACTTCAAGTGCTTCTTCATAAGTAATGTGATCCACACCTAGATCAGCTAGCGTCAATGGCAATCCAACAGAAGCCATGAAGTCCATGACGTCATTCATTTCTTCCGTTTTTGCATCTTCCAGAACTAACTGAGTTAAGGTTGCAAAAGCAACTTTTTCACCATGAAGGTAACTATGTGCACCAGGTAAAACAGTCATTCCGTTATGAATGGCATGAGCTGCAGCTAAACCACCACTTTCAAATCCTAAACCAGATAACAAAATATTTGTTTCGACAATTTTACTCAATGATTCAGTCACTAAATTCGCATCACAAGCAATTTTTGCATTCAAGCCGTCTTCTTGTAAATGTTCCCAACATAATTTTGCCATCGCTAAGGCAGCATAAGTGCCACTAGCCGGAGGAGTTAATCCTTCTCTTGAACCCATTGGCAAACTTGCGTTAACGCGGGAATAAGAATCATGCGTTGCACGTGCTTCAAAATAAGTTGATAATGCGTCACCCATACCAGCAACCAAGAAACGAGTAGGTGCTTTTGCCACCACTTTTGTATCCACTAAGACAACGCTTGGACTTTGTTTAAAGTAAGCATAGTCGTCAAACGAACCGTCTTCATGGTACAAAACAGCCGAGTGAGAGGTTGGCGCATCTTGTGCTGCAATTGTTGGAACAATAATTAATTTTTCACCCTCAGCTACAACTTTTGAAGCATCAATCGCTTTTCCGCCACCTAAACCAATAATGCAATCAGTGTGTTGTTCTTTAGCTACTTGTTGCAATCGTTTTGTTTCTGCTCGAGTGACTTCACCACTGAAACCGCCCTCAATAAATGATACGCCAAATTTCTCTGCGGTAGCATCTAGTTGTGGTCGAATACGATCCACATCAGCCGGGTTTGCAATCAGTAATGCAGAAGACCCAAAAGTCGATACGAAGTAACCTAAGTTCAGTAATTCATCTTCACCTTGTACATATTTGGTTGGTAAAATTAGTGCTTTTCTCATCAATAGTTCCTCCTTGTTATCGTTTACTATTATAGCATAAAGCGTTATCATCAAAGAATCATTGAACTTTGATACCGCTTTCTTTCGAGAATGTGTTGAAGTATTTTGTGAAATAGGATTATTTTGTCATTTTTAGAAAATCGTCCTATACTACTAACTAGAGGTGAGAAAATGAGCACAACTTTATTTGATATCGAACAAGTTTTAGATTTAGATAAATGGGAAAAAGTTCAAGAAAGTCTAGCCCTCGCTACACATTTGGCCATTATTTTAGTAGATTATCGGGGTAGACCAATTACGAAACACAGCCAAGTTCAACCTTTTTGCCAGTTAGTACGTAATCACCCTGAATTGGCTGTTTATTGTGAAAAATGTGATTCAAGAGGAGGCCTGGAAGCTGTTCGAACAGGAGAGCCGTTTATTTACCGTTGCCATTTTAATATTGTTGATATGGCAATCCCAATTATGGTTGATAATCAATATGTTGGTGCAATTATGGCTGGAGAAGTTCTGCTAATAGATGGACAAGAAAAGTTAGAACAAGTTTTACAAGTAGAAGACCAAGAAAGATTGGAAGCATTTAAAGAAGAACATCACGAATTATTTGAACAATATCCCCAGTTTACCTTGGCTGATTTGCAGAGAACAGCTGTAATGTTAGAAAGTTTAAGCGAATACATCGTAACGGAAGCAATCAAAAAAGATTATTTAATCAAAGCGTATAAGCAGACACTCCGCATTTCAAAAAAAGCAGAAGTACCGGATCAATCAGTTGATTTAAAAACAGTGCAAGCAGACATTCGTCAATCTTTATTGGAAAACCAATTAGGGACAGAAAAAGATAGGTATCTAGCCAAAAATAAAATGCTGCAACCTGCAATTGATCTGATTTTTGCTAATAAAGGAAGTCATGTCGATCTAAATATGTTAGCCGATGTAACGAATTTGAGTCCAAGCTACTTAAGCCGACAGTTGAAAGAAGAGTTTGGAGAACCTTTCAGTCAAATTTATGCGAAATTAAAAATCTATTGGGCGGAACAATTATTGAGGACAACAGATTTAACAATCAGCGAAATTAGCGATCAATTAGGTTATGTTGAGGCCAGTTACTTTGTACGTTCATTCAAAAAAATCAAGGGAATCACACCATTGAATTACCGTAAGCGACACAAACATTTTCCGATGGATTGAAGCAAGTTGCTAATCAAGCACAAGAAAAAAGCAGTTGACATTCTTTTTTTTGAACGTTATGCTTTTTTTGTTAATTGAATATGTTTCTTCGGGGCAGGGTGTAATTCCCGACCGACGGTGACAAGTCTAACTTGAAGTCCGTGACCCGCAATAGTTTGCGGTTGATCTAGTGAAAATCTAGAACCGACAGTTAAAGTCTGGATGGGAGAAGAAAAACTTATCGAAAAAATGACGGGAAAAGTGTCCCTTTTTTTGTCGTGTTTCTTTGAGTTTATTTTGACTATGAGCCTCGTGTAATTACACGGGGCTTTTTTGTTTGGAAAGGAGGAATTCATTTGCATGAACGATTTATGAAAAAAGCGATTCTAGCAGCGGAAAAAGGGCGTGGGAAAACATTTACGAACCCTTTAGTCGGTGCAGTCATTGTGAAAGGCAATCAAGTCCTAGCAGTCGGCGCACATTTAGCATATGGCGATGCGCATGCGGAAAAAGTAGCAATTGATTATTTATGCGATACTCCCGAAAAACTACTCAATTCAACAATTTATGTCACTCTAGAACCTTGTGACCATCACGGAAAACAACCACCTTGTACAGAGGCAATTATTGCTGCTGGAATTAGACAAGTAGTAGTCGGACAAGTAGACCCTAATCCTATAGTGTCTGGTCAGGGAATAAAAAAACTACGAGATCATGGGATTCATGTTTTAGTTGGTGTGTTAGAAGAAGAGGTTCGAAATTTAAACAGACATTACAATTATTTTTTTGAAAAGAAGCGGCCATTTGTTGCGCTAAAACAAGCAATATCATTAGATGGAAAGTTAGCATTATTGAACCAACGAACCAGATTAACAAGTGAATATGTGGTGCAAAAAGTTCGCGAAGAAAGGGCGAATTACCAAGCAATTTTGGTAGGAAGTCAAACTATTTTGACTGACAATCCCAAGTTAACAAGTGCGATAAACGATTTTCCGTTTTATCGAGTAATCTTAGATCGACGAGGAAGGGTGTTCGAACACGAAAATCTTGCTGTTTTTCAAGATGAAACAGCGCCAGTTTTGATTTTTACAGAACAGTCTGAAATTTGTCGGACATTACCGAAACATGTTGAGGTAATTTATCTGCCGAAAGTTTTGATTTCCGAGGTATTAACGAAATTAGGAGAACGACTGATCCAATCTGTGTATGTTGAAGGTGGTGCAAAAATCCATGATGCTTTTTTGGCAAGTGCGTGTTGGGAAGAGCTGATTACTTACGTTGCACCTAAAATTTTAGGTGGTGATAGTGTTGCGAGTATGTCCTCTAGTCGACATGTTGAAAAAGTAACAGAATTGAACAATGTCACAGTCCAAGCGTTAGACAACACAATAAAAATCGTGGGGAGCAGAGTATAAAATGTTTACTGGATTGATTCAAGAGCAGGGAAAAGTGACTAAGATTACACGACATGGACACACAATCGAACTTACTTGCGAAGCGTCTGAACAATTGTTAGACAATTATCGAATTGGAGACAGTATGGCTATCAATGGTACATGTCTAACGGCTATTGCAATCAACAATCAACGATTCTGTGTGGAAATGATGCCAGAAACGTATCAGCGAACGACTTTTTCGCAAATGAAAGTCGGAGATCCGGTCAATTTGGAACGCGCATTGCCTTATAATGGACGACTAGAAGGACACTTGGTAACCGGGCACGTAGATGGTACGACTCGTTTGCTACAAAAAAGAATGCAAGAAAATGCCTTTGTTTTTGTTTTCGGATTACCGGGTACTTTTAAAGGTGAAATTATCCCGCAAGGATCGATTGCAATCAATGGTGTTAGTTTAACTGTTACATCAGTGACCGAGCAGACCTTTTCGGTTAGCTTGATTCCACACTCAAAAGAACAAACGAATTTAGGAAAACTGGTTCAAGGACAGTTGGTCAATGTTGAAACTGACTTACTAGGCAAGTATGTAAAGGCACAAGGAATTCTTAAGTGGTGAAAGAAGGACAAGAGAGATGAACCATAAAAAAATTGAAGAAGCTTTACTAGAATTACGAAAAGGAAACTTAATTATCGTAGCAGATGATGAAAGTCGGGAGGCAGAAGGAGATTTAGTTGGGATTGCAAACTTAGTATCACCAGAAACAATTAATTTTATGACTAAATTTGCTCGAGGACTCATTTGTGCGCCAATCACTCTTCAACGTGCCAAGCAGCTACAGTTAACGGAGATGGTCCAAAAAAATACCGATCCATTTGGTACAGCATTTACGATCAGTGTTGATTATGAAACAACGGTAACTGGTATTTCTGCTTACGATCGAGCAAAGACGATCAAAGCTTTAGGGCAAACAACAACGAAAGCTACGATGTTCCATCAACCGGGCCACATTTTTCCGTTGATAGGCAAGGAAGGCGGCGTCTTGAAGCGAAGAGGACACACGGAAGCTGCACTTGATTTAGCAAAATTAACCAATCAATCAGAAGCTGCCTATATATGTGAGATTTTAAATGAAGATGGAACAATGGCACGTTTGGAGCAACTAAAAGTTTTGGCGCATAGCTGGCAGATGCCACTTATTACTGTCGAAGAGTTGAAACAATATTTGGAAGAGCAACGACCAACTGTTCAACTACCTACAGCATATGGTGACTTTGAATTAACTTTGTTTGAGGACAACGCTGGTGAAGAACATTTATTGCTAACAAAAGGTGATGTGCGAAAGAGTGAAGAACCTTTACTCGTGCGTATTCATTCTGAATGTTTGACTGGCGATGTATTTGGTTCCCACCGTTGTGACTGTGGCGACCAGCTTCATGAAGCTATGAGGATGATTTCGGAAAGAGGAACAGGCGCTATTCTTTATTTACGTCAAGAAGGCAGAGGCATTGGTTTAAAAAATAAATTATTGGCTTATCAACTACAAGAAACAGGTATTGATACTTATGATGCGAATCTTGCTTTAGGATTTGAGCCAGATGAGCGAACGTACCAATTTGCGGTAGAAATGTTAAAGAAAACGAGTATTCAGAGAATCGAATTATTGACGAATAATCCAGAAAAAGTGACACAGTTGATGGAACAAGGAATTGAGGTCGTTAAACGCGTGCCGCTTGAGATCCCGCCAGAAAAAGAAAACTATACGTATCTACAAACGAAAAAAACAAGATTTCATCACTTACTATCAATTTGAGAATGGAGAAAACAATGCATACTTTTGAAGGAAACTTTCATGGACAAACGAAAAAAATTGGGATTGTTATTGGACGATTTAACGAATTTATTACATCAAAACTACTAAGCGGGGCAATTGACAGCTTGGTTCGTCACGGCGTAGAAGAAGAAAATATTGATGTTTATTGGGTTCCAGGAGCCTTTGAAATTCCCTTTATGACCAAAAAAATCGTTGCAACGAATCAATATGATGGTGTGTTGACTCTTGGGGCGGTGATTCGTGGAGCAACGACTCATTACGAATTGGTTAGTAATGAAGTAGCAAAAGGTGTGGCACAAGTTGGTTTAGCATCAGAAATTCCAGTTATGTTTGGTGTTCTGACGACAGAAACAATTGAACAAGCAATTGAACGTTCAGGCACAAAAGCTGGAAATAATGGGGCAAACGTGGCACAAGGATTACTCGAGATGATTTCCTTAACGCAACAAATTAGGAACAACTGATTGCGGCTGCCTTAATTTGTTCGTTTACTTCATTAAAGAATAAAAAGAGCAAGGGTTGAACTTTTTACTGACTAGAAACAGTAGGAGGTTCAACCCTTGCTCTTGTATAAGTGATGCGTATTTGTAATAACAGAATTTTTCTTGTTTTCGATAGAAAAATAAGGAAAATTGTATAACATTTGTAATAAAAACGAAAAACGGTTACATTTATCATTGACTTTTGAAGAAGTTACCGTTATGATGTTCACATAAAAGGCGTGTTACTGGTCCGACCAGGCATCAACCAGCATGTAATAGACTGTGGGAGCAGTGTATTAATGTTGGCTTTTTTATTGTCTTAGATTGGAGGTGGCGAGTTGGAGATCATCAAGAGTATCAACAACAATTTTGCATTAGCGATGAAAGATGGCAAAGAAGTTATTGTTGCAGAAGTGGGAATTGGCTTTGGAAAATTTCCTAAAACGATTGCAGAAGATGAAGTCGAAAAAGTATATCAATTAAATGATTCCAATTTAAATGGGATTAACTTGGCTCAGTTTCCGCTAGAAGTCATGAACTACTCTCATCAAATTGTCAAAAAAGCTGAGCAAGAACTCCAGTTACCAACGACAGATCTTTTGTTTTTAAATGTTGCGGATCACACGAACTACATGTTGCAACGTTTGGACCAAGGAATTTCTTTAAGTGCACCGTTTCGAATTGAAATCGAAAAGTTTTTCCCGAAAGAATTTGAGCTGGGAAATTGGGCGGTGAACTATTTGGCGGAAGAGACAGGTAAACAAATTCCTAGACAAGAAGCACACGCCTACGCCTTACATTTTATCAATAGTCAAGCAAGTCTTGGTGAGCGTGAAAAAGTAGATCCTTACATTAAAATTATCAGTGATGTGAACAATATTATTACGTATCATTTTCATAAAGAGTTCCCAGAAGATTCATTCTACTATTTACGTTTTGTGACGCATCTTAAATATTTTATTGCTAGGAAACTTAACCATGAGACAACTGAGTATCGAAAAAATGAATTGTATCAAACACTGCGTGCACAATATGTGCAAGAAGCGCAGTGCGTAAAGAAAATCGAGCATTATTTGCAGGAGTCTTACGGTTGGACGTTGGACGAAGAAGATTTGCTTTATCTGCTAATCCACATCAAAAAAATAAGTGAAATTTGAGTGTAACTGGTTCGACCAGGCATAACCAAAAAAACGACTCTCTTTTGATTGAAGAGGGCTAGTTTTTTTGGTTTTTTGTTTTTTACGAACAATTTTTAAGGAGGAAAAAGAAATGGACGATCGACAAAGAGCACAAGCAATTTTAGAAGCAGTGGGAGGAAAAGAAAATGTTTCATCACTAACACACTGCGCGACACGCCTACGTTTTTATTTAAACAATGGACAAAAAGTTGAAAAAGAAGAAATCAAAGAAGTACCTGGTGTGATTCAATATGTCGAGTCTGGTGGACAACATCAAGTAGTAATTGGAAGTGACGTGGTGGATGTCTTTGATGAATTAGTGAAACTATTACCAGAAGATGCGGAGAAACAAGTAAATGAGCCAAAAGAGAAACAAACATGGTACGATGAATTATTTGCGACAATTTCAGCTATCTTCACCCCATATATTGGTGTGTTGGCAGCAGCGGGGATTTTAAAAGGATTTTTGATTCCACTTTCCATGTACAATATTTTGCCGGCAGATAGTGGACTATATCAATTGTTAAGTATCTTAGCATCTGGTGTCTTCACATTATTACCCTTGTTTATCGCAGTAACAGCAGCCAATCGATTTAAGACAAATCAATTTATAGCGTTGGCAATCGCAGCGGCAATGATCTATCCATTAACAGATGCTAGTATTTTAGATAGTGCGTCATTGCTGGGATTAACGATTAGTTTCAAAACTTATGGTGGTGCTGTTGTTCCAACGATTTTAGCAATTTGGGCACAAAGCTATATCGAACGTGGTGTCAAAAAAGTTTTGCCTAAAGTCACTCACACAGTATTTGTTCCTTTCTTTACAATCATCATTACCGGAATTGCAGTCTTTGCTTTGATCGGTCCTTTAGGAAATGGAATCGCCAATTTGATTGGTACAGCATACTTTAGCGTGTATGCGTTTAGTCCGATTTTAGCGGGTGCATTATTAGGTGGCTTGTTCCAATTATTAGTGATGGTTGGTTTACATTGGGGAATTTTACCAATTGCGTTAATCAATATTCAAAACACTGGTGCAGATACGATTTTACCAATTGGTTCTAACGGTGTATTTGGTCAATTTGGTGCTGTAGTTGGCGCGTGGCTATTTTTAAGAAAAGGAAAAGATAAAGAAATTGCTGCCTCTGCTTCATTATCAGGCTTTTTTGGGATCACAGAGCCTGCCATTTATGGGATTAACTTGAAGTATAAAATGCCATTTATTATTGGTTCGATTTCTGCAGCACTTGGCGGCGCAATCAGTGGCTTTTTTGAAACCAAAGCTTATTCTTTTACCCCAGTAGCCAATATTTTTACATTCTCAATGTTTGTAGGACCTGGAAATAATTTTAGTGCACAATTATTAGCGAATGGTGTGTCATTCTTCGTGGCGCTAGTAGCTACTGCTTTGTGGATGCGTAAGCAAATGAAAACAGTCTCAATTAGTGAAGAAGAACAGAAAATAATTTCTGCAGAACCAGTTGCATCTACTAACTTAAGTGAAGCTAACTTAGTAGTAGCACCTTTAAATGGAGAGTACTTGCCGATTTCAGAAATCAATGATCCAGTATTTTCTTCAAAAAGCATGGGCGAAGGTTTTGCAATCAAACCAAGTGAGGGTACGGTATATGCACCTGTTAGCGGCGTTGTAGAGCTAGTGGCTCAAACAAAACATGCGATTGGGTTCACTGCTGATGATGGTAAGCAATTATTAATCCATATTGGTCTCAATACAGTAGAATTAAATGGAAAAGGTTTTTCTTGGCAGGTTAAACAAGGTGATCGAGTAACTGCAGGACAAGTCATTGGACAAGTGGATTTCAGTCAATTAGCTGATTACGATACGACAACAGCAGTCGTTTTAACAAACACACTTGATTATCCAGAAGTCAAGATTTCATTAACAGATAAAAATCATCTGATTCAAACGAAGTAAGTGAAAAGGAAGGCTGAATGATGAGAAAATTTATTTTAAATGCAGATGACTTAGGAATGTCAGAGGCTATTAATTTAGGAATTGCCAAAAGTGTGGAAGAAGGAATCGTTAGGAGTACTTCGTTAATGGTGAATATGCCTGAAGCTAAAGCTGGAGTTACGTTGATCCAAGCAATTGATCCAACGGTTGAAATCAATCTGCATATCAACTTTACTTTAGGCAAACCAGTGACAGATGCAAAAAAAATTCCTAGTTTAGTGGATGAAAAGGGGCTATTCCTCTCTTCAAGTCATTACAAAAATGGTGGAACATTGACGTTTAACTATCATGAAATCAAACAAGAAATGGAAGCACAAATCTTACATTTTAAGGAATTACTTGGTGAATTCCCAGTGCATATGGAAACACATTCTGTTGGCGATCAAGCAGTTGGACAAGCTTTATTTGAATTGGCTGAAAAATATGGCATCCATGCCAATTTATTTTATGGATACCAACCACCAAAAAAATTGCCCTATCAACTGGCAGAAATTCCTGATTTTGATAAATTGATGACGGTACTCAATCGTGGAACGAAGCTTAGTGACTTTGCAGACGATGCGTTTGGTTACCAAGCATTACCAGAAGAAACAGTGATTGAATTACATCTTCACCCTGGTTTCTTAGATCAATACGTTTTAGACCACAGCACATTAACCTTGCCACGTTGTCAAGATTTAGAAACATTGACTTCCTCTGAGTTAAAAAAATGGTTTGAAACAACAGAGTATCAAGTTGTTGATTTTGCCAGTTTAAAATAGAAAAAGAGAAGCTGGACAAAGCGTAGTTACGCGCTTTGTTCAGCTTCTCTTTTGATCTTTTGGACTAATGCTTTTAGAGCATCTAAACGAGTTGGTGTTAAAGAAGAGATCCGAATACATGTCTTACCCAAATTGCTTTTGTCAAAGATCTGAGCATATTGTTCAACCAATGGCGGTTCATTTTCATCAATGGGTACATAAATATTCACTGTTTTTGCGTATTGCTTGACTGCAATTAGTGGTGAAGCGGGTTCTTCTGGCGAATGTTGGATAAATAGCCAGCCAATGCCTGTGAACTTTCCAACAGTGAAGCTTTTGCCTGCTTGATTGGTTTCTTGTTCAATGAGTTGTTTGATCTGAGTATATGATTTTTCACTATTCACTAGATTCACCTCTTAGTTATTTCCTATTTTCTATCCACTTATTGTATCATGTTTATAAGGGAAAAGACTCATCGGAAGAACCAGATGAGCAAAGGAGCTTGTTATGAAAAAAAACTGGTTGGACAAGAAAAAGATTATTTTTTATTTAGTCTTTATTTTACTAGCAATTTCTACTATATATGCCATTATCATGATGATTCAAACGCCATCTGGAACATCGACAACTGAGTACGAACATGTCAAAAGTGATTATGTGTTGATGATTTTGCAATGTGTGGCAGGAATGATTATTATTTTTTTACCAAGGCAAGTAGAACAGAAATTTGATATTGAGATTCCTGATACGATGGAAATTCTTTTCTTTCTTTTTTTGTTTTGTGCAATTTATTTGGGTGAGGTACGCAATTTCTACTATAAAATACCATTTTGGGATATGATCTTACATGGATTTAGCGCGGCAATGCTGGGTTCGCTAGGATTTATTATTGTCGCTTATTTAAATCGAAGTAAACGAGTAGCGCTTCAATTAAGTCCATTTTTTATTAGCTTGTTTGCCTTTTGCTTTGCAACAACAGTCGGGTTGCTTTGGGAAGTCTATGAATTTTTAGCGGATCATTTATTAGGGACTAACATGCAAAAATTTATGACAGGCGAAGGCGAGATTTTAAGTGGGCATGAGGCACTGATTGATACGATGAAAGATTGCATCGTAAATATGCTTGGTGCTCTGATCATAGTTAGCTGGGGATATATTCATTTAAAACATCAAGAAAAGCGATTAAGTAATCTTTCTCGAGTACATCAAAAAGTTGAGGAAAACAATTCAGAAAGACACAAGAAGGAAGAATAAAAAATGACTGATATATTTTTAGGTATTGACATCGGAACCACTGCAATCAAATTTGGTGCAATTGCTCAAGGAGAAACCATTTTTTATCATCGTGTACCATTGGAAACTTACAGCGAATCTGGGGGTGTCCGTTATCAAAAAGCTTCTGAAATTTTAGTGATTATCCAAAATGAATTGCGAGAAATACCTCGCTCATTAAAACAGCGAATCACAAAAATCAGTTTTAGCGTGGCGATGCACAGTTGTATGCCTGTGGTTGCTGGTGAATTTGAACAAGTCTTTATTTGGTCTGACACTCAAAGCAAAGAAGCGATAGCGGTCTTCAAGCAGGCGAATGAAGCCGAACGTTTTTATCAAAAAACAGGTACACCGATTCATGAAATGACACCTTTTGCCAAAATTCTCTATTTTAAGAAAAGAAAAATGTATCCTGAAAATACGAAATGGTTGGGTCTGAAGGAATTGCTCATGGGCTTTTTCACTGGTGTTTCAACAATTGATTTGTCTACGGCGTCTGCTACAGGTTTATTGAATTTAGCCAAACGTCAATGGGATAAAGAAATCTTAGGTTACCTTGGTATCAGCACGGATCAATTAGGCCAGTTAGTAGAACCAACTACTTCATATTTAATCAAAAGAGAACTGGCTGACGAGCTACACTTTTTACCTGGCGTACAAGTTTTTGCAGGGGCAAGTGATGGTTGTTTAGCGGCTTATGGTGGTTATCTGGCAAACGGATTGTCAGCAAGTTTGACCATTGGTACGAGTGCTGCTGTTCGAGAAATAACTAGTACACCAGTTTTGGATTGGCAGCGTCAAAACTTTTGCTACTATCTAACTGAAAATATTTATGTGATTGGTGCGCCATCAAATAACGGTGGGAAAGTACTTGAGTGGGCAAGCCAAGTCTTTGCAGATGACCCCGTACAATTCTATGAAAAGATTCCGGACTATTTAGCACAATCGCCAATCGGTGCCAAGGGATTACGTTTCTTCCCCTATATCAACGGTGAGCGAGCTCCACTTTGGAAAGCCAATCAAACAGCGGAATTTAAAGGTTTAACGATTCATCACCGCCGAGCTGAGATGGTTCGAGCAGTGATTGAAGGGGTACTGTTCAACGTTAAGCGACTCCATGAAATGGTGAATGAACCAAGTAACTTAGCAGTCAGTGGTGGTTTTTTTGAGTCAGCTGTTTTGTGCCAATTAACAGCAGATATCTTAGGAGCAGATTGTTGGTTGGCTGGTGAAAATGAACCGATTTATGGTTTGTATGGGTTAATTACTCAGGTAGCTTCAAAACAGTCGCCAATTCGTCTGCAGAAATGGTCGGCTAATCAAGAAAGCCATGCGGAGTTTCAACCAGTATTTCAGACTTACTTTGACTAACGTGTAGCTCAACGACGAAAATTGCGTGAGCTATATGCTGTTTCAAAGATGAGTCGTGTTTTGATTGTCTATTTCAGTCGGATTGACTTATTTTATGAATGACGACTGCCATTTTTGAGAAAAGTAGAACTGAAATTTTTTCAGTTTGAACAGATATGAGCGAGGGGAATTGTATGACTTTTTATAGCATCACCTATTTGGAAGCACAAACGAACTTAAATGATTATGTAAAATATTTTTTTATTTTTGGTTCATTGATTCTATTGGTCGTAGTTTTTAGTTTGTATTTACGACATCGAATTCAAACGAAGTATCGAGATCTTAGCATTATCTTTTTCTTATTCTTATTGTTTGTTTCTGGCGTTCAGTATTCGGATTATCAAGTGAACCAAAGTAGACACTCCCAATCTTCTCAAATGGTTAACCTAGTGGAACAAATTTCAAAAGAAAAAAACTTAGCGAAAGAAGAGATCTTGGTCAATTCCACACAATTGGCAGACGGAATCATTGTGAAAATCGCAGATGATTTTTATAAAGTCAACTTAAGCGGTGACCAGACATCTTATACGCTAGAACGAGCATATGTTACTAATCCAGAGATTAAAATCATCAATGAGTAAGGAGAAAAAATATGCAGTTTTATACACCAATTATTATTAAATTTGCGTTAGGTATCATTTGTTTGATTATTCAAATTAATTTGATGGGAAAAGGAAACTTGGCTCCTTCTTCAGCATTGGATCAGGTTCAAAATTATGTATTGGGTGGAATTATTGGCGGTGTTATCTATAATGACTCAATTACTGTATTGCAATTTGTACTGGTGCTGATTATCTGGACGTTACTAGTATTAGTTCTCAAATTTGCTAAAGAACACAACCGCTATGTGAAACGAGTGGTGGATGGTCGACCGATTACCTTGATTCAAAATGGTGTCGTTGATGTGAATGAATGTTTGAAAAATGGAATCTCAGCCAATGAATTGATGTTTAAGCTTCGAGCAAATGGCATTTACGAAGTAGAAAATGTAAAACGTGCTGTCTTGGAACAAAACGGCCAATTGACACTGATTGAATTTGGGGATGAAAACATCCGCTATCCAATTATCGTTGATGGTCAATCTAATGAAGATGTGTTGGAATTGATCAAAAAAGATGAGGTTTGGTTAGAAGAGCAAATTCAACAAAATGGGTACCAGAAAATCAATGAAATCTATCTTGGAGAGTACTTGTCTGGAAAATTAAATCTCTATGGCTATAAGAAATGAGTAGTGTACAATCAATTTAGTAATCAAAAATAATTAAAGTGTGAAGCAGTTGATCGAAAGAAAACTGTTTCACGCTCTTTTTTTGCACAGAAATCACGTATGAAACCGAAAACACTGCACACTAATAATAACTTGTGTATTTTTATTTATTAGTGTGCACACGAACGGTTTGTGGCTGTAACCCTTGATAGAGTAGTGCTGTAAAGCGCTTTTATTTTTGGCACGGTACTTGCATTATACAAAAGTGTAAGTAAGAGAAAAGGATGTGTTCTAAATGGAAAAGAAAACAATTATGCTTGTCTGCTCAGCAGGAATGAGTACTAGTCTATTAGTAACGAAAATGCAAAAAGTGGCTGAAGAAAAAGGTGTAGAAGCAGATATCTTTGCTGTATCAGCATCTGATGCTGATCGTCATCTAGAAGATAAAAATGTAGACGTTTTACTTTTAGGCCCACAAGTTCGTTTTATGAAAAATCAATTTGAAGAAAAACTTGCACCAAAAGGAATTCCTTTAGACGTAATCAATATGCAAGACTACGGCATGATGAACGGTGCAAAAGTTTTAGAACAAGCGGAAAACTTAATTAACCAATAAAAACTTGAATAGAAAATAGAGGGGATGAAGAACAATGGAAGATCAAAAAAATCTTGAGGCAATCATGGGCTTGATCATGTTTGGCGGAAACGCAAAAAGCGATGCAATGGAAGCGATTGCTGCTGCAAAAAGCAGCGACTTTGAATTAGCAGATGCAAAAATCAAAGATGCAGAAGAATCTTTAGTGCAAGCACATCATTCACAAACAGAAATGCTTACACAAGAAGCACAAGGCAATCATGTGGACGTTACATTATTGACTGTTCATAGTCAAGATCACTTGATGACATCAATTGCATTTACTGATTTAGCAAAAGAAATTATTGATTTATACCGTCGAATCGACGCGTAAAGGGGTAAAAGAAAGAGGTAGGAAAGATGGATAGATTTGTTGCATTTATGGAGAAACATTTTATACCTGTAGCATCAAAAATTGGTGCTCAACGACATTTGGTTGCCATTCGTGATTCATTTATGGTAAGTATGCCGTTAATGATTCTAGGAGCGTTAGCAGTTATGATCAATAACTTGCCAATCCCTGGATTCCAAGAGTTGATGAATTCAATTTTTGGTGGAGAAGCATGGAAAGGTTTCGGTGGCGCAGCTTGGAACGGAACATTTGCAATCCTTTCAGTACTGATTGCTTTCTTGTTAGCTTATCATTTAGCGAATGGTTATAAAAAAGACGGTGTGTCTGCCGGTGTTATTTCATTAGGATCATTCTTCGCTTTAGGCGGAGCATTGGGCATGAGCTCAACTGGTTTATTTATTGCAATTATTGTTGGGATCGTCTCAACAGAAATTTTTGTTCGATTAAGTGGAAATGAAAAATTAATTATTAAAATGCCTGACGGTGTTCCGCCAGCAGTTGCAAAAGCATTTGCTTCATTATTACCTGCAATGATTACTATTTCATTCTTTGCACTAATTGCTGCAATCTTTGCTGCATTTGGCGTAGCTGATATTGTAGGTGCATTTTACACATTAGTTCAAGAACCATTTATGGGACTTGCAAACTCATATCCATCAGCATTATTATTAGCATTCATTACACCATTCTTATGGTTCTTCGGATTACATGGGGCAAACATGGTTGACCCATTGATGCAAACAATCAATGCACCTGCAATCGAAGCAAATGTGAAAGCAATTGCTGCAGGACATGATGCACCTTTTATTGTTAATAAACCATTCTTTGATAGTTTCGTTAACTTAGGTGGTACAGGTGCTACATTAGGTTTGTTATTAGCTATTTACTTGGTTGGTCGTAAAAACAAACCTTATATGGTCGTAACAAACTTATCAATTGCACCAGGTATCTTTAATATCAATGAACCAACAATGTTTGGTTTACCAATCGTATTGAATCCGATTATGTTTATTCCGTTTATCTTGACTCCAATGATTTTAGTTAGTGTTGCTTACTTCGCCACACTAACAGGAATCGTTCCGGCAGCAACAGTTATGCCTCCATGGGTAACGCCACCAGTTATCGGTGGGATTTTGGCAACTAAGAGTATGGCAGGCGGAGTGTTAGCTGCGGTTAACTTGCTTCTTTCAGTCTTGATTTACTTGCCATTCGTAAAAGTTGCAACAGTACAAGAACAACGTAAAGTAGCGCAATAAAAAGAAAATTAGCTGTTCGGTTAAGAATGGACAAGCTTGAAAGCAGTGAGGTTGTGACGTTAGTCGCAATCTCTTTTTTGTGTCCGCTAATAGCTTGAAATAGTTCATAAAAAACAAATTAGTGTGTAATTAGCCACGTATTGTGAAAATAATACGTGTTATAAAAAAGTTTTCAAAATTTTCTATCATTTTAATTTCATAAAAGGATAATTATTTATCGTTAGTATGAAGCCTTGATACATAGCTATTTACAAATAAAAATTAAAAAACAATGAACTTTTATTTGTTTTTAATTAGAGAATAAAGTATAATCTAATTGTAAATATTAGATTACGATTAGATTGATTGTTAGATAATGAACTTTTGATAAGTGGAAGGAAGGGTGATTGATAGTGAAAGTTGTTTCTAAGTGGATGATGCCTTTAATTGCAGTTGGGATGATTCTTGCACCTTATATTGAAACAGCTGTGAGTGTACAACAGGTATTTGCTGAAGCTCAGACAGCAGAGAGCCAAACCGTGCAAGAAGAAGCAGAAATAGACTTGGAAGTGTTATTAGATGAAGATTACGCAAAGGTGGAAGGAGGTTATATTGAAAAAGAAAATGCCTTAGAATGGACGATTCAATTTGAAAAAAAGGCCAGCACGAATGAAGGACGGATTCGACTAGCAATTGATACAGCAGCTGCTGGGATTGGCACGGTAAAAAATGTTCGCGGACAGGGACTTTCTTCTTATGATTCAGAAGGTACAGATTTGAAGACAGAAGAAATTTCAGGTGAAACTTGGTATATTGGAAAGGTTTATTCGACAGAAGCAAAGAGCGGGACGCTGACTTTCGAGACAGAAAAAGGGACAGAAATCACAGATGGGGAACTTCCCTTGCAAGTTGTCGTAGATGAAAAAGTGCAAGAAGAAAGCGCCGATGAAGAAGTAAAAGAAACAGACAAAGAAATAGAAACAAGTAAAACAGAAGACAACGCAACACAAAACACCACAGATGAAAGCGTCCAAAATGAAGATGCTGAAAAAACAAACACCACAGAACAACCCAACGAAACAAATGAAGTGAAAAGTCAAGGAACACCATTGGTTAGAAATCAAAGTCCGCTGTTTGCGGGTATCCTTGAAAGACTTGGCCCCACAGCAACAAATGATCCTTACAAATATATTTATCCAACAGATGGAGATACACAACACCGTTACCCATATTTTGCAACAAATGATTATACGAAAGTATTAGCTGGTGGACAAGAATCTGCTACATATACTGGTGATAAGGGTGAACTATATGAGAATGGCAATGACGAACCAATTTCAGATGAAGAATATCAAAGTGGCGGAGCCAATTGGCGTAATTATAACTATGCAACTGACAATGGTTCAACAGCAGGAACTGGCGAAACAGATACACGCGCACCGACAGTTCAACTGTGGGGAAATGATCGAACATTTGCAAATAGTTATTTAGACTATAGTGGTGCTTATATTAAAAAATGGGTAGAACCTGTTTTGCAAGAAAGCACTAGTAGTGAGATAAACCCAGAAGACAATACCACGCTATACAACGTTTATCTTGATGTGATTGGTGGAGAAAACCGTGATGTTCATCCGGTAGATGTGGTTTTCGTATTAGACAAATCAGCAAGTATGAATGAAACGACAGGTGCCAACAATAACCAGTCAAAAAACAACGCTTTAGAAGAAGCTGTTGTGGAAATTAGTCGCAATTTACTATCTAATCCAACAATGGATGCTCGAATTGGAATGGTCAATTTTTATTCTGAATATCCTGTTGATGGAGGAAATCAAAATGGTATTGACTCTAACACCTTAGGAATGACTAATGACATTAACAGAATTACGAATCGAACAAGTAACACGGCTCTTTATCGAAGCCCAGAAGGGGGAACACCGCTTTCGTTGGGATTACGAAAAGGCTATGAAATTTTATACGAAGATGATGGTGAAGCTGAACGAAATCCTGAGAAGATTCTAATTGTTGTTGGCGATGGTATCCCAACATTTAGTTATGGACCTATCCAATCACAAACAAGAGTCAGAAATACAAATCGGTGGGGCAACTGGGGAAATCTAACGATAGTTGCCGATACAACTGTTACAACGGCAACAAATAATATTGAACCTTTCAGAAATTTTGAGACCTATTCTGGAAATACGTCAGGTGCAGGTTTTAATGGACCGCTGACTTATCCAAGTGATTTTGATCGACCAGCTGATGAACCTGTCCCACCTTTAGTTAATGGTGCGACACAAACTAGATATTATGGCGGGGAAGTTAAAGATGGAGATGCAAAATCTTACTGGATTGGTAATGGTACAGCCGATAATTCGACGACTGGAGCTGCGAGTACAAAAGAAAAAAGTGCAGCAATTAATACAGTGGCTTATCATCACTGGTTAAAAAATAAGATGACTGATCCACCGAATATTTTCACGATTGGTCTAGGAATTGATGGTTCTGTTAGTGGCCGTCAACGATTAGATGCGATTGGTCGAAATGTGTTGCAAAATATTGCTGATTCCAAAGACGACGGGACTTCGTACTATTACAATGCAAGCAATAAACAAGATATTGTTACAGCGCTAGAATCAATTTCTTCAACATTTACGAAAACAATTCGTCAAGCAACTTTGTATGATGAAACAGGTTTTAATGTGTCCTTGTTTAATGGCGGAACATCGGCTGAAATCAACTATTATCATCTTGATAATAACTCGGAAGGTAGCGTTCGCTATCAAGCACCGGAGCTATGGGATGAGGAAAAGCATGGGCAAAGGCCAGCTGATGTTGTAGCAATGCCGACTAGTTATCAAGGACGAGATAATCATGCCTATAAATTTTCACCAATTTCGTTGGGTGAAGGCGAAATGGTACGAATCAAGTATCAAGTGAAACTAGATGGTGGTGCCCAAGATGGGAATTTCTACACTGTCAATAACTTAGCTTATATCCAAAACCAAGAAGATTACGAGAATAATGTTGAGTCAGGGAAAATGTTTTTCCCGGCACCGTCGATTCGTTTTGAGCATCCTGACCGTAATCTACAGATTAAGAAAACTGGAGAAGATGGACAGCCATTAGCAGGTGTGCTGTTTGGCTTATATGATGCAGATCCGAGCTTATCTGAAGCTAATTTAATTGAGCAAAGTCGAACGACAGATAATGGACAAGCTATCTTTAATACGAAGATTAATGTACTAAGTGATGGAGAAGACGCTATTAGTAATGTTTATTGGGTCAAGGAAATGGAAGGGCCTGAAAGGTATGAACTAGTAGAAGAGGCCTTAAAGTTCCAAATCAAAAAACATATCGCAAAACCTGGTGAAACATTAGGCCATTACGAATTAACTGCGGCAGGAACCTCAGGTAACCGAGTAAGCGAAATCAATGATACCGAAGGTGATGATCCTGATTCTTATTTTGAAGGAAGTCATCATAAATTATCAGTCGTTCAGAAGAAAAACGAATCAGAAACGGACTTTGCTGAACTATTTGTACAGTTAGAAATGAAAAATGAGTACAAACCTGTTCAACTAAACTTGAAAAAGGTAGCCAAAGAAAGTCGATTAGCAATCGATGGTGCTGAATTTTCTCTTTATGAAACGAATGGTTCGGGGGAACTTCAAGGGAAGCCTGTGGCAAAAGGCGTTTCTGGCGAAAGTAAAGATGCTACTAAAGGAACGTTGACTTTTTACGAGATTGATGACACCGAAACGTATGTGTTAGACGAAAATGGACAAAAAAAAGTCTATTCTTTAGCCAAATCAGGCAGCTTTGTTCATTCTGGCGATGGTTATCAATATGTAGAATATCGAGTTGTTGAAACAAAAAATCCTGCGGGGTATCAAGACCCGGTGAAAGAAGAGGATTGGTTATTACAGATCCAAAATAATGATCGGATCCGATTAAAACAAATAAATGCAGCAGATTGGACATTCTTGTCTTATACCGTTGATGAAAATGATAATACGTTGTGGATCGAATTTGAGGTTGAAAATACCTTCTTATATCGAGAAGTTCGCGTGAAAAAATTAGATGCGAATGATCAGCTGTTAAATGGTGCAGGATTTACGATTACAAAAGAAAATGATGCATCTTTCCCTGCTTACCGTGCCTATACAGGGAATCCGTTGGAGCCAAACACGGAACGACAAGCGGATGGTATCGGTTATTTCTACGCCTATCGTTACCATACTGAAAAATATGCTGATTTAGACTATGACATACCGCTGAGATTGATGCCAGGTGAATACACAGTTACAGAAAGCGTTGCACCAAGTGGCTATCAATTATCCAATAAAGTCTTTCAATTTGAAGTGAATGAAGAAGGTAATTTTATTGTTGATGGAATAAATCTTGATGAAGAGTCAGCTCAATCCCCAACTGGCTACCAAATGATTGACGATATTTTAGAATTAACTTTAACGAATGACTTAGCTCCAATAGATTTGACACTGGAAAAATTAGACAGTGTAACCAAGCGGAAATTGGAAGGTGCAAGTTTTAGTATTGAGAAACAACTAGATGATGGCTTCGAGTTGATCGAAAATGGATTGGCTGTGGATGAAAATGATTCAGCAAGTTTTATCTCCAAAGATTTAGCAGCTGGTAATTATCGAATTATTGAAACAGAGGCACCAGAAGGTTATCGAAAATTGCCGGGCTATTTCTTGTTAACCCTTAGTTACCGAGAACAAGCAGCGCTAGATGGGGATTCAAAAGTCATTCCTGGAAAGGAAAAGGGAAGTTTGAAAGCAGAAATAGCTTATTATCCGACAATGGATGCAAGCTCCCCGGCTGAAACAAAGGAACTTACTTATGAATTGATTGATAACGAGAGAATTGCGTTGTCAGTTGAGGTAGGTAATGATACGGAAAATCCACTTCCAGCTACAGGCGGTCAAGGTAGGCAAATCTTTATGCTGATCTCAGCAATTTTAGTTGGCTTGGCTGGAATAGTTAGTGGAAGTTACTTCTATTATCAAAACAAAAGAAAGAAGGGATTAAAATGAGTCGCAAACTGTTAAATCTAGCTGGTGTGATACTAACGACTCTTTCTTTTCTTTTCATTCCGATGACAATCGTTCAGGCACAAACCAATGATGAAGTTGAGATTATTTTGCATAAGCGCATCATTCGTGATGTGGATTACAGTCAGGAAAATTTTGAGATGTATGAAAATGATGGCAAAGAAATTGATAAGAAGACGACGGATGTAGATGTCATCACACAAACAACGCCATTGAATGGAGCAAAATTTCAGGTGTATGATCTGACCGAATACTATGGTAAAGCAAATAATGGGACAGCAAAACAATTTGTGCAAACCATGGCGGGATACAGTTTCCAACAGATTGATACATTGATTGAAAAAGAAGCAATTCCATTGGTTGGCACCATTCAAACACAAGATGAAGGTGAAACAAATGGAAAGTATGGCGGAGGAATCGGCAGAATTCGTCTTCCGCGAAAGAGTAACGCCCAAGATGCGGTGTATTTGTTTGTTGAACAAGAGACAGATACGGGGAGTGGAACGAATCTGGCTAAAGATACATTGACTACTCCTCTAGCCGTTGTTTTACCAATTATGGATCCAATGGACACAGCGAAGGAACTACAAGAAATTCATTTATATCCCAAAAACATTGGCTATTTACGAGACCCTTATTTCTTTAAATATGGCCGAACGAAGGGAACAAATGAAGAAGGTACGCCATTAGCAGGAGCAAAATTTGTCCTATATAAACTCGAAGAAGGGGAAAAACTTTATCTGACAGCTGATTCTACTAAAAGCTTTAACAGCAAGTGGGAGAAAGCAAAGAATAATGAGCCATTAACAGACGAAAATATTCGTAAATATCAGTCAAAAGACAATGGGTTAGTCGACACAGATGGTTTGCTTCTAGCACCGAATACTTATTATTTTGAAGAAGTTCAGAGTGTTGAAGGGTATGAGATTAACGAAGAGAGTAAAAAAATCGAGGTGAAAATTCCTGCTTCATGGGTTGATGATGAAGGAAACGAAACCTTTGTAACTGTTGCTGGACAAAAAATGTTGGAACTGCATTCAGGAAAAGTACCTGAGGAGGCAAAAGAAAGTGCAACACCGCGCGTTTATAATGAACGACAAAAAACACCTACAAAAGATTCAGAAGAACCGACGAATATTGGGAATAAACCGCCATTCAGTAAGTTTCCACAAACAGGTGCAGTTAAGACAGGGGCGTTTTTGCTTGGCGTCATGGTTCTGGTAGGCGTTGGGTATTACTTGCGAAGACAAAAAACAACTAAAAAAGGTTCATAGGAGGAAAAAATGAAAAAATTTTGGAAAGTACTAACGATTATGGGGATGCTTGCCCCACTGTTTCAAGGATTTGGTACAACTGTAGACGCAGCAGAAGTAGCAACGAAACCAGAGGAAGTAACGATTACGCTACATAAACGTAGTTTCTCATCACTGCCTGCTGAAGTACCTAACAATGGGCTCATTGATAATAATTTCGGTGGCGAACCACTACCAGGTGTCGACTTTAGTCTGTTTGATGTCACAGACGTCTATTATGATTTGCTAAAAGACAATCCAACAACAGTTGGAGTGGATGATGATGGGATGACCTCAGCAGAAGCAATCCAATTGATTCAAAGTGACCTTACGAGTGAATGGTTCCAAGATTACCAGTTAACCGCTGAAAAAACTGTCACGACGACTGGCACAGGTGAAGCCGTCTTCAGCCAATTGGAAGTTACAGAAACAGCTAATGAAAAACGGGATAAAGCGTATCTGTTTTTAGAAACATATTCGCCAGCTGCTATTGCCAAAGTGGCAACACCAATGGTTGTGTTGATGCCAGTGATGATGCCGGATACAACTAATCCAGGGCAATGGTTAGACACATATAATGATGATATCCATTTATACCCAAAAAATGAAACACAAGAGTCTAGTAAAGTCATGAATATTGATCCTTCTGAATTACAAGAAATCGAATTAAGTGATGGGTCGACAGTTTCTTACGCGGATTTAGAAAAAGGTCATTTGATCAATTATACGATTACTGCTCCGATTCCTTACTTTATTGACTCAGTGAATGATGACGGCACACCGGTAATCAATCACTTTATCATTGAAGATAAACCAACTGCTGGCTTAACCTATTTTAATCAAGGATTGGTTGTGACAGCAGGGACGACAGAACTAACTTTAAATGAAGATTATACATTGGAAGAAGTAGATAATGGATTCAAATTAACAATCTTAACAGAAAAAGATGGTACAGCTAACACAACTACATTAACTAAACTTGCCGCTGCGCGTGGAGGACAATTAACCGTCAATTATGCGATGAAGCTCACAGCAACAATCACACCGGATGACCTACAAGATAATACGGCGAAAATTGCGATTGGACGCGGTGATGCGTACGACTACTCAGAAGATGTGACGCCACCAGAAAAAGTAGCAACAGGAGGCCGTCAATTTGAAAAGTATGACGCATCAAGTAAAGCAAAACTTGCAGGAGCAGAGTTTGAATTATGGGATGCAGCAAAAGAAAAATATGCTGTTTTCTATAAAGATGGGACTGCCCTAAGTAGTTATCAGAACGATGCAGATAGCGTTGAATGGGTTGACGATCAAACAGGTGCCACTAAGTTTGTTTCTTTGGTAGACACTGGGAAATTTGAAGTCCAAGGATTAGAGTATGGGACTTATTACATGAAAGAAGTGAAAGCTGCTGACGGCTACGCATTACCAGCTGGGGCTGCTGCGTTTACAGAGTTTACGGTAGAACTTGGAAGCTATAACGGTTTTGAAGAAATTGGGCAACCAACTGATGTAGAAGTTCCTAATACGAAAAAAGGTGCTTTACCTTCAACTGGTGGAAACGGAATTTATCTGTTCTTGCTAATTGGTTCATTCTTAATGCTAGCTGCTTATGGTGGGTATCGTAAATTAAAAAAACCAACAGAAATTTAAGGACATGAAGAGTGGGCGATGATAACTGATGTTAAAGTTGTCGTTGCCCATTTTTTTAATTAATCAAACGTTGGCGAAAGAGGTGAGAGATAATGAAGAAACTGACAAAAAAAGAAAAAAATCAAGCGCAAGAAGAGCCGCTAGGTCTGTTTTTAAAGGGCAGTGCTTTGACGTTGTTTTTGATTGGTTTCTTTATTTTTTTGTATCCATTTGTTGTTGATTCGTTGAACAATGTAATTGACCAAGCTAGGCTACAAACTTACCAACGAGAAGTTCGCCAAAAAGGAGAAGAAGAACAAAAAAAACGGCTAAGCAGTATGGCAAAAGTAAATCAACAGCAACGCGAACAAGGCTTGCTGATTGGTTCTGAAAAATTAGAGGATTATTTCTCAAAGAGTTTCCAAAAGAAAGAGGGAAAACAAAACCAACAATTGAATAATCATTTAATTGGAAGCATCTATATTCCTAAAATCAACGTTAGTCTGCCAATTTTTGATCAGACGAACGAATTGTTTCTGGAAAAAGGAGCGACTTTACTGCAGGGAACGTCCTATCCAATTGGTGGGAAAAGTACACACGCAGTGATTACAGGACACAGTGGTTTGCCCGAGAAAAGATTGTTTACCGACTTAGAGCAATTAAAAATCGGCGATCAATTTTATATTGAAACGCTGGGCAAAAAACTAGCATATGAAGTTAGTCAACTTACGGTTGTTTTACCAACTGACGTGGATGCCTTAGCTATCAAAGAAAATGAAGATTTAGTGACTTTATTGACATGCACGCCTTATGGGATAAATACGCATCGTTTATTAGTTACAAGTAAACGGATTCCTTATGAGGAACAGCAGGCGCAATCAGCGGAAAAGCGAGTAGCAACGTATCATATCAGCAGGTTTATTTTACTTGGGCTGATCTGCTTGGTTCTTTTGGCTAGTGTTAGTCGTTGGTGTTGGCTAAAATGGAATCAGATAAAAAGTAAAGATTTTTATTATTCCTTAGCGTTTTCACTTTTTGTAGACGGTCAACCAAAAGAAAATCAACCTGTGTATCTTACTGATTGGAATCAACAAATAATCATGGATGCACAGGGACAACCTGTTCAACAAAACAGTGATGCGCAGGGACGCGTTTTATTTGAACAATTGCCAGGGGGACGCTATAAAATAATCATCAAAGAGAAATCAAACGAACAGATTGTAAAAGCGAGCATCAACAATTACAAGAAGTTAGTTTTTGTGTTGAAAGTGAAGCGTTTTGGCAACTATCGTCTGAAAAAACAAAATAAGCAATTTATTTTGTGGAAGAAAACGAAAGAATATCATAAATAAAAACAAAAAAAGACTGGAAAAATTCAGTCTTTTTTTCGTATCTATTTATGAATCAGAAACAAAAGTAAAATTAGGGAGTCATGAGTGTGGAGAAATAATCTGTTTTATCGGCTTCAGTAATTGTTCGCAGTATGCGACAGGGATTTCCAACAGCAATGACGTTTGCGAGAATATCTTTTGTAACGACACTGCCAGAGCCGATAATTGTATTTTCGCCAATGGTTACGCCTTGATTCACCGTAACGTTTGCGCCTAGCCAAACTTTGTTGCCAATTGAAACTGGTTTCGCATAGCAGGCACCAGCTGCTCGTTCTTCTGGGTCAATTGCGTGATTGGTAGTAAAAATCCCAACACGTGGTCCAAATAAGACGTCATCACCAATTCGAATTTCTGCACCATCTAGTAAGATACAGTCAAAATTGCTATAAAAACGTTCACCAATATGAATGTGTTTGCCAAATTCGCAACGAAATCCTAGTTCGAAAAAAGCAGATTCTCCAACAGAACCAAGTAAGTCAGATAGAATCTTTTTTCTGGCAGGTTCATCTGTCCCGTAGAGGTTGTTGTAAGTCAGAAGTGCCCGCATTGTTGTTTGGCGAGTCTGAATCAGTGTGTCAGCTAAATCGTTGTACATCTTTCCGGATTGAATAAAATCAAGATAGTTCTCTTTCATAATGCACCTACTTTGTTTCGTTTGGTCTTTCTTTCAGTTAAGCATAATCTGATTACAAAGACAAACAACTTTGTTAGTAGAAACTCGTGGATGAACATTCATACTGACCCGCGTATCATGGGAACGCATCTACGTGTTGTAAAAGGTATATGCTTAAGTCAAATGTTTATTGGTGGTACAATTAATGGCAGAATGAATCGAAAAGTGAATTAAAGTACGCTAGTTTTTTATGATGAAAGTTGGTGAGTGAGATGCTACGTGAGGTATTAGTAAAAGATGCTGCGGCATTAGCTACAATCAATGCTGATGATCTGGGCTATGAATTAGACAAACAACGTGTTCAAGAAAAAATCCGAGAACTTCAGCAAGATTGGTTGCATCATTTTTTGGTCGTTTTCGAAGACTCGAATGAAGAAGTAGTCGGCTATGTTCACGCAGAAGTGTATGCGACATTGTATTCGGAAACGATGTTCAATGTCTTGGGCTTAGCTGTAGCAAAAAGAGCACGACATCAAGGAATTGCAACTTTATTGATGACTGCATTGGAACAAGAAGGAAGACGGCGGAAGTATGCAGGGGTTCGACTGAATTCTGGTGAAGAGAGGATGGGTGCTCATCAATTTTATGAAAAGTTAGGCTATCAAGCAACAAAAAGCCAGAAACGTTTTATAAAGTATCTTTGAAGATTGAAGATGGGTTTTAAAAGCATAAAAAATGAGAGGCTAGGATCTTACAGTTTCCTAGTCTCTCATTGATTTATTGGTTGCTACAGGAAAATAACATTTATTCAAACATTTTTTTCGCTGCTCTTGCAAGTGTTGGTATGTCTTTATCATAACGCGGTGTTTTGACAAGACGTGACATTGGGATTCCAGCAAAATGGAACGCGGCAATCTCACCAGAACGAACAGCACTTTGTTCTGTAAAAATCATTTGATAAGGTTGTTCGACAAATTCACCTGTAAAGGCAAGATTTGTTGAATGTTGTGGAATAACTTTTGGTCGATCTGTTTTTGCACGATTATTGAACAATGCAGAAGCATATGGCATATACACTGGAATGTTATTAATAACACTAGCAAAAATTTCTTCTTCTTTTTCTCTGATATTTACTGGACCAGGGTCAACTTTTGAGAGTTGTCCAATCAGTTCTTGCAGCATTTCTCGACCAGTCATTTCAATGTAAGGCTTATTCACAAATTCACCGTGACGACGTGGGTAAAGGAAGTAGCCCCAAATAACCGTTTCGTTTGGTTTTTGTGAAGTAAAGTGTGGTTGATGATGAACCACGATCGACATATTGACATCTTTATGTCCTAAAGGTGTGATTGGCGTTGTTGAAATAAATGAATTTAATGCATTGCCAGGTTCTTGAGTTGTGATTCTTGCAATTTCGTTCAACAACAAATGATTTTTGGTTGTTAAAGTAAAGCTGACCCATTCACTAGTGTCTCGATCAGCGAAAAATTTATCAGGATTTCCTAGATTATAGAAACGTTCACTTGCTTTTTTCCATAAACTTGAAGCGGCACCATAGTCCATATTTTCGGCAGCAGGTGTTTCGTAATCGCCCAAAGTTGCTGAGTCAGTGATTGATCCATTAGTAAAGATAACAGCTGTATCATCGTCAACAATGACATGTTCTTTTTCGTTTGTTTCTGTATTGATCATTTCTAAACCAGTCACAGTGATTTCATCTTGCATAGGTGTTTCTTTGAATTCCCAATCAGTGACTAAACGATTTAAGATAATTTGACAACCTTGATCTTTTAAATAATTGATTAGTGGTAACATAATACTTTCGTATTGATTGTAGCGTGTACGATTGACCCCTACTAAATGTTCGATTTGAGTAAATTCATAAATCATTTGGTGCATATAACGACGAAGCTCTTGAGCTGAACTTTGAGTACGGAAAGCAAAAGTTGTTTCCCACATGAACCAGAAATTTGTTTCAAAGAAATGAGGAGAGTCCTTGAAGTATTCAGCAATTGTCACGTTGTCTAATTTTTCTTCTTCTGAATCAGGCATCGAAATTAGTTTTGTTAAGAGCAAGCGATCTTTATTGTTGAATCCTAATTTTCCACCATCAATAATTCCTTTTCCGCCTTCTAACAGACGTGCTTTATCATATGTCCGATGCTTGGCATCGAAATCGCGCGTGTCTTCGGCTGCAGTCATCCCTGGCTCTGTTGCAGATGGAATTCGGCTGAGCAAATCCATCAAGTCAACATAAGTTCGATAGTTGAGCATTCGACCACCACGAGCGATATACCCTTTTGTGTTTTCCATCGGATGATTTTTATTCCAGTATTCATCTGTGACAGTGTCTGTTGGTGCCCCATCATTTGCACCATGGTCATCTAATGAGTAAAAGGTGATTTGATTTCCTTGCCATTTTCCTTCTTGAATTAAATACACAGCAGCAGCCATATTGGCAATGCCTGCCCCGATCATGATTGCTTTACTTTTTTTCATTGTGATTCTTCCTCCAGTACTTGGCTTTGGCAACTATTAAATGATGATTGGACGACTAGATTGATTCATATTCGTCATATAAATGACTATCGTCTTCAAAGAAACCAGTTTTCTTTCCAACGATCAGTGCGCCAATTGCTAGTACACCTAAACCAATGCTTAATTTTATTAGTTTTTTGTTCATAAGAAAATCCTCCTTTATTTCTCGTGACATCCTTCTTATGCTTTAAATGATAGACCCAATTTTTGAAACAACCAAATGATACGCGTGCTGAAAAAAAGATTTTTTGACAAGTTTTATTGTCTGTCTAATTTATCAAAGCAATATGAAAAAGAATTCTTTTTTGTTTTGATTGGACGAGACCTCTTGCATTCTTTACAATAAAGTTATGGAGAATGGAAGAGGTGTGATAAGCGATGTTTGATGAAACGTTTGTTTTCTATTTAGAATGGGCTATTTTTATTTTAAATATTTTTTCCATTTTAATTTTGATCGTGGGAATATTTTTGGTGCTTAAAACGCTGTTTCAGTTTCACTCAATAAGAAAAAGTTATGCACAAAGAAATCAACGCAATGCAGAAGTTAGAAAATTGTTGGCTAGTTATATTTTATTGAGTTTAGAAGTTTTAGTTGTAGCGGATATCGTTGAATCGATTATTCGACCAACTTGGGCAGACATTTTGAAGTTGGCTGTGATGGTTATCATTCGAACAGTGATTTCTTATTTCTTGAACAGGGAAATTTCAGATAAAAAAAACGAGCAAGGGGGAGTGAAGGATGAAGGATATGTTGAGTGAACAATTCTTATCTTATGCACAATACCTCGTTTTAGGATTTAACTTTTTTGCTATCTTATTGTTGTTGTGGGGAGCGGTATTATCTGCAAAAGATTTCTTCTATTTTTCATTTGATAAGCAATTAAACAAGCAAGCAAAAATCAAAAAGAATACCGAAGTTAAAAAAATGTTAGGTGGCTACATTCTTCTAAGCTTAGAAATTATTATTTCTGCTGGAATCATCGAGTCGATCATCAAACCAACGTTGAAAGATATTTTTCAACTAGCGGCATTAGTAGGGATTCGCACGATTATTTCTTATTTCTTGAATGAAGAGTTGGGTGCTATTCATCCTTCTGAAAACGAAGAATGAATAGCACGTAAAGGAAACCAGCTAATAGATGAAATAAATGAAGATGGTTGAATTATTTTCACGAGTGGAAGTTTCTTTTAGTGTAAGTCCAAGACGAATTACTTGAACCTATGAAATCAAAAAAAGTGAGCCAAAACATTTTTCTGTTTTGGTTCACTTTTTTTGGCTGAATAAAAATAACTATATAATTATTTGTTTAAAGTTATTTTAAATTCAATAAAGGTTTTGTTTTTTATTTTTTTGTTCTTATTTTAACAAGATGGATAGCCAATTGTATATTCATTGAAAAGGCTTGCTTGTGTAGTGGGTAGTGGTATAATTTAAAATGGTTAAGTAGCAATTATTTGTTCTAAAAAACAACAAAATATTTTAAAAAAGAGTACAAAAAAAGCACCGAATACAGTGCCAAAGTTTGTTTACGGACTAAGCCTTATTTTAACTCGCTATGTTGTTTTGAATGCTACCAACAAATATATTTTATCACATATTCGAGAATACACAACAGAAATATTCTTTTTATTTTTTACAAGGATCGTTACAGAAGAAAATCCGGGAGGGGTAAAGATGAAGAAAAATTACACGATTGGCCTTGATATTGGAACAGCAAGTGTCGGGTGGGCAGTACTGACAGAAGATTATGAGTTGATAAAACGAAAAATGAAAATTTCGGGTAATACACAAAAAAAAGCAGTCAAAAAAAATTTTTGGGGTGTTCGCTTATTTGAGCAGGGTGAAACAGCTGAAGGACGCCGATTGAAACGAACGACTCGCCGAAGAATCGCTCGACGCCGTCAACGAATTCAATATTTGCGTACAATATTTGATGAAGGAATGAATCAAGTTGATGCGAATTTCTTTGCTCGTTTGGATGAGAGCTTTTCTATCATAGATGAAAAAGAAAATGAACGTCACCCGATTTTTGGAAATGTAGCAGAAGAAGTAGCTTATCATGAACAGTTTCCGACGATTTATCATTTACGTGAGCATTTAGCCAATTCCTCTGAGCAAGCAGATCTACGTTTGGTTTATCTTGCACTAGCGCACATCATTAAATTCAGAGGACACTTTTTGATTGAAGGGGAGCTGAATACAGAAAATTCTTCTGTTTCTGGGACGTTTGAACAGTTTATTAAAGTCTATAATGAAACATTCAACGTTGAAAAAGCATTGGACTTAACGGTCGATTTAGACGGGATTGCCGAGCAAAAAATCTCTCGCATGAAGCGAGCAGAACTGATTTTAAGTTTATTTCCTGAAGAAAAAAGTACAGGAGACTTTGCTCAATTTATCAAAATGATTGTTGGAAATCAAGGGAATGTCAAAAAAACATTTTCGTTGAATGAAGACGCTAAAATCCAATTTTCAAAAGAAGAGTATGAAGAAAATTTGGAAACGTTACTTGCTGAGATAGGTGAGGATTTCCGTAGTGTATTTGATGCAGCAAAAAGTGTCTATGATGCGATTTCGCTAGCCAATATTTTGAAAGTAACGGATGCTACGACACGTGCCAAATTATCAAGTAGTATGGTTGTGCGTTTTACAGATCACAAAGAAGATCTAAAAACATTGAAGCGATTTGTTCGTGAAAACTTACCAGACGAATATGATGATCTATTTAAAAATAAAAAAGTAGCTGGGTACGCAGGGTATATCGATGGCAACGAGACACAAGAAGCATTTTACAAATATTTGAAAAAAACGTTGGCGAAAGCGACAGGCGCGGAAGGTTTCTTAGCAAAAATGGAGCAGGAGGATTTTTTACGCAAACAAAGAACTTTTGATAACGGTGTGATTCCTTATCAACTTCATTTAGAAGAATTAAAAGCAATTATCAAAAATCAAAAATCCTATTATTCATTTTTGGATGAAGAAAAAATTAGTCAGCTCATGACATTTAGAATTCCTTACTATGTAGGTCCGTTGGCTAAAGAAAAGGGACAGTTTGCTTGGCTAACGCGAAAAGAAATGGGGAAAATCACACCTTGGAATCTGAATGAAAAAGTAGATATTGAAAAATCAGCAACGGACTTTGTGGAACGGATGACAAACAACGACTCTTATTTGCCAATGGAAAAAGTCTTGCCTAAGCATAGTCTGTTATATGAAACATTTACTGTTTACAATGAATTGACTAAGGTGAGATACATTGATGATAACGGGTGTGCACAAAATTTTTCGAGTAAAGAGAAACGGCAAATCGTCAATGAGTTATTTAAACAACAACGAAAAGTCAAAAAAGAAATGCTAGAGGCTTTCCTGAAAAATGAGTATGGCATTGAAAATCCAAAGGTTGAAGGAATCGAAAAATCTTTTAATGCATGTTTAGGGACATATCATGATTTAATCAAACTGGGGATCCGCCCAGAGTTATTTGAGCAACCAGAACATGAACAACAATTTGAACAAATCGTGAAAATATTGACTGTCTTTGAAGATCGTAAAATGCGCCGTGAACAATTAGAAAAGTTCTCCAACATATTGACTGAAGAAGAACAAAAGCAATTGGAACGTAAACATTACAAAGGCTGGGGACGTTTATCTGCCAAACTGATTCATGGCATTGTTGACCAAAAAACACAGAAAACGATTCTCGATTATTTAATTGATGATGATGATCTGCCGAAAAATCGTAACCGTAACTTTATGCAATTAATTAACGATGAAAATCTATCTTTTAAAGAAGAAATCGAAAAAATAGCTTTTGATAATGACAAGAGCACAGAAGAAATCGTACAGGAACTAGCAGGTAGCCCCGCGATCAAAAAAGGTATTTTACAAAGCTTAAAAATCGTGGAAGAAATCATTGATATCATGGGAGAATTACCAACAAATATTGTTGTAGAAATGGCGAGAGAAAACCAAACAACCGCTCAGGGAAATCGTGCTTCGAAAGCGCGCATGAAATATTTAGAAGAATCCATCAAAAAATTAGGTAGTAGTATTTTGGAAGATGAACCGATTAGCAAAGACGCTAATTTACTAAGAAATGATCGTTTGTTCTTGTATTATCTGCAAAATGGGCGTGATATGTATACCGGCAATGAGTTAGACATTAACAACTTATCTTCCTATGATATCGATCACATTATTCCTCAAAGTTTCGTCAAAGATGATTCAATCGACAACCGCGTGTTGACTACCTCTAGCATGAATCGTGGAAAATCAAACACGGTACCTGCTGAAAGCGTAGTAAAAAAAATGCGACCTACTTGGGAAAGACTTTTGGCTTCTGGTCTAATCAGTAAAAAGAAATTTAGTTATTTGACGAAAGCAACCAACGGCGGTTTGACTGAAGAGGACAAAGCACATTTCATTCAACGTCAGTTAGTTGAGACACGCCAAATCACAAAAAATGTTGCCCAGATTTTACACCAAAAATATAACAATGAACAATCATCCGAAAAACCAGTTCGTGTGATTACGTTAAAATCTGCTTTAGCAAGCCAGTTTCGAAAAGACTTTTCGTTATATAAAATTCGTGAACTCAATGATTATCACCATGCACAAGATGCTTACTTGAATGGGGTCATTGCTCAAGCTTTATTAAAAGTTTATCCGAAACTTGAGCCTGAATTTGTTTATGGTGAGTACCAAAAAGTTTCGATTCGTGCCCTTAACAAGGCAACTGCAAAAAAAGAGTTCTATTCAAACATTATGAACTTTTTTACAAGTGATGAGATGGTAGCTAACGAAGAAACGGGCGAAGTCCTTTGGAATCATCAAAGAGACATCAAGACAATCAAAAAAGTGATGAACTATCATCAAATGAATATTGTAAAGAAAGTTGAAATACAAACAGGTGCGTTTACGAAAGAATCAATCTTACCTAAAGGACCGTCGAAAAAATTGATTGCTAGAAAAAACAATTGGGCACCTGTCAATTATGGCGGGGTTGACAGTCCAACGGTGGCGTATTCTGTTATTATTACTCATGAAAAAGGAAAAGCTGCAAAAGTTGTCCAACAATTAGTCGGAATCAAAATTTTAGAACGTCAAGCGTTTGAACAAGACGAAGTCGCCTTCTTAGAAGAAAAAGGCTTTATCCATCCCAAAGTTCAATTGAAGCTACCAAAATATTCTTTATATCAATTTGCTGATGGTCGCCGCCGCCTATTGGCAAGTGCAGAGGAATCACAAAAAGGCAATCAAATGGTCTTGCCAGTGCATCTGATTGAATTGCTATATCATGCGAAACACGTGAGCGATTCTAGTGGTAAAAGCTTGGAGTATTTGAATGAGCATCGCCACGAATTTGCTGAATTACTAGAAGCAATTTTACAGTTCACTGAACAATATATTGATGCGGGAAAAAATCAGAAGAAAGTCCGTGATTTATATGAAAAGAATCAGGATGCTGATATGAGAGAACTAGCTTCTTCATTTATTCAGTTACTTCAATTAAATAAACAAGGCGCACCAGCCGATTTCAAATTCTTTGGTGAGACTATTCCACGTAGAAGATATAAAAATACGGCAGAAATAGTTGATGCAACATTTATTAACCAATCAATTACAGGATTATACGAGACTCAAAGAAGGTTGGTCTGAGTTAATGGGTTGGCGGACAGTAGTAGTAAATACGCATTCTAAATTGACTTACAAAAACAATCATCTAGTTTTTCGGACATATGATCGACAAGAATTGATCCATCTGTCTGAAATTGATGTTCTCTTACTGGAAACAACAGACATTACGTTAACTACCATGTTAATTAAACGTTTGATTGATGAAAATATTCTGATTCTTTTTTGCGATGATAAACGTTTGCCTATTGGTAAATTGTTATCTTTCTATGCACGTCATGATAGCAGTTTACAATTAGCTCGGCAGTTGGAATGGGAAGAAAACAGAAAAGCGGAAATTTGGACCGAAATCATTTCACAAAAAATCTTGAATCAAAGTCAGTTGTTAACTGGCTTTGATCTTCAAGAGAAAGCAGCTTCACTCCTCAACTTGCAAAGCGAGTTAGAAATTTTTGATCCAAGTAATCGCGAAGGCCATGCCGCAAGAATCTATTTCAATGCCTTGTTTGGTAAAGAGTTTACACGTGAGGCGGACAATGCAATCAATGCCGGGTTGAATTATGGCTACACGTTATTATTGAGTATGTTTGCAAGAGAGGTTGTTCAAACAGGTTGCATGACGCAATTTGGATTAAAGCATGCGAATCAGTTCAATGATTTCAACTTAGCAAGTGATTTTATGGAACCATTTCGACCGTTAGTTGATCACATCGTTTATGAAAATCGACATCAGGAATTTCAAGTAATCAAGCGAGCACTATTTGATTTGTTTACGAACAACTATCCTTATCATAACAAAAAAATGTTTTTGACCAATATCATCAGTGATTATACGAAAAAAGTAGTGAAATCACTAAATAAAGAGATAGAAGGGGCGCCTAATTTTAGGATATGAGCTATCGTTATATGAGAATGATTTTGATGTTCGACATGCCGACAGAAACTGCAGAAGAAAGAAAAATTTATCGGAGATTTCGGAAATTCTTGCTTAGTGAAGGCTTTATTATGCACCAATTTTCTGTTTATAGTAAGATTTTGCTGAATAACACTGCCAATACTGCTATGATCAATCGCTTGAAGCAACATAATCCTAAAAAGGGATTGGTAACAATTTTGACGGTTACGGAAAAACAATTTGCACGAATGATCTATTTGACAGGAGAACAGGATACTTGCATTGGAAATTCGGATGCAAGGGTCGTTTTTTTAGGAGAAGCACATGATGAATCTGAACTTTAAGCTACTTGATGAATCGTTAAAATTAAATTTATCAACGATTTTAGTAGTTGAAGATGTAAAGACTTACGCACGTACCGTTGAACAGTTTTATCGCTATGATGAGATGAGCGAACTAAAATTGTTTGATAAAAATCAAAAAAATCTCAAAGAATCTGAACTGATTTTGATAACAGATATCTTGGGGTATGAAGTAAATTCACCTGCAACATTGAAATTTATTTATGCAGATTTAGAAAATCAGTTGAATGAAAAGCCAGAAATCAAAACCAAAATTGATCGTTTGTCGATGGAAATTGCCAAAGTGATGCAACACGAATTGTTAGAACATGCGCTAGATCTTGAAGAAGATGAGTTGACCCTCATGGAGATATTTAAGTGCTTAGGAATACGGATTGAAACGAAAAGTGATACCATTTTAGAAAAAATGATTGAAGTAATCCAAGTATATCGTTATCTAGTGAAAAAGAAGCTATTGGTATTCGTGAATGCTTGTTCTTATTTAACCACGACAGAATTACAAACATTAATTGACCATATTTCTTTATACAATGTAGATGTATTATTTTTAGAACCTCGACCAATTGAGGGTGTTGCACAACAAATTCTAGACCAAGATTATTTTTTGACAAGAAGATAACAGATAGGACTAATTTTTTCGTTCTTTGACAAGTAAATCAAACCAATGAAGCATTCAGGCTAAAGCCTTGCTATGGGCGAATAGTGCGATTACGGAACCTCAAAAATTTGAGCCGAGGTTTTAGAGCTATGTTGTTTTGAATGCTTCCAAAACAAAATTTAAACTTTCCGAACGACAAGCATTGTTTTAGAGCTATGTTGTTTTGAATGCTTCCAAAACTATTCCAATTATCGCCACACACGTAAAAACGTTTTAGAGCTATGTTGTTTTGAATGCTTCCAAAACAAGGTCTAAATCATCTAATGAACGTTCTTCGTTTTAGAGCTATGTTGTTTTGAATGCTTCCAAAACAGCTTTGATACAAAACTATTTATTAGAGATGTTTTAGAGCTATGTTGTTTTGAATGCTTCCAAAACAGCACTAGCGCACTTCATCAAAACATAGACGTTTTAGAGCTATGTTGTTTTGAATGCTTCCAAAACTACAGACATTGCAGGCGGAGAAGCATTACTGTTTTAGAGCTATGTTGTTTTGAATGCTTCCAAAACAGAATTAGATAATGTAGAAAGTATTTGTTAGTTTTAGAGCTATGTTGTTTTGAATGCTTCCAAAACCAAAAGCCAAAAATTTCTTAGGTCTTCTGTGTTTTAGAGCTATGTTGTTTTGAATGCTTCCAAAACGACTATTTTGAAAGTAGTTCATAATCCACTGTTTTAGAGCTATGCTGTTTGACGGACAAACTCATCTGTTTCTGAAAGCAAGCAGTATACATTCATACGATCAAATAAAAAAAGATGTAACAAATGGAAAAATAACAATGATTGAAGATGCAAAAAATTTTGAAGGAAATCCAGTGGTGAGGGTTATAGCACAAACAAGTAAAGAAGATGTCGGAAAGAGTGACACGCTAGGACGAAGCGATTTCCAGTTCCTAGGTGCTAATACTGAATGATTTACACCGCTACTTAGCAAATAGATAGGCAAAAAAAGTGTAAAGGAAGTATTTATGAAAAAGGTTGTTGTTACACTCATAATAATAACTATCCTTGTCGTAGGGTTTCTTTTCGTAGGCGCTAAACGTACAGAAAATCTACTACAAAATAAGGTTGAAAGTACCACTACAAGTGATGAAGAGGCAAATGACAGTTCAATCCAGTTCAAAATTATTGATTCAAATAAAAGAGATTTGGGAAAAATGATTAACCTGAATAAGTTAGACTCAAATGAAATCTGTTTTATCTTTGATTATTTGCCTTTCGATTATTATACTGGTCTTTATTTGGATGGCGAAGAGGTCCAGCAACCAACTGGTGCCACTAAACTGGAATTTGGTTTTTATTTGGATGAAGACAAAAATAGTCAATTTTTGAAAAAAGGGAAACACAAGATTGATATAAAAATAGTTGAAACTAAAGAGGATATTAAAAAAAGGCAATATTTTGAAGAAATATCTTTTGAATATTCCATACAATAATGCTTTAGAGCTATACTGTCTTGAATAGGTACAAAGATTATTTTTGACACAAATCTGAGGGGAATGCTAGAGATTGTGAAATTTTGTTAATTACTTTAAGTTTTTTTGCTACAAAAACTCATGATTCATGAGCTTGATAGGATGATCCTCTCTACTATATACATAATGTTCACCGAGAATAGATAAAGATACGATGTCACTGGCAAATACTTGATATAATCAGAGAAGTAACGAGTACAGATTCAAAGTAGGGAGACTTGAGACTTTTAAATAAACTTCATTTGTTGTTTGAGTTGCAGGTTGATCGTTTCTAGCGTAAAGTTTGCTCTTGTGATTGTATTTCTGATTTTTACGATAATCATATTAGGGACAGTTTCATAAAATTCATAAAAATTAATACAAAAAATCCTACAAATACAGTGTTTTTTACTGTGATTGCAGGATTTTTTTGCTTATTATAAAATGAAAAATCGAAGAGCTGCTAAAGAGATCATCCCTACGATGACAATTACTAGTAAGTTTTTAGAAATGATTGCACTGATTACTGTTGGCAAGGAAGCAAGTAAGTTTTCCCAGTCAATGCTTGGAAGATGTCCCAGGTTTTGAATGAATAAACTATTGAACCATAAGGCAGACATGATAACGATTGGTACGAAGCTCAAAAATTCTGCTACGGGTTGGGAAAAGTTCATTCGCTTAATAAAAAGAAAAGGTAAGACTCGTGATAACCAAGTCGCTAAGCCGCAACCTAAAATAGTAAAAAAAAGATAACTAGTAGAATACATGTTTCATCATCACCCCAAATCCACAGCCTAAAAGTGTTACCACAATAATTAATAAATTACTTGGTATAAAGATTAATCCAAGAACGATTAATACGAGTGTAAATAGAATAACGGAAAATTGCAGAGAAAGAGGTAATGTCCGATCTGCGATTACCTGAAGATAAAGCAGGCCAATAAACATCGCAACAATTGCAAAATCAAGTCCGAGTTGTTTGGGATCGTTAATAAAGTTACCCATCAGAGCACCAATCATTGTTGCTCCAACCCATGTTAAATAAGAAATAATATTTGCTGTATTGAGCCACTCAAATGATAGCTTTCCTTTACTAAAATTCAATTTGTTCATTCCCAACGCAAAACTTTCATCTGTTAGTAGTGTTCCTAGCATCATATTTTGTGCTAATGTATTTTCTTTCAAATAATTTGCTAAGGTTGTACTCATTAAGATCATACGTGAGTTGACTAGAAAAGTGGATAAAATAATTGATAATACAGGGCTTGAAACAGTTAGCATGCTGACAGTGATGAATTGTGCAGAACCTGCGTAAACAAAAGCTGAGAGCATGAAAATAACGAATAAATGAAGACCAGCAGCGTGTCCAACGACACCGAATGCAATGCCAATGCCGATATACCCAAAAACAGTAGGCAAAGTATCTTTAATGGCTGTTTTATAATCTAATTGTCCGTTCATCCTTTTTCTCCTTTCTTGATGTGCCACTAAGAATAGCAGAAAACTTATTGAGTTTCTACTTGTGTGTCAAAATAAATATTTGGAAATTTTCTCTAAAGTTTTGTCAAGAAAATTGAAACATTTAGTTAAGCGTAAACGATTACGTTAGACTGAGAGTAAGTGATTGTATTTTTTGGAAGGAGAAAAGAAGTATGAATGATTTAGAGATGTATCGCAGGCTATTAGCGATTGCTGAAGCAGGATTGTACTATGGAAAAGATGAATTTGACAAAGAGCGGTATCAAGAGTTAAAGAAGCTTTCTTTGGAGCTACTGAGCAAGGTGGGGAAGGAGTCCGTTGACGAGCTATCTCAATTAACAGAAAGAAATGAAGGATACCCGACACCTAAAGTTGATGTTCGCGCGTACATTAAGGAAGAAGCTAAAGTGTTGCTGGTTGAAGACAAAAAAACAAAAGAATGGGCGTTACCAGGTGGTTATGCCGAAGTAGGTTTGTCTCCAAAAGAAAATATTCAAAAAGAAGTATTAGAAGAAACCGGATTAATTGTTCAAGTGAATGATTTATTAGGTGTTTTTGATACGAATTTGAGAAAAGATATTCCGCAAGTCTATCAATATTATAAACTGATTTTTAGTTGCTCGATTATCAAAGGTTCTTTTGTTGAAAATAACGAAACTTCAAATATGGCTTTTTTTGCATTAGATAGCTTACCTAAACTGTCGGTAAAACGAACAACGAGAGAACAACTAGCGTATTTGCAGCAACAAGAGAACACTTATTTTGAGTGAAGTAATTCAAACCATTGAGTCAAATCAATTAGCAGATGAGCGGATTGATTTGGCTTTTAGTTAATCAAAATAAATTGTTGCATTTACAACAAATAAGAGTAAACTAGAAAATAAATAAGTGAAAAGAGGGGTTTAATTGGTAGAGATTCTTCGAGATATTGGTGTGATTGCTCGAGCATTGGACTCAATCAGTAATATTGAATTCAAAGAAGTTGATTTGACACGTGGGCAGTATCTTTACCTGGTTCGAATTTGTGAAAATCCCGGAATTATTCAGGAAAAATTAGCAGAAATGATCAAAGTAGATCGGACAACAACTGCTCGTGCCATTAAAAAATTGGAAAAAAACGGGATGATCAAGAAAGAGCAAGATCAAGAAAATAGAAAAATAAGACATCTTTACCCAACAAGTAAAGGAAAAACTGTTTATCCTTTGATCATTCGAGAAAATGAGCATTCAAATCAAGTTGCGTTACAAGGGATTACAGAAGAGGAAGCACAACAACTGAAAACTTTATTAGAAAAAGTGAGTGCAAACGTAAGTGATGATTGGAATTTTGTAAAAAAAGGAAATAAACGAATTTATTGAAAGGAAATCTTATTTTATATGGAAGAAATAACGCTAAAAAAACTAACAGAAGACGATGCACAACAACTACAAACAATCAGCATTGAAACGTATGTAGACACATTTGGAGAATTCAATACAGCAGAAAATATGGCGACTTATTTGGAAGAAGCTTATGAAATCGATAAGTTACGTCGAGAATTAACTACGATTGGTTCGGAATTTTATTTATTAATGGTGTCCGATATCCCAGCAGCTTATCTAAAAATTAATATTGATGAACAACAATCAGAAGAGATGCCAGCAATCTTTTTAGAAATTGAACGCATTTATGTGCGAAAACAGTTTAAACGTATGGGTCTAGGAAATCGTTTGATGGAACTAGCGATTGCTAAAGCGAAGGAAAAAAAGAAAGAAAAAATTTGGTTAGGTGTTTGGGAACACAATAAAACAGCATTAGCTTTTTATGATAAATGGGGATTTACTCATTTTAGTGAACATATTTTTTATATGGGTGATGATGCACAAACAGATTATATCTTTGTCAAAGAACTTCTTGGAGAGGATGAAAAGTGAAATGAAAAAGGTGATAGTTGATACAACATTTTGGGAAGTTTTTCCGGAGGCGACGATTGAACTACTAGTTATTGAAGGAATGAATAATCAGGTTGATCTGTCCAATGAACCGGGATTTACTCAGTTACTGGATCAAGCGGCGAAAAAAGCACAAGTTTATCTAACGGAGGAGCCATTTAGTCAAAATGAAGTGATTGCACAGTGGCGTAAAGCTTTTACGAAATTCAAAACTAAAAAAGGCGCACGTTCATCAATTGAAGCTTTATTAAAGCGAGTTAGCCAAGGCCGCAAATTTTTGCCAATCAATCCATTAGTGGACTGCTACAACAGTATTTCTTTAGAATATGGTGTGCCATGTGGGGGCGAAGATCTAGAAAAAATCAAAGGTCATTTACAACTGGGAAAAGCAGTTGGTGGCGAAAAATTTTTGCCTTTGGGTGCACTAGATGATGCGCCGGCTTTACCAGAAGAACTAATTTATTTTGATGAAGAGGGCGCAATTTGTCGGTGTTTGAATTGGCGTGAAGCACAGCGAACGATGCTGACGGAAGAAACCACAAAGGCAGTCTTGGTGATTGAGTCAATCAATGAAGAGCAGGCATTTCGTGGCGCACAAGCAATGGAAGCTTTGAAAGAATTAACGGAGAAAACGTTCAACATAACTGGAAAAAGAAGTACGTTAACAGCTGAAAACCCTGAAACGGTTATTCAATAAAAAAACTAATGTTAGTATGATCGTCTTAAATGAAAGCTTAGGCTGGAAAATGTTCGTGTTTTGCTGATTATTCTAAATTTTGGTTTACTTATGTTGCTAATTATTATATGATTAAACACGTCGTTTTAGTGTTTAATCATTTTTTTGCGGACTTATTTTTTAATGTTCGGATTTTTAGGAGGATGTCAGATGAAGGAAAAAATACTTTCCTACTTCGAGCTAGAAAAGCTAAATACTACGGTCAAACGTGAGGTGTTAGCTGGTTTTACTACGTTTATTTCGATGGCGTATATTTTATTTGTTAATCCAACTGTATTGGGTGCTTCTGGTATGGATGAAGGAGCGGTCTTTACAGCAACGGCCTTAGCAAGTGCGCTGGGCTGTATTTTAATGGGCGTTTTAGCACGTTATCCGATAGCAACTGCACCAGCACTAGGAATTAATGCGTTCTTTGCTTATTCTGTTTGTTTGGGAATGGGTATTCCTTGGGAAACAGCACTAGCAGGGGTATTTGTAGCTTCGTTGATTTTTATAATCATTACGATTTTTAAATTACGTGAGATGATTATTGATGCGATTCCAGCAGATTTAAAGTATGCGATTTCTGGGGGAATTGGTTTATTTATTGCTTTCTTAGGTTTAAGTGAAGGTGGAATTATTGTAGCAAATGAATCAACATTGGTAGGCTTAGGCCCGTTGAACGTGGGATCTACTTGGTTAACTATATTTGGTTTGGTAGTGACAGCTATTCTATTGGTTCGTCGTGTTCCAGGTGGAATTTTTATTGGGATGATTGGAACCACATTACTTGGTTTAGTTACTGGTTTGATCCAAATGCCAACACAAATCATTTCAGCTGCACCAAGTTTGAAACCAACATTTTTGGTTGCTCTGAAACACATTGGTGACATTAATTCTCTACAAATGTGGGTCGTTGTCTTAACTTTCTTATTAGTTACTTTCTTTGATACAGCCGGAACTTTAGTTGGTTTAGCCAATCAAGCGGGCTTCATGCGAGAGAACAAAATGCCTCGAGTTGGTAAAGCGTTGGCAGCTGATTCAACAGCAATGTTAGCTGGCTCATTGTTAGGAACTTCGCCAGTTGGCGCCTATGTAGAATCTTCCGCAGGGATTGCCGTGGGCGGACGCTCTGGTTTGACTGCTATTACAACGGGTGGATTTTTCTTGCTAGGTTTGTTCTTCTCACCTTTATTAGCAATCGTAACACCACAAGTTACGGCACCAGCATTGATTATTGTAGGTGTACTGATGGCTCAGTCACTTCGCCAAATTGAATGGGGAAAAATGGAAATTGCGATTCCTTCTTTCTTGATTTTGATTGGTATGCCATTAACTTACAGTATCTCTGATGGGATTGCGTTAGGATTTATTTTCTATCCAATCACAATGATTGCTGCCAAACGTGGAAAAGAAGTTTCGCCTATCATGTATTTATTATTCTTTGTTTTTATTGGCTTTATGTGGATTTTAAATGTGAATTAGCAGATAAATCATGGTCTATTTGTAAGTGAAATAACTTACAGATAGGCTTTTTTCTTAATTAAAACAGAAGAAAAGATACAATTTATTGATTTGTAGGCGTTTTATTAGTAAAATTGTGATGAGTAAAACTAACTCACAACAATTGGAGGTAACATCATGAAACACACAAAATTAGCAACAACAGTCGTAACTTTGGCAGCAGCAGGAATGTTTTTAACAGCTTGTGGCTCAGATTCAGATAAAGGAACAGCAGCATCTTCTTCAAGCACTGCTTCAACAACAGAAGTAGTTTCAGGTGCATCAGTAAGTGATAAAGCAAGCGACTTAGAAAAAGCATTAGGTGCTGACGGTAACTGGATCGTTGCAACCACTGCAGACGTTACATTTGATAACGACGTAACCGTTGCTGGTGAATTCCACGACAAAGGTGAAGCAAGTAACGATATCTACCGTAAATTTGCTTTGTATGCACAAGATGATAAACATACAGTAACAGATGAATATACAGTAACAGTTCCAACATTGATCGTTGAATCAGAAAACTTCAACATCGTTCACGGAACAGTTAAAGGAAACATCGAAGTAAAAGCAAACGGCTTTGTTTTAAACGGTGCGAAAGTTGACGGAAACATCACATTTGAAAAACAAGAATATAAAGATTCTGCTGTTTTAGATGAAGATGGTGCATCAGTAACTGGTGACGTAACAGTCGCTGAATAAAATGATGTATTTAACTAAATAACATCTAGCTTTTTCACCAAGTGATCTTGGTAGAGAGAAGTAATCCAGAGGAGAAGTCCTCTGGATTTTTTTGTGTTGTGAAGAGATGTTAATTGATTCAAAAATTGTTATCGTTAACATTCATCACGAATATTCTTTCTAGTGATTGTTGTGAAAGGCTTTTTGTTTTTTTTAATGAAAAACGACAAGAAACGGTCTATTTACTATTTGATTTAGTCACGCTACAATTCAATCAACAAGATTTAAAGCGAAAAAGCTAATTTAGTTGAACAAAAACGTAAGCGATTTCTTTTTTGCTTTAGTAAATGTGCAGGAGGAATGAATATGAGTGAACAGTGGTGGCAACGCGCAGTCGTGTATCAAATTTATCCACGTAGTTTTCAAGATACAAATGGAGATGGAATTGGCGATTTACAAGGAATCATTCGGCGATTAGATTATTTAGAAAATTTAGGGATTGATGCTATCTGGCTTTCACCTGTTTATCAATCACCGAACGACGATAATGGATACGACATCAGTAATTACGAAGAAATCATGAGTGAATTTGGCACGATGACGGATATGGAAGAATTGATTGCAGAAGGAAGAAAGAGAAATATCCGAATCATTATGGATTTGGTAGTCAATCATACCTCAGATGAACATGCTTGGTTTGTTGAAGCACGCAAGAGTCCAGAAAATCCTTATCGTGATTACTACATTTGGCGTGACCCTGTTGCCGGTCAGGTGCCTAATGAGCTGCGTTCTACTTTTAGTGGTTCTGCTTGGGAATTTGATGAGGCATCAGGACAATATTTCTTGCATTTATTTAGTAAAAAACAACCGGATTTAAACTGGGAAAATGAAAAAGTTCGTCAAGAAGTCTATGACATGATGAATTTTTGGATTGAAAAAGGCGTCGGCGGATTCCGAATGGACGTGATTGACTTGATAGGCAAACTTCCAGATCAAGAAATTACAGGAAATGGACCAAGACTTCATGAATATTTACAGGAAATGAATACTGAAACGTTTGGTGGAAAAGATCTCTTAACGGTTGGCGAAACATGGGGTGCCACGCCAGAAATTGCGAAGCGATATTCTGATCCGAAGCGAAATGAACTATCTATGGTTTTCCAATTTGAACATGTTGGCTTAGACCAACAAGTAGGAAAAGAAAAATGGGATTTAGCACCATTAGATTTAACCAAGTTGAAGGAAGTATTGTCAAAATGGCAAACTTCTTTAGGAAACGAAGGATGGAATAGTTTATTTTGGAATAACCATGATTTGCCGCGAATCGTTTCAAGATGGGGAAACGACCAACAGTATCGAGTAGAGAGTGCCAAAATGTTTGCGATTCTTTTGCACATGATGAAAGGGACGCCGTATATTTATCAAGGAGAAGAGATTGGAATGACGAATTATCCGATTTCTGACATTTCAGAAGCAGAAGACATTGAAACCATCAATATGTATCATGAACGAATTGAAAAAGGCTATACCAAAGAAGAAATTATTCGGTCAATCAATACAAAAGGACGAGATAACGCACGTACCCCCATGCAGTGGGACGACAGTCCAAACGGTGG